>Ga0116227_10007995_pt1 | contig 20259 bp, 13 predicted proteins | sample S1TSphgellanicum_FD_89693 | JGI IMG/M metagenome (GOLD analysis project Ga0116227, IMG submission 89693) | Host-associated microbial communities from peat moss isolated from Minnesota, USA - S1T2_Fb - Sphagnum magellanicum MG | ecosystem: Host-associated > Plants > Peat moss > Unclassified...
ATCGCAGAAACTTTTATAAAAAGGCCCGTAACAGCAATTGTTATATCAATAGTAATATTGATAGTGGGTGTGCTGGCTATCACCAGCTTACCTATAGGCCAATATCCCGAAATTACGCCGCCTACCGTACAAATAACAAGTACTTATACCGGTGCCGATGCCCAAACGGTTGAGCAAACCGTAGCTACTCCGGTTGAGGTGCAGGTGAATGGTACCCCTGGCATGACATACCTTACCAGTAACAGTACAGCCAATGGTGCCATGAGCATGACGGCCAACTTTGAAGTTGGTACCGATATTAATAACGCTACGCTTGATGTACAAAACCGGGTAAGTATAGCCCAGCCAACGCTACCGCAAGAAGTTCAGCGCTTGGGTATTACCGTTAAAAAGCGTAACCCGAGTATTTTGATGCTGGTGGCTATCTACTCGCCCAAAGGATCACACAACGTAACCTTTACTGATAACTACGCCAATATATTTGTTCGCGATGCCTTATTAAGAACCAAAGGTGTGGGTGATATTGTTAGCCGTGCTGATGATTTTAGTATGCGGATCTGGCTGAAACCGGATAAATTATCGGTATTGGGTATTACAGCCGCGCAGGTTACACAGGCTTTGCAGGAGCAAAACGCCCAGATAGCTGCCGGTACCGTAGGTGCTCCACCACAAAAAAACGCGCAAACTTTTGAATACACCGTGTATGTAAAAGGCCGTTTGGTTGAACCCGAAGAGTTTGGTAACATCGTAGTAAAAACCAATGCCGCTACAGGTAGTGTTGTTTATCTGAAAGATGTTGCACGTATTGAGTTGGGTAAATTTAATTATTCAGGTAACTCATATGTTGACGGTAAACGTGCCTCTTATTTGCTGGTTTACCAGGCACCGGGTAGTAACGCTATTGAAACTGCCAAGGGGGTTTACGAAACCATGGACGAGCTTAAAAAAGCTTTCCCTACCGATATTGACTATGTAGTTCCTTTTGAATCGGTAACAGTAGTAAAGGTTTCAGTGAGCGAGGTTGTTGATACCCTTGTAATTGCTTTGGTATTGGTAATTATTGTAGTATTCCTTTTCCTGCAAAGCTGGAGGGCTACGCTTATACCTGTATTGGCAATCCCGGTATCTATCATCGGTACATTCATCTTCTTTATCCCATTAGGATTTACCATTAATACTTTAACATTATTTGGTTTCGTACTGGCTATTGGTATTGTGGTGGATGATGCTATTGTGGTGGTTGAAGCCGTACAGCATTATATGGATGAGAAGGGCATGGATCCTAAAGAAGCGACCATGCATGCTATGCGCGATATATCGGCACCGGTTATCGCTATCGCTTTGATTTTGGCAGCGGTGTTTGTTCCGGTAGGTTTTGTTCCGGGTATTGTTGGCCGTTTGTATCAGCAGTTCGCTATTACCATTGCGATATCGGTAATGATATCTGCCTTTGTGGCCCTGTCGTTAACACCGGCGTTGTGTACTTTGATATTAAAACCGATGAAGATCGATAAATCATCAAAGGGTTTAAATGCGTTCTTTTTCAGATTCAATAACTGGTTTGGCGGTGTAACCAATAAATACCAGCGTGGTGTAGGTAAAAGTATCAAAGGCTCCAAATATGTGGTTACGATATTGATATGTATCATAGTTGGTGCCGTACTACTATTCAAAGGTAAGCCATCAGGCTTTATCCCTACAGAGGATGATGGCCGTTTGTACATCACTTTTGATTTACCGGAAGCCTCATCAACCACACGTACTGTCGATCTGTTACATAACATGATGGCTGTACTGGATAGCGTTCCTGCTATTCAGCATTATGCGGCTTTGGGAGGCTTGAATGTGGTATCCTTCGCAACAAAATCTAACAGTGGTACATTGTTTTGCCAGCTAAGACCATGGGACGAGCGTAAAGGCGAAGCAAACCAGTTATTAGGTAAAAAAGGATTGATAGCCAGCATACAGGCTAAACTATCTTCCAAATTTAAAGAAGCCAATATTGTAGTTATACCGCCACCACCGATACCTGGTTTGGGTAGTACAGCGGGTTTCGCTTTTAACCTTGAGCAACGTGAAACAGGTGATATTAAAACTTTTGAAAAGGTAGTTCAAGCATTTACTGCAGCAGCAAATCAACGCCCAGAAATTGCTAAGGCCTTTACATTCTTTACGGCACGTACACCGGGTTATCAATTAACTATCGATCGTGAAAAATGTAAAAAGATGGGTATCAGTATATCTGACGTTGGTAATGCCCTGCAAACCTATTTGGGTAGCGCTTACGTTAACGACTTTACCATTTATGGCCGTAATTTCCGCGTATTGGAGCAGGCAGATACAAACTATCGCCAGGATATTAAAAATCTGAACCAGTTTTTTGTAAAAAATCAGGCTGGTATTATGGTTCCGGTAAGTGCGGTAACCAGTTATAAGGTTACAGAGAGCGCACCGTTGATATCTCACTTTAACTTGTTCCGCTCAACAGAAATTGATGGTAATCCTGCACCAGGCTACAGTAGTGGCGACGCTTTGAATGCTTTAAAAGAGGTTGCTACACAGGTTTTACCACAAGGTTATGGTTACGAGTTTTCTGGTTTATCCCGTGAGGAGATTTTATCGGGATCAAAAACGGTTTATATCTTCCTTCTTTCGCTGATCTTCGTATTCTTGTTTTTGGCTGCATTGTACGAGAGCTGGTCGGTACCATTCTCGGTACTACTGGCTGTGCCACTGGGAGCATTCGGAGCTATTTTAGCTTTAACTTTCCAATCATCGTTAACCAATAACGTTTACGCGCAGATAGGTTTGATCACGCTGATAGGTTTGGCGGCTAAAAATGCGATTTTGATCGTAGAGTTTGCTAAAGAGCGTGTTGACCGTGGCATGGAGGTAGTTAAAGCAACAATGGAAGCTGTACACTTACGTTTACGCCCGATCATCATGACATCCATGGCGTTCATTTTGGGTGTATTACCATTGGTATTCTCATCAGGAGCAGGTGCCGAAGCACGTAAAACTATTGGCTGGACGGTATTAGGCGGTATGCTTGCCGCGACATTCCTGGCTATATTTATTGTGCCGGTATTGTATGTGTTGATCACTAAGTTTGCTTATGGAGCTAAAAAATTAGCCGAAATGCAAGCCAATTATAAACCGGACCCTGAGCATGACGATGTTCACGGAATGGAATAATGCATTTAATGAAAAGCCCTTAATATTTAGGATTAAGGGCTTTTTTATTTTACATACACAATAACTTTCTGTTAATTAAGTTCGTATAAGATAATGTTATAAAAAATCAGGTCGCTGGTACGCTTAACTACCTGATGATAACGTTATAACAAAAACTGCGAACGCATTAGTCAAATTACGGTGCCAGCCAAAAGTTTGATACAATATACGTTGATTAGGAGCTTAGTAATAGGCTCCTTTTTCTTTTTTAGAGGAGGGGTTAGTTATGAAAGAAGTTATCGATTATATAGATAAGCCCGCTCATCGGTTTCTTTTGATCAATGGTGTTATAAAACTCGTTGTTAATAGAGAGTTCAATAATTTCACCATTACGAATTTTGAATAGGTGAGGGAATTTGGAATAATCTTTAAAGCGATAAAAAATCAATTTAATGAGTAAATCATCATAATCCGATTCGGGAGTTTTGCCATTTAAAAATATAACTTCAAAATTGGGTGATAATTGTGGGAGCAAAATTATCTCAATAGCGTCTTTGACATTTTTCTTGTTGTTATAACAAAAGAAATTTTTGCCTTCTAATTCAGTAAAGCTTTGTGATGCAGGATGTTTATTTATAGTTGCCTTATATCGGTAAAGAAACAGAATACTCAAGATTAAAACTATTCCTATTGCAAACCACATAACATTACAAATGCGAATTCTTGTTCCTCAACCAATGATCGGCAATAACTAACGCAGCCATAGCCTCAACAATAGGCACAGCACGTGGTACCACACAAGGATCATGGCGACCCTTGCCGCTGATTTCGGCGGCATCGCCGGCAGCGTTAATGGTTTGCTGGTTATGCATTATGGTGGCAACCGGCTTAAAGGCCACTTTAAACTCGATAGGCATACCATTGCTGATACCGCCTTGAATACCACCGCTAAAGTTGGTAATAGTTTTAATATCGCCCAAATGGTTTTTTACAAAAATATCGTTATGCTCCGAGCCAAGCATTTCGCTACCAGAGAAACCTGAACCAAATTCAAAGCCATGCACCGCGTTAATACTCAACATAGCTTTGCCTAATTCGGCGTGGAGTTTATCAAAAACAGGTTCGCCTAAACCAACCGGGCAGTTTTGGATATGGCAGCTTACTTTACCGCCAACGGTATCGCCATCTTTGCGTACAGCATCAACAAAATCGATCATTTCGGTAGCCGTAGCCGGATCGGCACAACGAACGATATTGCTTTCGCGGATAGCTAAAAACTCTTCTGTTGAGGTTATTTCTATGTTTGGCGCGTCTATTTTACCAACGCTGCTTACGTGCGCCAATATTTCGATGCCCTGGGTTTTTAATAACAGTTTGGCTACCGCGCCAGCCGCAACACGTGCTGCAGTTTCGCGGGCCGATGAACGACCGCCACCACGGTGATCGCGGATACCGTATTTATTTTGGTAAGTATAATCGGCATGGCTGGGGCGGAATACGTCGGTATTGTGACTGTAATCTTTGGAACGCTGATCTTCGTTCGGGATCAGCATCATGATAGGCGTACCGGTAGTTTTACCTTCAAACACGCCCGACAAAATTTGAACTGTATCGCTTTCTTTACGCTGGGTAGTGATTTTACTCTGACCAGGTTTGCGTTTATCCAGTTCACCCTGGATGTAATCCATGTCAATAGGCAATTGCGCCGGGCAGCCATCTATGATCACGCCGATGGCTTCACCATGTGATTCCCCAAATGTGGTGATTCTGAATAATTGTCCGAATGAATTGCCTGCCATGGTGTTATAGTTAGTAGCGAGTATTTAGTTTTTAGATTTTTATTACCACCATGTCATTGCGAAGAACGAAGCAATCTCTTTAGGCAGAGCGGCTATGCAAGTTCGCCCTGTAAGTTGGGGATTGCTTCGTTCCTCGCAATGACGCGCGGGAGATTAAGTTATTGAAAATCCTGCCTTTTCCAGATCTTTCCAAAACGCCGGGTACGATTTTTCTACCACCATCGGGTCCTCAACTTCAATTTGCGGAACCACTAAAGCCAGCGGGGCAAAAGCCATCGCCATACGGTGATCCTCGTAAGTATGTATCGTTACCTTTTCGGGGATGTGCTTTTCGCTGCAATCCAGTTTGTACACTTGCCCTTTCTCAATCAGTTTAACGCCGATTTTGGCCAACTCGTTTTGTAGCGCAGCTATGCGGTCAGTTTCTTTGATCTTTAAAGTTTCCAATCCTGTAAACGTAGCATCATGACCTAAAGCCGCGCAAACTACAATAACGGTTTGTGCCAGATCCGGACATTCTTTAAAGTCGAAGATCTTACGCAGAATAGGTTTGGCTTCCTTTTGTAAATATACGCCACCATCTTTAAATTGTGATGTGATACCAAAGTTCGCCATGATCTCGGTGATCACGCTATCACCTTGCAGGCTGTAAGGTTTTAAGGCGGGTAAAAATAACTCGGCAGTATCAGATAGCGCCGCAATGGCGTACCAGTACGATGCTGCGCTCCAATCCGGTTCAACAACCAGGTCGGTTTCCGTAAAGTTTTGGTTTGCTATGGTGATGTTATCGCCTTCCCAAGTATGTTGAATGCTGGCTTGCTGTAACATTGAAAGCGTCATCTCCACATAAGGTTTGGATGTGAGTTCACCTTTAATCTCTAAAGTTAAACCTTGTGGTAAACTCGAAGCGATCAACAACAACGCTGTAATATACTGACTGCTGATATCTCCTTTAATGCTGATGCGATCGGTTTTTTGCTCAAAACCACTATGGATCTGCAAGGGGGGGAAGCCTTCATTCTTTACATAGTCAATTTTGGCACCCAGTGTACGCATGGCATCAACCAATATCCCGATGGGGCGTTGTTGCATACGCTGCGTTCCGGTTAATACAGTATTTTTATCCTGTAAAGGTAAAAAAGCCGTTAAAAAGCGCATAGCGGTTCCGGCAGGGCCGATGTTAATTTCGGAGTTAAGCACAGCGGTTTCATCAATCGAAGGTTCTGAATTCCCGTCCGACATAACCGCAGTTTGACTTCTGACCTCTGTCTTTTGACTTCCGGCTTCCAACACGCCCTTCAACGTAACCGCATCCGCGGCGTCGCTCATATTCTTCACCTTCACTTTGCCTTTGCTCAGGGCCTCAATAATGAGGGCCCTGTTGCATTCGCTTTTTGATCCGGTAAGCTGTATGGTGCCGCTTAACGTTTTATTTGCCTTAGATACTATTAAATTAGCTTGCATTGCTGCTGTTTAGGCGTGTGTTAAATGTTCTTGCTGTGAACCGGCAACGCCGTCTTTGTTCATGATCTCGGTTTGTTTACGGATAGACTCGCTGTGCAGCAACTCTAAAAACTTCTCGGTAAACTCTTTGCTCAGGTTAAATGCCGATGCGTATGGAATACGTTTGTTCAAAATCTCTTCCCAACGGTTAACTTGTAAAATGGTGATACCGTTATCTTTTTTGTAGTTACCAATCTTCTCTACGATCTTCATACGCTCTCCAACTTTTTGGATCAGCAAATCGTCGATCTTATCAATACCATCGCGTAAAACGGCTAAGGCATCTTTCACTTCTTCGGTACCGGCACCTGGTTTACGCACTTCCAAGTTACCCATAATGGTATCTAAAGCGGCAGGTGTTAATTGCTGTTTAGCATCAGTCCAGGCAACAGATGGATCGATGTGTGATTCGATGATCAAACCTTGCATATCCAGATCAAGCGCTTTTTGAGCGATGTAAGGAATCAGTTCGCGATTACCGCAGATATGGCTTGGATCACAAATAATAGGCAATTCCGGCGCGTGAGTTTTAAGGTTGATAGCCAGATCCCACATTGGCTCGTTACGGAACGCGGTTTTTTCGTGTGATGAAAAACCACGGTGAATAGCAGCCAGTTTGGTGATACCTGCATTGTTAACACGCTCCAAAGCACCTATCCATAAAGACAGGTCAGGGTTAACCGGGTTTTTCACGATCACAGGGATATCAACACCTTTTAAAGCATCGGCAATTTCCTGAACAGTGAAAGGGTTTGCAGTTGAGCGCGCACCGATCCACAAAACATCAACACCGGCGGCTAAAGCTTCTTCAACATGTTTGGCTGTAGCAACTTCAACAGCAGTTGGCAAACCGGTTTCGGCTTTGGCGCGTTTTAACCATTGCAAACCAATGCTACCGATACCTTCAAACTCTCCCGGACGGGTACGTGGTTTCCAGATACCTGCACGCAATACCGATACACGACCGGTTTTGGCTAACAAATGCGCGGTAGCAACTAATTGCTCCTCGGTTTCGGCACTGCAAGGGCCGGCAATTAAAAATGGCTCCTTGGTTACATTTGCCCATGAGCTTAGTGGCTGTATGTTAAAATTAAGTTTCATCGCTTTTTAGATATGAGATATTAGATGTGAGTATTGAAATTATATTGTTTAATGTTAAACTGTATCGTTTTTTTCGTATTCGCCCAGTATGTTAAAATTGTGTGTATGTTTTAATATCTGGCGGATGGCTTTATCATAGTTCTCCTGTTTCGTCCAATCCACATCCAGATAAAAAGTGTACTCGTTTCGTTTACCTAACACGGGCATGCTTTGTATTTTGCTCATGTTAACATCATGCTCTGCCAGGCTATTTAAAACTTTGGCCAGTGAGCCAACCTCGTTACCTACCTGGAAACACAATGATGCTTTATTAGCTTTTGTTTTTTGAGCAAACTCATGTTCAGTCAAAATTAAAAAGCGGGTGTAGTTGGTTTTGTTCGATTCTACCCCGCTTTCCAAAACTTCCAATCCATACAATTTAGCGGCAAGCGCGTTGGCTATGGCAACGGTATCGGTTAGTTTTTCGTCCATTACACGTTTGGCGCAGGCCGCGGTATCGGTGCCTTCAACCAGTTTAATTTGTGGATAATCATCAAAAAAATCCAGACACTGGCGTAAAGCCATCGGGTGCGATGTTACCACTTTAATATCTTCAAACTTAACACCAGGGTAGGCTAGCAGATGCAATTGGATAGGTAAATAAACCTCGCCAACTACCGGGAAATTATAATTCATCAATAAAGTATAGTTTGGCAATATACTGCCCGCTATACTATTCTCGATAGCCATAACTACATAATCGGCTTCTTTGGCCTGCAACTTATCAAACGTTTGTTTGAAAGAATTACATTCCACAGTTTCGATATCCTCACCAAAAAACTTGAATGCCGCTTCTTCGTGAAAAGATGCCCTGATGCCCTGTATTGCTACTCTTGGTTTTTGTGTTTTCATTTGTGTGTTAAAGCAAAAAAGTCCCGGCTGTTTGGGCCGGGACTTTTTTGCTTTTTGTATATCTTGTTACGACATATCAGTCCCGGCTTGTACTCATAAAGTAAAAGTAATAACCGAACCAGAATGCGCCTTTGTTGTTCATTGTTTTATTTATGCTGTAAATGTACAGTTTAAAATTTATTTGTCAATAGCTAATTTTTATTTTTTTAATAAATCCGAATTTAGTTCGGATTAGTATATAGATAATCACACTAAACGAAATTTAATAAACGTAAGCTTTGCATTGTAAATGTTTTACCGATGCCAAAAAACAGAAATATAAATTGGTTATTTTATTAAAATGCCATTAAAAATGTGGTATTGATAAAGGTTATGATATTCATTATCAGCTTTACACGCAAATATGGCATTTTTATGATTTTACTTTTGTACCAAATTAGTCAATTTGTTGGCTGGAAAATCCCACTTTTGTAAAAATATATTATCGCTTCTTAAATTAAGGTCCAGAATAATTAGAAGCGTTAAACAGTACATCTGCAATGAATAAACTTTCTACTTATACTTTTACCGAGCAAAAAGCTACACGCTATACCATTACCTTAATTGCACTTACGTTTGTCGCGCGCATATTGATCGCGGCATATACTGGTTTAGGTATTGGGGAGTCATATTACTTTCGTGGTGCACTGAGCCCAAGTTTGAGCTATTTTGACCAACCACCGTTGTTTTTTTGGTTAAGTACGGCAACCATCAAAATTTTTGGCCTGAGCAATTTAACCTTACGCTTGCCCGCCGTTGCTTTATTTGCAGGTACCAGTTGGTTGCTGTTTTTAATAACCAAACGTTTATTTACTACCCAGGCGGGTTTTTGGGCTGTGCTGATGATGAACCTAAGCGCGGTATTTACCATACCGGTAGCCACCTGGTTTCAGCCGGATGCGCCTTTGATGTTCTTTTGGTTATGGGCCACATACTTTATTGTAGATATTTTAATGCCTGCTCCGGGCACCCCGCCGCGTACTAAAGGGCAGGAGTATGGCTTGTGGACATTGGTTGGTATTTTAATGGGACTGGCCACATTGAGCAAATACCATGTGTTATTTTTGTTTGTTGGCGTGCTGATGTTCATCATCGCTAATAAAAACCAACGTCGTTGGTTAACACATGGCGGGCCGTACTTGGCTGTATTGATCACGATATTGATAGCATCGCCTATATTGTGGTGGAATGCGCATAATAACTGGGTGTCGTTTGCTTTTCAAGGATCACGAGCTGTATCGGATGGTAAGTTCCAATGGCACCCGGATTGGTTTTTACGCAGCTTTATTGGGCAGGCCTGCTGGATATTACCATGGATTTGGGTGCCTGTAATGGGGCAGTTGATTCAGGCGGTTAAACAACGCAAAACCTCGCAACCTTACAGCTTTGTGTTGTGGACGGCTGTGTTGCCTATTGTATTCTTTACCGTGATTACCCTTTGGGCTGATTTGCAATATCATTTCCATTGGCAGGCACCTGGATACCTGATGTTGTTTATGCCTTTGGGATATGCGATAGATAAGAATCTCAATAATCCCGAAAGAGCTCGTAGAACGCGCCGGTGGATCAGGTTTTCGGTAGGATTTACGGTGTTTACTATTACCTTTTTGAGTTTACACATGATCACCGGCTTTTGGCAATGGTACGGGCCTAAATACATCGTAAACAAAACGCATTTAGGTATTGATGACCCAACCATTGAAGGAAACGATTATCTCGATATTAAAACCCGCTTTGAAAAAGAAGGCTGGTTAAACAATCCTAACGTATTTACTGGCTGTACCCGTTGGTGGTTAACCGGTAAGGTTGATTGGGCGTTAAAAGGCAAGAAACCTATTGTATGTTTTAGTTATGATCCACGTAACCTGGCTTTTTTGGTTGACCCTGGAACGTTGAAAGGGAAAGACGCTGTCATCATCACCCAAAACGATACGAGTAGTATTCATCAAGATGTTACGCCGTTTTTTGACAGTTGCAAACGCGTAGATGATATTGTGGTTACCCGTAACGGAAGGCCGGAATTACATTTGGTAACTTTTTATTTAAAGAATTTCCATTTGCCTAAAGAGCCGAGGCCTGATCTACCAGTGTATTTCCAGTTACAGGGATTGCCGCCGTTTGGTAATGGGTTAAAGGAATAATTATTATGTCATTTCGACCTAAGGAGAAATCTTTTGCGTGCGATCAGTCTACAGTAGACTAAGCACCCGCAAAAGATTTCTCACTATCGTTTCGAAATGACATGTCTTTTTGTGATTGGGCTGATAGTTTAATATTTTCACATCTTATGAATTTCTACACACGTAAATGGGTTAAACCCGAAGACCTGAATGCCCACGGAACTCTTTTTGGTGGAAGCTTGTTAAGTTGGATTGATGAGGAAGCTGCTATTTATTCTATCATTCAGTTGGGTACTAATGGATGTGTAACCAAATACATGTCGGAAATTAATTTTGTGAATTCGGCAAAGCAAGGTGATATTATTGAGTTGGGTATAAAGGCTATTAGTTTTGGCCGTACATCGCTAACCTTAACCTGCGAGGTGCGTAATAAAATAACGCTTAAAACTATTTTGACGATTGATAGAATAGTGTTTGTGAGTGTTGATGAAAAGGGTTTGCCGGTACCGCATGGCAAAACCGAGATCACTTATACCGACGAGCGGTTAAGAGAAGATTGATACTATTAGATAGTCTCAAAAAAAATACCAGCCTGCAAATGCAAACTGGTATTCATTATAGTAAAAACAATTAAACGTTTCTGGATTGGGATTACATGGCTTCGGATACCACTTCGGTAACTTCGGGAACCATGCGTTTTAACAGGTTTTCGATGCCTGATTTTAGGGTAATAGTTGATGACGGGCAACCGCTGCATGAACCGCGAAGTTCAACAGTTACCACACCTTCGTTAAACGATTTGTAGGTGATAGCACCACCATCCTGCTCAACAGCCGGGCGAACGTAATCTTGCAAGATCTGCTGAATTTTGATCTCGGCATCGGTACCTTCAAAGGCAATTTCTTCCTGCTCTTTTAACTGAACCAATAATTCTGATTCTACCGCGCCTTTAACAAACTCTTTCAATATCGGCTCAAGGTCGGCCCAATCGCTGTCTTCAGTTTTGGTTACAGTTACAAAGTTGCTGGCGAAAAATACGCCATTAACAAACGAAAACTTAAACAATTCTTTAGCAAAAGGTGATTTTTCGGCACTTTCTTTAGTGGCATAATCTACACTTCCGTTAATTAACAGCTTGTTTACAATGAATTTCATTGTAGCTGGGTTTGGTGTAGATTCGGTATATACGTTGATATTCATGACCTTCTTTTTCTAATGATAACGATACAAAATTAATCAGGTTTTTATTACTTCAAGTACCTGTGCGATAGTATGACCTGTGGATGACTTAGAATCATTCTAATCTTATGTCATTGCGAGGAACGAAGCAATCGCGGACTATACAGAGCGGCTCTGCTTCCGTGCGATTGCTTCGTTCCTCGCAATGACAAGCGGGTTATATTCCCGTATAACTACTCGGACTAATCATCCTGATCTCCGCTTTAATTTCTTCGCCAACTTGTAACGTTTCCACAAACTCGGCAATGGTTTGAGCATTGATCTCGTTATTAGTACGTGTTAATTCTTTCAGTGCCTCGTATGGGTTAGGGTAACCTTCGCGGCGAAGGATGGTTTGTATGGCTTCGGCAACTACGGCCCAGTTGGCTTCGAGATGCGCTTTTAGGGCATTCTCATTTAGTAATAGTTTACCTAAACCTTTTAGGGTTGATTTGATCGCGATAAGCGTATGCGCTACCGGTACACCAATGTTACGGAGTACGGTTGAATCGGTCAGATCGCGTTGTAAACGTGAGATGGGTAGCTTGGCTGCGAGATGCTCAAACAATGCATTGGCAATGCCCAGGTTACCTTCGGAGTTTTCAAAATCTATCGGGTTAACTTTGTGTGGCATGGCCGATGAGCCTATTTCGCCGGCTTTGATCTTTTGTTTGAAATAATTCATGGATATGTAGGTCCACATATCCCGGTCAAGGTCAATTAATATATTATTAATGCGTTTCAGATTATCGCAATGAGCAGCAAAATTATCGTAATGCTCAATCTGGGTGGTAAATTGTGAGCGTTTTAAACCTAATATGTTATTCACGAAATTATTGCCGAATGCTTTCCAATCGGTATCGGGATAACCTACAAAATGGGCGTTAAAATTACCTGTGGCACCACCAAATTTAGCAGAGTAAGGTATGGTTGCCAAAAGTTCCAATTGTGCTTCTAAACGCTCTACAAACACCATGATCTCTTTACCTAAGCGGGTTGGTGATGCTGGCTGGCCATGTGTGTGTGCCAGCATGGGGATGGCTTTCCATTCTTCGGCGTAGGTTTTTAGTTGTGCGATGATTTCTTGAATATCCGGAAGGTAAACCTCGTTAATGGCCAGTTTAAATGAATAGGGGATGGCAGTGTTGTTGATATCCTGAGAAGTTAAACCGAAATGGATAAACTCTTTTTGATCTTGCAGGCCCAGGGCGTCAAACTTTTGTTTGATGAAATACTCAACGGCTTTAACATCATGATTGGTTATTTTCTCGATGTCTTTAATGCTTTGGGCATCGGCTTCGGTAAATAAACGGTATATATGCCGTAACTTATCGAATAACTGAGCGTCAAAACCCTGTAGTTGGGGTAAGGGCATTTCGCACAGGGCGATGAAATACTCTATCTCAACAAAAACGCGGTACTTAATTAAGGCCGCTTCTGAAAAGTAAGCTGAGAGTTGCTGTGTGGTGTTATGGTAACGGCCATCGACCGGTGATACTGCTGAAAGAGGCGAAAGCATGATAAATGTGGTTTTGCGCAAAGATAGGAAAATTGATTATTGGGTTATTGGTTGACGAAGCGATTAGTTGAACTAATTGAAATATTATAAAGTAAAATCTCCAGTTAATCGTCTCTGCAGTTAGTAAGCTCTTTGAAATTGTAAAATCTTCAGAATACTGCCATTACTTCAACTCATATTATCAAAATATTAATTCTTTAAAAAAATAGCATGGAAACTTTGAATTCAAAAAATGTTTCCATAGTTTTGACCAATTATGTCAAATGTTCAAAAAGATAGAATATTAGAAGGTGCAGAAGAACTGTTTTTTAAAGCAGGGATTCGCAGTGTGACGATGGACGAGATAGCCAGGCATTTGGGCATGTCGAAAAAAACCATTTATCAGTTTTATCGCGATAAGGATGATATTGTTAGCGCTTTGATACAAAAAAGGCTGGAAGAGGATAAGGAGAAAATGTGCGGTATAGCTGGTCAGGCATCAAACGTGATGGAAGAGATGATCAACATGATGAAGCATTCCGAAGGGTTTTTCTCGAAGGTGAACCCCATACTGATCCACGATCTGCAAAAGTATTATCCTGAGGCATGGTCGTTTTTTCAGCAATTTAAAGCCAATGTTGTAATTGATAGCATGCAGCAAATTTTGGATAGGGGCATTGAACAGGGTTATGTTAGGGAAGATATTGACACTAAGGTAATGGCTAAGATGCGTGTTTGGCAAATAGAGCTTGGCTTTGATAACAGCGTTTATCCGCACAATGAGTTTAATAGCTGGAAAGTACAATTACAATTTTTGGAGCATTTTATTTACGGTATATGTACCGAAAAAGGATACCAAATTATGCTACAATACAAAAACATATTAGAACACAACTAAATCAAACTACACTATATATATTATGAAAAATCTGTTTTTAATAACTGCCTGCTTAACGTTTTTTGCCGGTGCGGCAAGGGCGCAACAGGCAGCGCCACCCGCACAATCTTACAGTTTCACTTTAGCGGATTGTATAAATTATGCTTATGAGCATCAGGATTCGGTGTTAAATGCCCAGCTTGATGTAAAAAGTGCCGAGTATCAGGTAAAAGAAACCACCGGTATTGGCTTACCTCAAATTAATGGTTCGGCATCATTGCAGGATTATTTAAAGATACCTACCACGCTTATTCCGGGAGAAGCATTTGGCCAGCCAGCCGGTACATTTATTCCGATCAAGTTTGGTGTTAAATACCAATCGTCAGTAGGTTTGGATGTTAACCAGATCATTTTTGATGGTAAATATCTTGTTGGTTTACAGGCTTCAAAAACCTATAAAGAGTTATCGCAACGATCATTAACCCGTACAAAAATTCAAACCAATGTTTCGGTAAGTAAGGCTTACTACCAGGTATTGGTTAGTAACGAACAAATTAAATTACTGGATGCCAACATAGCACAGTTGAAACAACAGTTTGACCAAACTACCGCGCAAAACAAACAAGGTTTTGTTGAGAAGATTGACGTTCAACGTTTAGAAGTTCAATACAATAACCTGGTGACTAATCGCGAAAACACATTGAGCTTGTTAGCGCTTAACTATGAGATGTTGAAATTTCAGATGGGGATGCCGATAGGTCGTGAACTGGTATTGAAAGATAAGTTAGCGGATGTTAAGCTTGACGAAAATGTTGCTGAAACGACTGTCGACACTGCTTTTTACCATAATCGCATTGAGTTTAATTTATTGGAAACAGCAAATAAATTGAATGAGCTTGATTTGAAAAGGCAAAAATCACAGTTCCTGCCATCTTTATCTGCTTTTGGTAATACATCGGTAGCATTCCAAAACAATGCTTTTGGCAGTTTATATAATGATAATTTCCCGGCAACTTATATAGGTATTAAGTTAAACGTACCGATATTTAATGGTTTTCAGCGTAAGTACCAGGTTAAGCAATCGGAGATCAGCGTTTTAAAATCGCAAAACGATATTATTAACGCTAAAAACGGATTGACTTTACAGGCTAACTATGCTAAAGTAACTTACACCAATGGAATACACTCGCTTAACAACCAAAAGCGTAACCGCGAACTGGCACAAGAAGTATTACGTGTATCTAAAATTAAATATGAGCAGGGTGTAGGCTCGAGCATTGAGGTTACTCAGGCCCAAACCGGAGTAGAAACTGCCGATAACGACTATATTAAAGCTTTATATGATGTGTTGATCAACAAGGTTAACCTTAACCAGGCTTACGGACGAATAAACTAATTATCTATAAATCAAACATACAATCATAATACAATGAAGAAAATATTTATACTAAGCGCCGTTGTTTTTTTAGCAGCATGTGGCGGTAAAAAAGATCCTAAAACGGAGTTGGCTGATCTGAAAAAACAACAAGCTGATCTGAATGCAAAGATCACTGCTTTGCAGGCTACTGTTGGTGCGGATTCGGTAAAATCAACTGATGTTAATGTAGATGTAATTAAGGCTGGTACTTTTACAAACTATATACAAATACAAGGTAAAATTGATGCGCAGGATAACGTAATGGCTTTTCCGCAGGTTCCGGGAACAATAACTGCTATTAATGTTAAAGCTGGCGACCATGTAAGCAAAGGGCAGGTTTTAGTACAATTAGATGCCGCGGTTTTAAAACAAAATATAGCCGCTGCTCAAACTAAGGCTGATCTATCTAAAGTGGTTTATCAACGTCAGAAAAACCTTTGGGATCAAAAAATTGGTACCGAGGTTCAATATCTAACTTCGAAAGCTACCATGGAAGGTGATCAAAAGCAAGTTGATGCGTTGCGCCAGCAAGCCGATCAGTACCGCATCATATCGCCTATCAGTGGTACAGTTGATCAAATGGATCTGAAATTGGGCCAATCTGTATCGGCTGCTAACAGCATCCGTATTGTAAATGCTGATAATTTAAAGGTAAAGGCTGATGTTCCGGAATCATACGGTACACAAGTTAATACCGGTGATGCTGTTAAGGTATTAGTACCAGATGCTGCTGATTCGGTAAATGCTAAGCTGACTTTTGCCGCTAAGGTTATTGATCCTACATCGCGCAGTTTTGGTGTTGAGGTTAAATTGCCACAACGTAAAGGCATTCGCCCTAACATGACAGCTATTTTGAAGATCGTTAATTATCAAAACAGCAAAGCTATCAGCATCCCGGTAAAATCTATCCAAAAATCAGAAGCCGGCGATTATGTATATGTTGCTGTAAATGGTATTGCTAAACGTACCAATGTTAAAGCCGGTGCAACTTATGGGGGTGTAACCGAAATACTTTCGGGTTTAAAAGCAGGCGACCAATTGGTAACCGATGGTGCCAGCGATATTGAAGATGGCAGCAAAATCAAAATAGTAAAGTCCGGTAATTAATCATAATTAAATAATTTGATCTAAAATGAAGGATCTTCAAAAAGAATTTGGACCCTCGAGTTGGGCCATCGATAATAAAACCGCCATATACGTACTGATATTTTTGGTATCGGTATTGGGCTTAATTAGCTACAATAACTTACCGAAAGAGAACTTTCCGGATATAGCGCAATCTAAAGTTTTTATCACTACGCAATGGAACGGCCAATCGCCACAAAACGTGGAGAATTTGGTTACCAGGCAAATTGAGAAACAATTAAAATCGCTCAAGGGCCTTAAAAAAGTAACATCAAACTCGGTACAAAACGTATCAATCATCACGGCTGAGTTTCAGGCTAATGTTTTGATCAAAGATGCCAAGATAGATGTTAAGGATGCGGTTGATAAGGCTAAGCAGGATTTGCCACAAGGCGATGTGAATTTGAAGGACTCAAAAATTTCGGATATCAACGTTGCCGATTTGCCTATTCTGTATATCAATATATCAGGCGATTATGATCTGAAAAAGTTGAAAGAATATGCTGATTTGCTGAAAGATGAGATAGAGAGTTACAAAGAAATATCAAAGGTTGACGAAGTTGGTGCGCTTACACCCGAAATTCAGGTAAATGTTGATCTGAATAAAATGACAGCTGCCCAGATCAGCTTTAGCGATATTACCCAGGCTATCGGCAACGAAAACATCCTGTCATCTGCCGGTACGGTTAAAACTGATGGCATTCGTCGTGCAATTGATATTAAGCAGGATTTTAAGAATGCTGATGAGGTCGCTGCTATGGCTATTCGTAACCCGAAAGGGCAGGCTGTTTATCTGCGTGATATTGCCGAGATCAAAGATTCGTTTTTGGAGCAGGAAAGTTACGCTCGTTTAAAAACTCCGGATGCTAAGGATTTTAAAAATGTAATTACCCTGAACGTAAGTAAACGTGCAGGAGAAAATCTGATCGCGGCATCGGATAAGATCAACGCGCTGATCGTTGATAAACAAAAAAACACCTTCCCGAAAGGGTTGAATATTACCGTAACCGGTGATCAGAGTGATAAAACCAGGACAACGTTAAACGATTTGATCAACACAATCGTGATCGGCTTTTTGCTGGTAACCGTTATCCTAATGTTTTTTATGGGTACTACCAATGCCATCTTTGTGGCCTTATCGGTTCCGTTATCATGTTTTATCGCGTTTTTAGTGATGCCGGTTATCGGGTTCACCCTCAACATGATCGTGTTATTTTCGTTCCTGCTCGCGCTAGGTATTGTGGTGGATGACGCGATTGTGGTTATTGAGAATACGCACCGGATATTTGACAATGGTAAAGTGCCAATTAAACAAGCGGCTAAAATGGCTGCGGGCGAAGTTTTTTTACCGGTATTCTCTGGTACCATGACAACCCTGGCTCCGTTTGTGCCTTTGGCTTTCTGGAACAGTTTGATCGGTCACTTCATGTTCTTCTTACCAATAACGCTGATCATTACCTTATTAGCATCGTTGGTGGTGGCTTATATTATGAACCCGGTTTTCGCGGTTGATTTTATGAAACCACACGTTGAAGGCGAGCATGATAACCCTAAGTTTGATAAAAAAACTGGTCGTGCGGTGTTGGTTATGGCTGTGCTGGCTGGTTTAAGTTACCTGATGTTTATTGCCGGTAAATGGACTATGGGTATGGGTAACTTTTTGGTGCTGTGCATTATATTATACCTATTGAACCACTTTGTGTTATTGCGTACCATTGATAAATTCCAGAATAATATATGGCCACGTTTTCAGGACTGGTATGCACGGATATTGGAGAAAGCAGTACGCAGGCCAATAGCTATTTTGTTTGGTACCTTTGGTTTGTTTGTGCTATCAATTGTGTTATTGGTAGTGTTAGGTAAAACCCCTGTGTTCTTCCCTTCGGGAGATCCAAACTTTGCTTATGTGTACGTTACCATGCCTATCGGTACAGACCAGGCTACAACTAACGAGATCACGAAAAAGATCGAAGATCGTGTAGCTAAAGTTGTTGAGCCTGATAAAGATATCGTATCATCTGTAATATCAAACGTAACTAAAGGCGTTACCGACCCGCAGGATGAAGACCAGGGTGATTACGAAAACAAAGGTAAGGTAACAGTAGCCTTTGTTGAGTTTGGTAAACGCGGTGGTAAGGATACTAAAGCTGTATTATCGAATATCCGTAAAGCGGTAACCGGAATTATACCGGGTGCCAAAATTTCAGTAGCTCAGGAAAATAGCGGTCCGCCGGTACAAAAGGACATTAGTATCGAGATCATTGGCGATAACCTGGATTCGTTAGTTGCTACAAGTAATCGTTTGAAAGCCTATATCAATACACAAAACATTGCCGGAATTGAGAACCTGCAAGCCGACGTGCAAAACGATAAACCTGAAGTTGTATTTGATATTGACAGGGAGCGTGCTAATAGAGAGGGTATAACCAGCGGGCAGATTACGCAGGCATTAGCTACAGCTATATTTGGTTACAAAGCAGGCGATTACCGCAACACTAAAGAAGATGATTATCAAATAAAAGTACGTGCCGAAGAGAGCCAGCGTGGTAACATTGATGAGTTGCGCAATATGAAGATCACTTACCGCGATTTAGCTACCGGTGGTGCTATTCGTCAGGTGCCAATTTCGGCCTTTACAGATGTGCGTTATACCAATACTTACAGTAATATCAAACGTAAACAACAACGCAGGGTGTTAACTTTAGGTTCGAGCGTTATTAAGCCGTTTAATCCCAATGATGTGAACGCTTCGATACTGCGTGCCATCAAAAACTTTAAAAAGGCTGATAATATTACTATCCGTCAGGGTGGTGGTCAGGAAGATCAGGCTGAAGCAGCAGGTTTCTTACTGGGCGCGTTGGCAACATCGTTCTGTTTGATCTTTATCATCCTGATGATCCAGTTTAACTCGGTGGGTAAAACATTCATAATTATAAGCGAGATCTTCTTTAGCATCATTGGGGTATTCCTGGGTGTGAGTGTATTTGGTATGACTATGGCCATTGTAATGACCGGTGTTGGTATCATAGCACTTGCTGGTGTTGTGGTACGTAACGGGATCTTACTGGTTGAATTTACCGATATGCTGATAGAGCAGGGCGCTAACCTGCACGATGCCGTAGTTGAAGCCGGCCATACCCGGATGACGCCGGTATTGTTAACTGCAACAGCGGCCATATTAGGTTTGATACCATTGGCTGTAGGTTTCAATATCGATTTCGTGGAGATGTTTACACACCTATCGCCGCATATTCACTTTGGTGGCGATAACGTAACCTTCTGGGGGCCATTGGCGTGGACTATGATCTTCGGTTTAGGTTTTGCTACTATTATTACCCTGATATTGGTGCCGTGTATGTACATTATTCGTGTACATATGAAAGCCTGGTTTGCCAACCTGTTCACCGGTAAAAAGGTAAAGGTTGACGAGGGTTTTGAAGAGCCTGCTCATCATTAGTATCAAGTAAATAGTATCAGGTATCAAAACTTGATCGATC
>Ga0116227_10007996_pt1 | contig 20257 bp, 19 predicted proteins | sample S1TSphgellanicum_FD_89693 | JGI IMG/M metagenome (GOLD analysis project Ga0116227, IMG submission 89693) | Host-associated microbial communities from peat moss isolated from Minnesota, USA - S1T2_Fb - Sphagnum magellanicum MG | ecosystem: Host-associated > Plants > Peat moss > Unclassified...
CTCGACAGTGCGCTGAGAGACGCCTGCATCTTTGGCCAACTCGCCCTGCGTCAAATTCATGCCGACCCGTTGCTGTTGCGCTCGGGCGCCCAGTTCGCTCAGCACAGCCGACTCAGGCAGGGACGACACAATTTTCATATCTTGCCATATATGTCGACTTAAAGGCTTTTAGCAAGTATAACTCGCCACATATGGCGATTAAGAATGACCGTCGCTTTCCCCGTATATCGCCAAACTTGACGACAAACCACCAAAGCTAGGTTTTTTTCGCCAAAATTGGCGAGTTATGCTAATCTTGGTAAACTTAAAATGGCAGCGCCGCGAGACGGGCGCGCCCGGCACCGTGATGCCGGGCGCGTCCCGCACCACTCACTGAACCGCGGAGCCGGCAAATCCGCAGTGACGGGCCCAGGCCTCCATCAGTTTGGTGCGCTTGATGAAGAGATCACCGCGCCGATAGGCCGCCTCCGCCTTGCCGGGGATGGTGTGGGCCAGAGCCATTTCGCAGACCTCATTGGGGAAGTTTGTCTCCTCGGCCGCCCAGTCGCGAAAACTGGAGCGAAACCCATGGACCGTCTCCTCGACCTTCATACGCCGCAGAAGCATTGGCATCGCCATATTGCTGAGCGGCAGATCCTCGGCGTTGCGCTTGAAGATGCGCCCCTTTCTTTCCGCAACAGGCGTGGTTGCCAGGATGGCCAGGGCCGGGGCCGTGAGTGGCACGCGATGCGCCCTTCCCGCCTTCACGCGCGCCGCGGGGACGTTCCAGAGACCATTGCGAACATCAATCTCCTTCCAGTCTGCATCGACAATTTCGCTGGTTCGCGCCGCTGTCAGGATGAGGAACTCGAGAGCCCGCGCGGCGAAAGCGTCAGCGAGCCCAGCGCCATGCCGAGCAGTCCGGTGGAGAGGATGTAGCCCAGCTGTGCCTTGTTCAGCCCCATCTCCGGGCCGATGGCGGGGGCGGAAAAGGTGATCGCCAGCACGTCGAGACCATCGAGCGCGCACAGTGCCAGCGTGACGATGATCGCCACAGTCTGGAAGCGGCTCATGGGGGCGGCCAGCAGCAGGGCGCGCGGGTCGTTGGGGGCGGCCTCCGGCGCTTCGTTCAGATCGTCCACCACCGTCGCGGACGGGGCCAGTGCAATTCCCATGACGCCATTCTCCCAGGGGCCTGTCGCGCAGGCTCTGGTGGCACAAGAGGGGAAAACTTCGGCACGGCACAGAAACCTTTATGGGCGGGGAGATGCCATTGCGTGATCGCCCGCATGTGGGCATTCGCGCCGAAAACGCAAACGCCCCGCCCCGGCGTCCTCCCAACAGGAGCGCCAGAGCGGGGCCATGCGGCCCGCCTGAGAGCGGTCCTTTACTTTACCTTGTCGAGCAACGGCGTCATGCGCTTCTTCGCCATGGGGGGCAGGTTCACGGCCTTGGCTGCGGCGATCTCGGCAGGGGTCACCTTGCCGACCTGAATCAGCGCCACCATGCCCATGGTGTAATGCGGCATGCACTTCACGCCATACAGGCCCGGCTTGCTCACCGTCACGGAGACGTCCTTGCCCATCACGCCCTTGAAGGCACTGGCACCGGCGGGCAGCAGGCTGGGGATGGTCTCGGCATTATGCGCGGCATCGGTGGGCTCGAAATGCACCACATCGCCGGGCGCGGCCTTGATGAAGGAGGGCTCGAAAACCATCGCGCCCTCGGCACCGGTGTTCTTCATATGCACGACGATCTCCTTGGCCGAAGCCGTCAGCGGCAGGGCCGCCAGCGAAAGACCCAGAGTAGCAGCAGCAAGCGCAAGGCGGTTTGACATCAGATTTCTCCTGAAATTTTATCGTTATCCTCCGGCGGCGATCGCGGAGCGTGATCCCGGTTTCGCCGCAAGGGCGCCTGCTCACAATTGGCCTTTGGAACAAGACCGACCAGATGCCCCCGCCCTGCCTCTGACATGATGGCTTAGAATGGCCGATGCATCGGCCTTGCAGCAAAATGTCAGCCGGGCTCGGGCTCGGCATCGACCAGCGGCAGGCCCAGCTCGCGCCAGCCATCGGTGCCCTCGGCCAGCCAGTGGACATTGGTGTAGCCCAGCGCATGCAGCCGCCGCGCGGCATTCCAGCTCATCCAGCAATCGGCGAGGCAGAAGGTGACGATCATCCGATGCCGATCACTCTTGGCAAGCCGCGCAATGCCATGCTCGAACCAGCGTGCGATGGCAGGCGGCAAGACGCCCCGCCCCGCCTCTGGAAACCAGTGAGCGCCCGGAAGGCTGGGGCGCTTCTGGGCCAGATGCCATGCGCCATCCTCATCGCGATGCCCGCCCTCTGCCGGAAGCACATCGATCAGCAAGGCATGGTCGCGCAGTGCCGCCACAGCTGAAGGCGAGATGCGCGCCACACCCTCGGGCGCGCTCGGCACCGGCCCGCGATAATGACTGATGCGATAGCCGTCGGCGCCAAGCAGGGCTTCAGGAGAGCCTGCCGCGCGGGCCACACCCGGCACCAGCAACGCCGCCCCCGCCAGAATGGTTCTGCGCTTCATCTCAAGCCCTCCAGACCCCCAAAAGCCAGACCCAAGGTGCAATGGTAGCAAGCTCCCGCCCCCTGTAACCACAGACTTTGGGAGAAGGACATGACGCAACAAGCACCGTCCCCGCCGACCGACCCGCTGGGCTCGCCCATGTGGCAGGCGCATGCGCGCACGCTCTTCGAGAACAACCCCGTCCGCTTCGAGCCAGCGCTGAAACTCTCCATGCCGCAGATCGCCGAGGACCAGCATCGCTTTCCCGTAGCGCTCGACGCGCGGGGATTGGGCGAGGTGAAACGCATGGTGATCTTCGCCGATCTCAACCCCATTCCGCTGGCCGCCGATTATCACCCGCTCGGGGCCGCGCCCTATCTGGCCATCCGCATCAAGCTGGACCAGCGCACCCCGGTGCGCGGCGCGGTGCAACTGGTGGACGGCTCATGGCTGGTGAACGGGGCATGGGTCGATGCGGCAGGCGGCGGGTGCTCGGCCCCGCCGGTCAGCCGGGTACGCGGTGACTGGGCGCAGCATCTGGGCGAGATTCGCGGCGGCGCATGGCCGGGCGAACATGGCGCGGCCCGCTTGCGCTTCACCATCCGCCATCCGATGGACACCGGTTTCGTCGCCAACATTCCGACCTACAACCTTGAAACGCTGAACATATCCTGCGCGGGCAAGCTGCTGGGCACAATTGAGATCTGGGCCGCCATGGCCGAAGACCCCGCCTTCACCCTGATGCCCGTTGCCGTCCCCCGCGACAGGCTGGACATCACCGCCCGCGACACCAATGGCCGCGACTACACCGCCGCTGTCACGGTGCCCGCATCGTGATCGTCTCACGCCGCGGCGTGCTGGGTGGCATCGCCGCCACCATTCCCGCCGCCGCAATAGGCGCGGCCCTGGCCTATCCCTTCGCGCCTGTCGCCATCGCCGATGGCGTCTGGATGGTGGCCGGAAGCGATGAACCCATCCAGCGCGGCAATGGCGGCGCCATCGCCAACATCACCATCATCGCCACACCCGCAGGCACCGTGCTGGTCGATAGCGGCCCCTCACTGCGCTATGGCGAGGCGCTCAAAACCGTCGCCGAGCAGCTGACCGGGCGCAAGGTGATCCGCGTCTACATCACCCATCTCCACCCCGACCACGCCATGGGTCTGGGCGCCTTCCCGCGCGAGATCGTCGCTGCCCTGCCCGGCACCATCGCGGACATCGAGCACAACGGTCAGGGCTTCTCCGATGCCATGTACCGGCTGCTGGATGACTGGATGCGCGGCACCGATCTGGCATTGCCCGGGCTGCCGATCCGCACCGACCATGAGGCATTCGGGGGGCGCAACCTGCGTCTGATGGCCTTGTCGGGCCACAGCTCGGCCGATCTGGCGATTCTCGATGAGCAGACCGGCACGCTGATCGGCGGAGACCTGCTGTTCCATCGCCGCGCGCCTGCCACCCCCACTGCTGATCTGGCTCGCTGGCGCGAAAGTCTGGCGGTGCTGGATCGGTTGGCTCACAAAGGTGCGGTGCCGGGGCATGGGCCTTTCGATTCCTCCGGCCGGGAAGCCATCGCGCAAACGCGGGACTGGATTGGGTGGCTGGATTCGGCACTGAATGATGCTGTGCGGAGCGGGTTGGATATGGTGGAGGCCGGGGAGATGCCCATTCCCGCACCTTTGGCCGTGATGGCCGCCGGGCGGTATGAGCTGCAGCGCAGTGTTTCGCATTTTTACCCGGCACTGGAAGGCAAGTTGTTGCCCCGGATTGATCAGTAAGAAGAAAGTGCGAGGGCCATCGCCCTCGCGCTCCCTTGACTGTCTGCATTGCGCTTCGGGTTCGGCCTTGCGTGTAGCTTGCTGCGCAGCAAGGATCTCTCGCTCACCATGGCAAAACGTCGTTCAACTTGCCACCCTTGACGAAATTTCTCGCGCATCACATCATGATGAAAAGGGGGAGTTTCCAGGATGAAAATCAAGTCGTTCACGCGTCTCGGCATCGTCGCGCTGGCATGGTCAACGCTGTCAACGGCAGTTGATGCCAAGGGCATCATCTACGACTGCGATACAGCCGCCGATCACTTTTCCGAATTAAACCTTCCTGTGCCAGGCCCCTCATTTACAGTGTCCGGGAATGTTCAGTTGAACTCTCTGGTCAGCGGCACAACCTATGCTCCGCTGACTCGGGTTCAGATTGCATCTGCTGCATTGCAGGGGCATTCTCCCGACGCCTATGCTGGATTTACGCTTACTGCATTGCCTGCTGATGCCAAGAAAACACCCTCCGGATTGCCAGCCGTTCAAATGCTGAGCTACAACGTCAATGGCAAGAAGGACGAAACCATTCCGCTCTCGCTGATGACCAAGCCGGGAACAGTTCAGAACTTCACGCTCTCATACGATGGAGCAAATGTTCATGTCGTTCTTGGCAAAGATGAAAAAAGCTTTCCCCTGAAGGTGACCGATCCCGTTGTGCGGCTGGTTTGCTCAACGGGCGAGTTTCTCTTCACCGATTTGACGATCACATCTGCACAATAAAGCCTCCCTCGCATGGCTTTCTATTGCCCCGTCATTCTTGCCAACACATTATCCTTCAGCACCAAATGATGCCGCAACGCCGCCGCCACATGCAGCACGATCAGCGCGCCGAAGACCAGCCCCAACACACCATGCGAACCGTGTGAGAACGCCACCAGCACATCGCCCTTCGCCACCGCGAACTTCGGCACGACAAAGAGGTTGAACCAGCGTAGCGGATACTGGCCAGCCGAACTCATCACCCAGCCGGTCAGCGGCAGCGCCAGCATCAGGGCATAGAACAAACCATGCAGCCCATGCGCCGCGCCCTTTTCCCAGCGCGGCATCTGCGTGGGCAAGGGCGGTGGGCGATGCCCTGAGCGCCACACGATGCGCAGCATGGTCAGCGCCAACACGGTCAGGCCGATGCTCTTGTGCAGCGGGATCACCGGCCAATCCTTGTCGATATAGGCATGGGCGATGCCGAGCAGAATGTTGGCGATGATCAGCAGCGCGATGGCCCAGTGCAGCAGACGCGCCCCACGGTTGTAGCGCTGCGCAGGCCGGTTCATGCCGTCACCGCTGCCAGACGGGTGCGCACCAGCTCCTCCACCACGGAAGGGTCGGCCAGCGTGCTGGTGTCACCCAGCGCTTGCGCCGAAACCTCACCCTCGGCGATCTTGCGCAGGATGCGGCGCATGATCTTGCCGCTGCGCGTCTTGGGCAGGCCCGCTGCAAACTGGATCACATCGGGCGTGGCAATGGGGCCGATTTCCGTGCGCAGCCAGCGGGTCAGGGCCGCGCGCAATTCCTCGCTGGGCTGCTCGCCGGTGTTGAGCGTGACATAGGCGTAGATGCCCTGCCCCTTGATGTCATGCGGCATGCCGACCACCGCCGCCTCGGCCACGGTGGCGTGAAGGACCAGAGCGCTCTCCACCTCGGCGGTGCCCATGCGGTGGCCCGAGACGTTGATCACATCATCCACGCGGCCAGTGATCCAGTAATAGCCGCCCTCGTCGCGGCGGGCGCCATCGCCGGTGGTGTATTGGCCGGGGAAGGTGCTGAAATAGGTCTGGAAGAAGCGCGCATGGTCGTTCCACACGGTGCGCATCTGGCCGGGCCAGCTGCGGGCGATCACCAGATTGCCCTCGCAGGCGCCGGAGAGCACGTGGCCCTCGCCATCGACGATCTGCGGTTCGACGCCGGGCAGCGGCAATGTGGCGCTGCCGGGTTTCAGGGCAGTGGCGCCGGGCATGGGCGCGATCATCGCGCCGCCCGTTTCGGTCTGCCACCAGGTGTCGATGATCGGGCAGCGGTCCTGGCCCACGATATGGTGATACCAGCGCCAGGCCTCGGGGTTGATGGGTTCGCCCACGCTGCCCAGCACGCGCAGGGAGGCCCGGCTGGTGGCCTCCACATGATGGTCGCCCTCCTTCATCAGGGCGCGCAGCACGGTGGGGGCAGTAAAGAGCGTCTGCACCTGATGGCGGTCCACCACCTGCCAGATGCGCGCGGGGGTCGGCCAGTTGGGCAGGCCCTCGTAGATCAGCGTGGTCGCGCCATTGGCCAGCGGGCCGTAGAGGATATAGCTGTGGCCCGTGACCCAGCCCACATCGGCAGCGCACCAGTAGATCTCGCCGGGGCGATAGTCGAAACACAGCTCATGCGTCAGGCTGGCCCAGAGCAGATAGCCTGCCGAGCTATGCACCACCCCCTTGGGCTTGCCGGTGGAGCCGGAGGTGTAGAGCAGGAACAGCGGATCTTCGGCGTTCATGGGCTCGAAGGGGCAGTCGGCCTCGACGGTGGCGGCGGCTTCATCATACCAAATGTCGCGGCCCGGCTGCATCGCCACCTGCCCGCCCGTGGCGCGCACAGTGATAACATGGCGCACGCTGGTGCAATGGGCCAGCGCCTGATCGACATTGGCTTTGAGCGGAATGCGCTTGCCGCCCCTGCGCCCTTCATCGGCGGTGATGACGACGCTGGAGTCGCAATCGGTGATGCGCCCGGCCAGCGCCTCGGGCGAGAAGCCGCCGAAGACCACCGAATGGATCGCGCCAATGCGCGCGCAGGCCAGCAGGGCCATCGCCGCCTCGGGGATCATCGGCAGATAGATGGTGACGCGGTCGCCGCGACGCACGCCCGCATCCTTCAGCACATTGGCGAAACGGCAGACCTCGGCATGGAGTTGGCGGTAGGTGTAGCGGCGCGGCTCTTCCTTCGGATCGTCGGGCTCCCAGATGATAGCGGTGGCGTCGCCACGCTCGGCCAAATGGCGGTCAAGGCAGTTGGCGGCGACATTGAGCTGCCCGTCGGCGAACCACTCGATGCCGAAATCGACCTCGTTGAAGCTGCTGCGGCTGGCCTTGGTGGGGGCCTTGATCCAGTCGAGACGTTTGGCCTGCTCCAGCCAATAGGCCTCGGCATCGCCCAGAGAGCGCTCATGGGCGGCGGCGCGGGCGGCGGCATCGTAGAGCGCGTCTTGCGCCCAGCTGTCGGGGACCGGGTACAGCTCGTCGTTCATGGCATACTCTCTGTTTTATAGGTTCGGCGCAGAGGCAAGCGGCGTTCCATCAGAGGATAGAACGCCGCCCGTCCCGGGAGTATTGGTCTTTAGAAGAACAGGATCGCGCCTGCTGCCACCGTGTCGCCCTGCGCCTTATTGCCATTATGCGCCTGCGAGGTGGTGTGGACATATTCGGTGATCAGCGTCACCCAACTCGTCAGGCTGTAACGGCCCTGCCCGACCCAGCTGCTGTTCTTGCCCAGCAGCGTGGGATTGGCCAGCGCATCGCTGCGGTTGGCGTATGACAGATGGCTCTCGCCATAGCTGACGCCTGCCGAGAACTTTCCGAACGTGCCCATGCCTTGAAGGTAGAAGCCCTCGCTGTCGCGGCGGTTGCCCTGCGCATCCGTGTCGAACAGGTTGAGCGCGGTGGTGCCAAGGCCCGCCGCACGGTAGTAATAGCCCGTCACCGTCAGCGGACCATATCCGACCTTCGCGCCCGTATCGAAGCCCTGGCCCGTGTAATTCACCCCATCGAGCCGGTTATGCCGCTGCGTGATGCCCGAGAGCCATGCGCGCAGGGTCAAATCGCTGAATTTGGCATCATAGGTGATCTTGCCCTGAAAGCCTGGCGAGGCGCTGGTCTCGCCCGGCCCGGTGAGCGATTGCAAAGGCTCGAACACCCCCGCGCTGACGGTAAAGCCGGAAATCTTGGGTGAGGTGTAGGTGATCTGCGGCTGGAAATCGGTGTAGATATAACCCACGCCGATGCGCCCCAGCGAGGTGTTGGCCGGGGCCACATTGCCCCCGGTGCTGCCCACCGCCAGCAGCGTCATATCGTTGAGAATGCCTTCGGACCCGAACAGCCCGATGTCGCGGCCCAGCTTGAACTCACCAACCCCGGCGCGGCCCACGGTCATATAGGTCTGGCGGAAGTCGATGCCCGCGGTCTGCAGAGCGGTGTTCTGACCGCCGCTGTTGGCGCCGCCTCCGGTGGCATAGGTGGCGCTGTTGATGCCGGGATACATGCCGAAATGCGCGCCAATGTCCCAACCGGCCTGATGGGTGGTGATGTCGAACTTCAGATAGCCCGGCAGCAGGCCGTTGCGGATCGAACTGCTGTTGCCCCCCGCCGCGACCACACCGCCAACGACCGCCGTGTTGGCGCCCGGCGTCTGGCCCTTGTCATGGGTGTAGAAGCCGTTGATCTGGCCGGAAACCTTGAAGGTGACGCCGCCCACCTCCATCCCCACGCCGCTGTCGCTCATATGGATCAGGCGCTTGTCGTCCAGCGCGGCGGCAGGCGCCGTGGGAGCAGCAGCGACCACCGGAGCGGCGGCGGCGGTGTCAGCCTTGTCGCCGGCCAGCAAAGACTGATATTCGTCGTCGCTCAGGATGCCCTTTTCGTGCAATCGCTTGAGCAACTCGGCGTTGGAGCCTGCCATGGCGGGGGTTGCGGTCGCCCCGACCATCAAGGCCAGAGCCATAGCGCAGCCGCTCAGGATCACCTGCTTTTTCATATCATCCTCCCATGTCCCGACCGGTTTTCCGGCCTGTGGGAAGAGTGACGCGGGCGGCTTTCGCCCGGTATTGAACTTAGGTTCTCGTCCTTTTGGTCAGGGCGCGATTGCCACACCCCACGGGCCCGCACCGGCGGCAATCGTGCCCACCGGCCGGGCTGTACCAAGGTCCACCACGGTGACATCGTCCGACACGCCATTGGCGGTGTAGGCCCGCGTGCCATCGGCGCTGATCGCCAGATGCCATACGCGCTTGCCCACCGGCACATAGGCGCGCACCTTGCGGCTGCTCACATCGACCAGCGCGATCATATTGGCCCGGCCCAGCGCCACCACCGCCGTCTTGCCATCGGGGGTGAAGCGGATGCCGCAGGGCAGCACCTGATAGTCCTTCACGCCGGGCGGGGCGAAATGGATCGTCTCGACGATGGCATGGCTGGCACTGTCGGCGATCTGCACCACGGCGCCGGTTTCTGCCGCGATCCACACCTGCTTGCCGTCGGCGGTGAATTCGGCGTGGCGCGGGCGCAGCTGCGTCTCCATCGTGGCGACGACCTTGCGGCTGGGCAGGTCGATCCAGTTGACGACATTCTCATCCTCGGAGGTGACGAGCAGCCATTGGCCGTCCGGGCTTTGCGCCACGCCCTCCGGCTGCTTGTTGACCGTGATCTGAAAGGCGACATTGCGCGCGGCGATGTCGATCGCGGTCAGCGCGGCATTGTCCTCATTGCCCACGAAAAGATAGCGCCCGTCGCGCGAGGGGAAGAGCTGCTCGGGGTCCTCTCCCGCAGGCAGATCGGCCACCACCTTGCCGGTGGCGCGGTCGATCATCTGCACCGCATGGTCATTACCGACGCAAACGAAGAGATATTTCCCATCCCGCGAGAGCGCGATGCCACGCGGCCTTGCGCCAATCTTCCATGTGTCGAGCGGCTTGAGCGTCGCGCCATCGATCACGCTGACGCTGTCGCCGCGTTCGTTCGACACATAGATCGTCTCGGCGGCGCAGGCGCTGGACACGAGGGCCGAAGCCGCAGCCATCAGGGTGATCATCCTTCTCATGGGCACCTTTCTAGGCGCCCGCCCGCCCGCTTGGGATTGTACCAAAGGTCTATGGGCGGCCCCGCGCAGCACCGTAGAATTGGGTGCAACAAAACACGCAATCAACGAGGTTAGAGGATGAAGATTCTTGGTCGCATGGCCACGCTGGCCGCCGCCGCCGTCGTCGTCACATCGGTGGGTTCATCGCTGATGGCGCATGGCAATGTCACCCCTCAGGCTGTCGACACCTCCGCCCTGCCCGACATCGGCGAGGCATGGCTCCAGCACAATCCCTATCGCGGCAATGCCACCGCCGCCAAGATCGGCGAATCGGCCTATGGCCAGAACTGCGCCCGCTGCCATGGCCTTGAGGCCGAGAGCGGCGGCATCGCGCCGGATCTGCGCTATCTGGAATTGGGCGACAGCGGCGATGAATGGTTCATCCAGCGCTATCAGCATGGCTCCAGCCATGACGGCAAGGTCTATATGCCGCCGATGGGCGAGGTGCTGGGGCAGAAGGCCGGCTGGGCGATCCGCGCCTGGCTCGAAACCAAGCATCAGGACTGATCCGGTGCAGGATCGGCGCAGCTTCGTGATGCAGGCGCTGGCCTTCGCCGCGCTGGGCATGGGGCCCGCAGCAGCACAGGCCGCGCCGCTGGCCAAGGTCAAGGCGCTCGGCGTGCTGCGGGTGGCGGTCTATAAGGACAACCGCCCGTGGTCCTGGCGGCAGGACGGCAAGGTGGTGGGCATCGATGCCGATCTTGGCGCGGCGCTGGCCAAGGCGCTGGGCGTCCATGTCGATCTGGCCGAACTGATGCCCGGCGACGATGTGGAGGCCGATCTGCGCAATGGCGTGTGGAAGGGCGGCTTGCTGGGCTTCCAGCCCGCCGATGTGATGCTGCATGTGCCCTTTGACCGGGGCTTTGCCGCGCGCGTCGATCAGGTGGCCATCGTCGCCCCCTATTACCGCGAGAGCTTCCAGTTCGCCTGCGCCAAGGGCGAAATCGACTGCAACGCCGCGCCCACTCAATACAAGGGCCGCAAGCTGGCGGTGGAGATCGACTCCATCCCCGATTCCTATCTCTCGGGCACGGGCGGCGGGGTGCTGGCGCGCGATGTCGTGCATTTCCCGATGGGCTTCGATGCCGCCGCCGCTCTGGCCGAAGGCAAGACCGATGGCGTGCTGGCCAGCAAGGCGCAGGTCGAAAGCGCTCTGGCAGCCGCCAAGCCGACAAACATCGCGCTACGCAGCATGCCGCTGCCGGGCTTTGCCTCGCCGGGCTGGGACATCGGCATGGCGGTGAAGGAGAACAGCCGCAATCTGGGCGATGCCATCGAGGGCCTGCTCGACACCATGGTGAAATCGGGCGAACTCAAGGCGATCTTCGCCCGTTACGGCGTCACCTGGACCCCGGCTCTGGCCGCCTGAGCCCCTTGCGACCCAAGGTCCAATTGTTCGCTTCACCCCACATCATACTCTGTTCATCGAGGCGCTGAACCCGCCCAAAACGACCAAAACGGGAGATGATCATGAAGGAACGTTTCAGGCGTTCGATGGCAGGCCTGGCCGCCATCACTCTGGCATTGGGGGGCGTGAGTGCACCCTTGCTGGCCCAGAATGCCCCCGCACCCGCCCCTGCGCCTGCGCCTGCCGGCCCCACCGACGCCCAGTTGATGGACGACGCCAACTCCACCGGCGACGTGCTGACCTATGGCATGGGCCCGCGCGCCCAGCGTTTCAGCCCGCTGACCGCGATCAACACCGAGAACGTCAGCAAGCTGGTCCCCGCCTTCGCCGCCTCGCTGGGGGGCGAGAAGCAGCGCGGCCAGGAATCGCAGCCGATCGTCTATGACGGCACGATCTATGTCACCGGCTCCTACTCGCGCATCTTCGCCTTCGACGCGCGCACCGGCGACCAGAAGTGGAAATACGAAGCCCGCCTGCCCGACGGCATCATGCCCTGCTGCGACGTGGTGAACCGCGGCGCCGCCATCTATGGCGACAAGATCATCTTCGCCACGCTGGACGCGCGTCTGGTGGCGCTCAACCGCCACACCGGCAAGGTGGTGTGGAACAAGCAGATCGCCGATTATCAGGCAGGCTACAGCGCCACCGCCGCGCCGCTGATCGTGCATGGCATGGTCATCACCGGCAATTCGGGCGGCGAGTTCGGCATCGTGGGCGCGGTGGAAGCGCGCGACGTCAACACCGGAGAGCTGATCTGGCACCGCCCGGTGGTCGAAGGCAACATGGGCACCTTGCGCGGCAAGGACAATGGCATCACCGGCAAGCTGAACGCAACCTGGGAGGGCGACCAGTGGAAGACCGGCGGCGGCGCCACCTGGCTGGGTGGCACCTATGACCCGGACACCAATCTGCTCTACTTCGGCACGGGCAATCCCGCGCCATGGAACAGCCATCTGCGCAAGGGCGACAATCTCTACACAGCCTCGACGCTGGCGATTGATCCCGATACGGGCGTCATCAAGTGGCACTACCAGACCACGCCGCATGACGGCTGGGACTTCGACGGGGTGAACGAATTCATTCCCTTCGACGCCACCATCAACGGCAAGCCGATGAAGCTGGGCGCCAAGGCCGACCGCAACGGCTATTTCTTCGTGCTCGACCGCACCAATGGCAAGTTCATCAGCGCCAGCCGCTTCGTGATGAAGACCACCTGGGCCGAGGGCTACACCAAGGACGGCAAGCCGATCGTCATCCCCGCCGGTCGCCCCGGCGAAGCGCAGGGCAGCCAGAAGGGCACCACCGTCTTCTCCTCGCCCAGCTTTCTGGGCGGCAAGAACTGGATGCCCATGGCCTACAACCAGGGCACCGGCCTGTTCTACGTGCCCTCCAACGACTGGGGCATGGACATCTGGAACGAGCCGATCAGCTACAAGAAGGGCGCGGCCTATCTGGGCGCGGGCTTCACCATCAAGCCCATCGCCGAGGATCATATCGGCGCGCTGCGCGCCATGGACCCCAAGACCGGCAAGATCATGTGGGAATACAAGAACAAGGCTCCGCTGTGGGGCGGCGTGCTGACCACGGCGGGCAATCTGGTCTTTACCGGTACGCCCGAGGGCTTCCTCAAGGCCTTCGACGCCAAGACCGGCAAGGAATTGTGGAAGTTCCAGACCGGTTCAGGCGTGGTCGGCTCCCCCGTGACGTGGGAGCAGGATGGCGAGCAATATGTCGCCGTGATGTCCGGCTGGGGCGGCGCCGTGCCGCTGTGGGGCGGCGAGGTCGCCAAATCGTTCAAGGATATCAATCAGGGCGGTTCGCTCTGGGTGTTCAAGATGCCCAAGGGGTAAGGTGAGTGTGGAGCGGTTGGCCCGGATGGGTCAACCGCTTCCTGTGTTGAAAAGGGAGGCAGCGATGATCGTGATGGGGCGCGGACAGCAAGGTTCGGCATGGGATGGCGCGCGGGGTTTTCCGCCACCAACGGCCACGGCGATGCTTGCCACGCCCGCGATTGTATCCGATCATGGCGCCGGGGGTAAAACAGGGATCATGGTCAGCGGCAAAGTGGAGAGCAGCGGACCTCAGATGGAGCGGGTGCTGATCGTGGACGATCACCCGCTGGTGCGCGACGGTTTGCGCAGCGTGATCGCCGTCACCTTCGACGGCTGCGACATCTTCGAGGCGGCCAGCATGGAAGAGGCGCTGGCCACGCTGGAGCAGCAGGACAATTTCGACCTGATCCTGCTCGACCTGCACATTCCCGATGTGAAACGGCTCGATGGCTTGAAATTGCTGCGCCAGCGCTTCCCAATGCTGCCGGTGGTGATGGTTTCCGGCGCCTTCGACCGCACCGTGGTGCGTGAGGCGCTGGCGGCGGGCGCGGCGGGCTTTATCCCCAAATCGATGAAGCGCAGCGCCATTCTCGACGCGCTGCACCGCGTGGTGGCGGGCGAGATCTATATGCCCGATGCGGTGGCCGAAACCGATCCCGCCAACGAACAGAACGAGCAGATCCGCGAGCGCATCGAGAGCCTGACGCCGCAGCAGAAGATTGTGCTCAACCATCTGGTGCATGGGCGGCTGAACAAGCAGATCGCGCATGATCTGTCGGTCTCGATGACGACGGTGAAGGCGCATGTGTCCGCGATTCTGCTCAAGCTGAATGTGTTCAGCCGGACGCAGGCGGTGATTCTGGCCAATCGAGTGCAGTTCGACGGTGATTGATGGGGCCGTTATACCGCCCCATGAAGCGGGCGCCCTGATCGGGGCGCCCGTTTTCGTTTCAGGGTCTTATAGCAGCCCTCAAGGCAACATTGTGCGCAGCAAAGCACGCAATTGGGCAGGCTTCACCGGCTTGTTCAGCAGCGGCGTACCGCTGGCCGCCAGTTGCACCTTCAACTCCTCGCCCCGGTCCGCCGAGATCATCACCGCCGGGATCGCGGCGCCGAAATGCGCCTGCAATTGCGCGATCACCCTATCGCCGGTCTCGCCATCGTTGAGGTGATAATCGGCCAGAATGATGTCAGGCCGCTCGCCCTCGCCAAACAGCCGCACGGCCTCGCCATAGTCCCCCGCACTGGCGACCTGACAGCCCCAGCCGCCCAGCAGCGTGCGCATGCCCGACTGGATCTGCCGCTCATTGTCCACCACCAGCACGCGGCGGCCCTGCATCGAACGGTCACGCGGAGCGGTGACGCCATCGCCCTCGCTGGCCGCAACCGGGCGGCCCAGCGGCAAAGTGATGGCAAAGGTCGATCCCTCGCCGGGCGCGGAATGCAGCCAGATCTTGTGGCCCAGCATATCCGCCGCGCGGCGAACGATGGCGAGGCCCAGCCCCTTGCCCTGGCTGCGCGTGTCGAGCCTTCGGAACTCCTCGAAGATCATCTCCTGCTGGCTACTGTCGATACCGCGCCCGGTGTCGATCACCGCCACGCGCACCTGATCGCCCTCCACCCCGCAGGTGACGCGCACGCTGCCCGAGGCGGTGTAGCGGATCGCGTTGGAGACGAAATTCTGCAAAATGCGGCGCAGCAGACGCACATCGGATTCCACCCAGAGCGCCTCGGTTTCCATCCGCAATTGCAAGCCCGCCGCGCGCGCCGTGGGGGTGAATTCAACGTTCAGCGTCTGAAGCAGTTGATCGATGCGAAAATGGCTGATTTCCGGCTGAATCGCGCCTGCATCCAGCCGTGAGATTTCCAACAGTGCCTCCAGAAGATCCTCCACCGAATCCAGCGCGGTGGCCGTTTGCGAAACCAGCGCGCGCGTCGGCAGCGCCAGCCTCTTGTCGCCCAGCGCCGCGACGAACAGGCAGGCCGCGTTCAGGGGCTGCAACAGATCATGGCTGGCCGCCGCCAGAAAGCTGGTTTTCGACAGATTTGCCTTTTCCGCCGCAATCTTGGCCTGGGTCAGCGCCGCCTCGATGGTGCGGCGCTCGGCCACCTCCTGCCCCAGCCGCGCGTTGACGCTCAGCAGTTCGGCGGTGCGTTCCGACACGCGGCGCTCCAGCGTCTCGGCGGTTTCGCGCAGGGCGGCCTGCGCCGTCAGCATATCGGTGACATCGGTAAAGCTGAACACCAGCCCGCCCTGCCCGGTGCGGGTCGAGCGGATCTCGAAACGTCGCTCGCCCGCCGGGCAGAGTTGGCTGACCGGCCCGATATGGCCCGCATCCTGCCAGTCGAGGCAGCCATGGTCCTCCATCCCGAGCCGCACCCGACACCAGTCGAGCAGATCGCCATGGCAGGCCACAGCGCGGGCCGGATCGTCGCCCAGCCCCAGCAGATGGCCAAGCGCGCCATTCCATGCCGAGAGCCGCCCCGTGCTGTCGAACATGCAGACGCCCTCGGACAGCGTGTCGAGCGTCGATTGCAGGATAAGGTTGCGCTCGGCCAGTTCCAGCGCGCGGGCCCGGGCATCCTCGGCCTTCACCTCGGTGATGTCGGTGTAGATGCCGACGATGCCGCCCTCGCTGGTGCGGAGTTCATTGATCTGCACCCAGCGGCCATCGGACAGCGCCTGCACATGGCCGCCATCGGCGATGCCATGGCGGGCCAGCCGCTCCGACACCCAGCGGTCGGGCGCCACCACCGCGCCCAGGGGCCGCTCATGCTTGGCGGCCAGTTGCGCGATTTCGGAGAACTCCATGCCAACGCGCATATGCGGCGAGAGTTCGGGCCAGAAGCCCAGATAGGCCTCGTTGAACAGCACCAGCCGGTCGTCGGCGTCGAACAGCACAAAGCCTTCGTTGATCGATTCGATCGCATCGCGCAGCCGTAACCGCGCGGCATCGGCGGATTGATGCGCTGCTTCGGACTCGTTGTTGGCTTTGGCCAGCTTGCCCAGCGCATCCTCCAGCTGGCTGGTGCGTTCGCGCACCATCGCCTCCAGCGAGATCGCCGTCTCGAACATCGAGAAGGCATTGGCCGACATGTCGCTCGACCGCTCGACGCGGTCCATCAGCGCGGCATTGATGCGGCGCAGCTTGCGCAACTCCTCGCGCAGCGCCTCATTTTCCGAAAGTTCAAGGCGCTGCGCGTCACTCATTGCCCGATGGCCAGCCCGCTGAAGCTCTGGTTGATATGCAGCGCGTGATATTGCTCGCCATAGGTGTTGAAGCCGATCACCCCGTTCTTGCTGTAAAGCTGCGACACATCGCGGGAAAGCTGGCGCCGCTCCGCATCGATGCGGTTGAGCACGCAATCAAAGGCGATGATGCGATCCACCGGGCCGATGGTTTCGCGAATGTCGGAGAACAGCGCCTCCATCCCGGCGATGCGGTCGACGGGCTCGCCCACGGTCAGCACAAGGCCTTCGTCGATGGCGCAATAGAAGGTCAGGCTGCCGTCGGGATTGGCGCTCTGCACCGAGCGGACGTGATATTCGCCCCCGGCGCGCACCATCAGCGGATGGGCCGCAAAAAACTCCACGCCCAGTTCCTCCCCCGCATGGCCGGCGAGGCGCAGATACTCCTGAGCGGCGGGCTCGGCGTTGATCTCGGTCACGATGCGCTCATGCGGCAGCGCGCCCGTGATGACCATCTTGCGCTCGCCGGGACGGTAGTGCTGCGCCTTGAAGACATGCAGCGGGCGCGGCGTGGAGAGGATCGCCACCACGGCGGCCCGCTGGTGAAAGGCGCCGCTCTCGAAGATCGCGGTCTGGCGGAAACTGAGATCGTCGCCAGATGAGCCGCCGATCAGCGGGATTTCGCCCAAAGCGTCCTGAATGGTCATGGTCAGCAATTCCTCGGAATGCGACAGGCCATCGACCAGAAACAGCGCGACATGGTTGACGCTCTCGCCCAGCGCCCGGCTCTCCCGGTCGGCCTGCGCCGCCAGTTGGCGCACCTGCGCGCGGGCGGCGACGGGATCGAAATGGTCGATGTCGAGGAAGCAATGCGAGGTCAGGCGAAAGGCGCCCGACGGGAAGCCGATGGCGCTCAGGCTGTCATGGTCATAGCCGCGCTCGGTCAGCTCGCCCGAGCTGGTGCAGCCGATCACGCGCACGCCCTCGGTCTGCAGATTGATCGCCCAGGCCAGCTTGCCCGCGTCGAAATGATGCGGGCAGAACAGGATGGCCCCGGCCAGCTTCTCCTGCCCCAACTGCGCGGCGATCTCCTCCATCGCCTCGAACGGATCATCCGCATGCGACGTTGCGAAAACGACCCCCGATTTCACCAGATTCTGCACCATTTGCCCGGTCTCTCCCATATTTTTCTTATGGTTTTCTCATGGACCGGAAAGGGGGTGTTTGTCATCCAAAACCAGCGTCGAAACCTGTGCCGAAACGGTCAATGTCAGGCCCCGCGTGTCGGTTCTCCGGCAGCCTCCAGCAGGGCGACCTCCTCATCGGTAAAAATGCGCGAGCGCACGATAAAGCGCAGCCCCTCGGGTGCCTCCAGCGACATGCCAGAGCCACGCCCCGGCACCACATCGATCGTCACCTGCGTATGGCGCCAATATTCGAATTGCGCGGCGCCGATCCACACCTGCACGCCGCCAGCAATCTCCCCGAGCAGCACATCCTGAGCGCCCACCCGGAACTCGCCCTTGGGAAAGCACATCGGCGCCGAACCGTCACAGCAGCCGCCCGACTGGTGGAACATCAGCGGCCCGTGGCGCGCTTCCAGCCGCGCGATCAGCGCATCGGCGGCCGGGGTCGAAAGAATGCGTGGTGGTGCTTCCACAGCCAGCCTTTCCCAAAAGAAAAGGTGGCGGGCGGGATGGAGTGATGGATGGGGCCGCCCGCCACAGTTCACGCGCGGGAGGAGAGACCATCCCGCGCGTGCCGTTACCCATTAAAAGAAGCCCAAAGCCTTGGGGCTGTAGCTGACCAGCAGATTCTTGGTCTGCTGATAGTGATCGAGCATCATCTTGTGGTTCTCGCGCCCGATGCCCGACTGCTTGTAGCCGCCAAAGGCCGCATGGGCCGGATAGGCGTGATAGCAGTTGGTCCACACGCGCCCGGCCTGAATGCCACGGCCCATGCGATAGGCGCGGCTGCCGTCGCGGGTCCACACACCGGCGCCAAGGCCGTAAAGCGTGTCATTGGCGATGGCGAGGGCTTCGGCCTCATCCTTGAAGGTGGTGACCGCCAGCACGGGGCCGAAGATTTCCTCCTGGAAGATGCGCATCTTGTTGTGGCCCTTCAGCACCGTGGGAGTAACGTAATAGCCCTCGGCCAGTTCGCCCTCATGCTGCGCGCGGGTGCCGCCGGTCAGCACCTCGGCGCCTTCGGCCCGGCCAATGTCGATGTAGGAGAGGATCTTCTCCAACTGATCGTTCGAGGCCTGAGCGCCGATCATCGTGCCAGGATCGAGCGGGCTGCCCTGCTTGATCGCCTTCACGCGGGCGATGGCACGCTCGATGAACTTGTCATAGATCGATTCCTGGATCAGCGCACGGCTGGGGCAGGTGCAGACCTCACCCTGGTTGAGCGCGAACATGGCGAAACCTTCGAGGCATTTGTCGAAGTAATCGTCATCGGCATCCATCACATCGGCAAAGAAGATGTTGGGGCTCTTGCCGCCCAGCTCCAGCGTGACGGGGATCAGATTTTCGCTGGCATACTGCATGATGAGGCGACCGGTGGTCGTCTCGCCGGTGAAGGCGATCTTGCTGATCCGCTTGTTCGAGGCCAGCGGCTTGCCTGCTTCCACGCCAAAGCCGTTCACCACATTGAGCACGCCGGGCGGCAGAAGATCGCCGATCACCTCCAGCAGCACCAGAATCGACATCGGCGTCTGCTCGGCGGGTTTCAGCACGATGCAATTGCCCGCCGCCAGCGCCGGGGCCAGCTTCCACACCGCCATCAGGATGGGGAAATTCCACGGAATGATCTGGCCGACAACGCCCAGCGGCTCATGGAAGTGATAGGCCACCGTGTCATGGTCGATCTCGCTGATCGAGCCTTCCTGAGCGCGGGCGCAACCGGCGAAATAGCGGAAATGGTCGATCGCCAGCGGGATATCGGCATGGGTCGTCTCGCGGATCGGCTTGCCGTTGTCGATGGTCTCGGCCAGCGCGATCAGGTCGAGATTAGCCTCCATCCGATCGGCCATCTTGAGCAGGATATTCGAGCGATCCGTCGAGGACATCTTGCCCCAGGCGTCCTTGGCGGCATGGGCGGCATCCAGCGCGGCCTCGATATCATCGGCGGTCCCGCGCGCCACCTTGCACACCACCTGGCCGGTGACGGGCGAGATGTTGTCGAAATACTCACCACGCGCGGGCGGGGCCCAACTGCCGTTGATGTAATTCTCATACGTGTCGCGGATCAGTTTCTGGCCCGTGAACTTGGCCAAGGCATCCTGCAGCATCATCATCCTCCTGGGTCAGTGTCTTTGCCGTCCCTTGGGGCAAAAGATCGCCCCGCCCACCGCCTCGGACAATTGCACCTTCGGTCGGATGGTGCCCCCTTGCGGCGGGGCGCATGGCGATCGCGGCAGGCTGTCGAGGCGCCACGCGTCTGCGAGCATCGCCCTTCACGCCGCATTGACCCAAAGTATAAGATAACCCGCCCGCAGCGGCTGTTACGCTGCCCTTCGACACGGCCGCAAAGGCCGGAGAGGGGAAACAAGCCGGTGCCGACCAGATATGACATGCGCTTTGTCGCCATGCTCACCCTTGCCGCGACAGGGGTGATGGCCACGAACGCCCATGCCGATGCCGCCGCCGATCCCTCGCCGAAC
>Ga0116227_10007997_pt1 | contig 20256 bp, 18 predicted proteins | sample S1TSphgellanicum_FD_89693 | JGI IMG/M metagenome (GOLD analysis project Ga0116227, IMG submission 89693) | Host-associated microbial communities from peat moss isolated from Minnesota, USA - S1T2_Fb - Sphagnum magellanicum MG | ecosystem: Host-associated > Plants > Peat moss > Unclassified...
CTCGACCCTCTACCCCTTTCTAGAGTTGGAAGCCGGGAGCGTGCTACCAAGTTCAACTTTCCGCAACTTGACTTTGTGAAACCCTCAAGTGTGTTTCACCCCGTGACTTGGGAGCGCGTCAGCAAATGTTGCATGAAACTCCAATGATGGTAGTTTAGGGTTTGGAGCATAGGGGCTATGTCAATTGTTGACATGTGGTTCATTGGTGACATCAACGGCCTCCATTTTCACAGTTTGGCGACACCTTAAAAAGATCTAAAATGTGGACTGAAGATGTACTTGGAGTTGAGTTTAAGGGGGCAAATCTAGATTGATGATTTGTCGAAATTTGGTTATTCTTCATCGCTACTTTACGAATTTAGGCGATTTTACTTGGAAACCTTTTTTTTTTCCTTTGTAGTTATAGCCAAGGTTGAAAAAAAAATTGAAATCTAGTGATTTTTGACAAAAAAAAAAACATTGATCTCCATGTCCCTAAGCCTTCATGTCTTAGGCCTTTGAAACTACAAGGCTTAATGTTAATATCCCTTAGTCTAGAAGTCCTAGGCCTACTATATCCTTCAAGTCCTAGGATTGGAGCTTAGTGTCTTAGGATTGGAAAAACATCAAGGCTTAGGCCTTGAAACCCTCTTGTCCTAGGCCCTCAAACCTTATGGTCCTAGGGTTTTTAAGACATTTTCTCTTAAGACTCCAAGTCCTAAGGTGTGCAGGCTTGTCCTTAGGAATAGGTCTTACCTTTTGAGAGGATAACGTGATCTATTTGTCTTGAGGTTCCACTTTGGTAGATGAACCCTTCCTTACGTTGAACATTTCATGACGCACGATGATTTTGGCCATATTAATACACCTTCTCAAAATGAACCCTATAATTTTGAACATTGAACATAGATTTCGGAACACTCCACTGAAATAGTCTTCGTCACATTGAACACCTACGTGAGTCACTTTGTGAGTACAATGGTTATTTCATAGTTCATTCTGATTTCATCGTATAGTAGTTGTAACGTATTCAAGTGTTGCTTAAAGAGAAGAGAGACTTGAACCATGAGTGGGAAGAGAAAGTACACTGAAAAAACATTAGCAGAGAAGGCCAAAACATTGCAAGATTTGGACAGTGGGATGTCTGTGAGAGCTTGCGCTGCAAAGTACTTTATTTCCGTCGGTACGATTATCAACTGGAAAAAGAAGAAGAGCGAGATTATAAGTTTTATTTATGAATTCACAAGTCTTTCTCAGAAGAGACTTGCGGAGTCAGCGACAATGACAAAGTCATAGATGAAAAAGTTTACGAATGGTTCGCCAACGTTCGTTGTCGAAACATTCCCATTTCTGGCCCAATTTTGCAAACCAAAGCTCTGTAAGTGGTGGCCAACATTGGTTGAACGATTTCAGGGCATCGAATGGTTGGTTGGAGGTGTTTCGTAAGCGCCACTATATACAATTTCGTTTGCTATCTAGAGAAAGTGCTGGAATGGACGAAAATGTCGTCAACCACTCGAAACAGAATTTGCCCAACATTATTCAAGGCTATGACACATGGGATATCTAAAATGTGAATGAAACTGGACTTTTCTGGAAAGGTGTGCCAAACTGTAGTTTAGTACTGCAAGGAGAAAAGTGCAAAGTAGGCAAGTTGGTCAAGGAGAGACTTACCATTACTCTTATCTGTTCAGCAACTGGTGAGAAGTTTAAGCCACTGGTGATTGGCAAGTTGAAGATGCCACGAGCTTTCAACAAATAGCTACTTCGTCGAGTCATTTGGAAGGCAAACTCCAAAGCATGGATGACAGGAATGATATTTCTGGAATATCTTTAGAAATTCAATGCCAAAATGCACATAAAAAACCAGAAGGCCCTTATTCTTCTCGACAACGTTCCTTGTCATCCAGAAATGGAGCTTTCCAACGTCAAGCTTATTTTCCTTCCACCAAACATGACAGGAGGGACCTAACCTTTGGACTCTGGAATCATACGAAATTTTAAGGTTAAATATTGCAAGATGTTTCTTGAATTTCTTTTATCCCATAAAGATGTGACTACTTTAGTTGATGCTATAAAAAAGGTAAATGTTGGTGACGTTCTTGATTGGGTTTCTCAAAGCTAGGACTAAGTCGTTGCTCCAACCATTAAAAACTGCTTCTGAAAGGTAGGTCTAAACGAAGATGCAACAGAACCAAAACAAGATGATTGACCGGCTCAAGATCAAGAAGAGATGTTCCATCTTGCTAGAGTAGTAGGAATAGAAGTCGAGGAAAAAATTGTAATTGAGGACATTCCAACTTTTGATATTTTGGATGATGGTTGGGAAGAAGCGATCTTGTCTGCGCCACAAGTGGAACTTGAGATTGAAGAGGAAGAACCAGAAATTCTGCTACCCAAGCCAACAGTCACGGAAACGTTAAAAGTATTTCAAATTCTTTCGAATTTTACAACAGCTGAATAGCTGGATGAAGTCACTCCACTATTGTCACAAATGCGCAAGCATTTCGTAAAACATCGAATGCAAACGTCCAAGACTCTGACAATCGATCGGTTCTTTCACAAAACCCAATACATTGGAAAAACTTGAGGTTTTTATTCATAGTTGGAGGGCACCTTATTTAAGGTAACTTTTCAATGGGTATTCTGAAAGATGAAATGCCCACGAGAACACCTATAGGTACCCTACACATTTCATGTCGTGTACAACCCAATGCCTGTGCTTTGCTCCGCCTGGCATGGGCCCTTATTTTGGCAAAGCCTGTTTGTTGTTTTGTTGAGATTTACCTTGTATGTAAAGAATCACATGGACCTTTATAGTGTAGTTGGAGAGCACCTTCACGAACGGAGGGTTTCCTTCAGGCAGGCATGTCATAATAGGCAATGCTTGCTAGTGGGCGTATTTTTTGAAATTCTTCACTTTGGTTTTTAATTTTTCCCATAATACCTGGTAGAAAAACACTCCAAGGGTTTTCACTTTGCGCTTGAACACCTCTCTCTCTCTCTCACATAACAACCTCATGGAGAATTCTTAGTGTATTTATAGGGTAGACTACATTTAGTAATCAGGCTTGCAAAAAGAGCCCTAGGGTGGAGGGTGTGAGATTGTAAGAGTGTAGGGCACAGGATGTAAGCCAATAAAACCTTTGAAAGGGAAACATTTTGTAAAAAACCATTGATTACCTAGGTTGTTACCCAAGGTAAGCCCTTGCTATCAAGGAATTACTATCTGGCCACGGAGGGCGTTGATATACGTAATGTCTAATGACCTGCCAGAAATTTTTTGCAGTGTACCTGGCCTGGAGGTAACCTTATAAAGCATATTTTTTCATCCAGGAGCAGAGAGGGCATTTTGTTTTTCATAATGCGTCCCTCCCTGTTTGCCTCACTTTCTCCACTTTGGGGAGGCCATTTCGTTTTTCGTAATGCCCCCCCCCCCTCCTGTTTCACCTCCGTTTCGACCTAGGGCTTTACCTAACATCAAGATTTGTTCATCCAGACATGAAGACCTTCTACCGTTCTGATTAAAAAGCCTTTGGTGCTTTAGACTAGGGAAGGCTGAATCCTATGGGCCTCCCCTAATTATCTAGCCTATACCATATTCTACTGTCTGAAGGCTACAACCCTCAAATTAAGGGAGGCCTTGGCGACAGGAGCTTCCCCTATACTACACAGGGGAAGGTCTAGACCCTTCTTGGATTTGAAGCAACTGTCACGAGGCAGCAGCAGTGTTCTTTTTTCAATTTCCTGAAGGAGCCAGCTGGCGAGCATCCCTAGGCATATTTCGACTTAACTGAGGATATTATTTCAAGACTCTTAAACCTGAACCCAGTTGGCATAAATGTGGCGACACCCTCCTAAAAACAGTTGTCTGTCGATTTTAGGCGAATTGTTTTTCAATCCAAAAGAATTTGCTACACAATATATTCCGTTTTCATTTGGGCGATTTTTCGCCAAAAGAAAAACAGACTGCGAGGCAGGTAGTTCCGACTTAGGTTTCTGAAAATTTACGACGCGTCTCCGGTACATAAAATCTTTCCAGGAAAAACAAACATCCATACAGGCCATGATACAAAAGCGGCAAGACAAAGCAACCGGTGTGGACCAGACGCCATATTGGAAGTGACGGCGAAAGCAACACAAAGCCGCTCTGGTTTGTTGGCCTTGCCTACCAAGGCAAGGATATTGTGTTTAGATTCATTATAGAGTATAGTAGCTTAAGGGATTTAGGTAATAGGTCTATTTTTATATGAGGTCTGAAGATTATATTTTTGCATGGTGAAATGTTGGAGTTTCATAATTCTTCTTTTGCATTAAGATACTGTTAAATGTAAATGGCAAGGCCACAATGTGCCACACCCCTTGTTTTGTCCATGGAAAGACCGAGGCGCGCCACAATCCCTGGAGTACAGACTCAACGAACAGGATGCCTCAATCCGGATAGTTCAGACTCTACGAACAGGATGGAGGCTTTTCACAGAAGAAGCCAGAGTGCTCGTTTTCGCAGAACCGTGGACCCGGAGAGCGCTCTGTAATGGGGGGAGGTTTGTGGGACCGAGGCGCCTCATTCTGTGTGAAACTGGGGATCCCAACGTGCTTGTCCTCTTTTGTGATCAGTTTCTGCTTAATTTCTTCATCTGCCTAATGAACTCGTCAAGGAAGTGCAACCTCTTCGACGTATGCCGAGCAGATCCGTCGCGTACGTTGAAAGCGGGGATGTCACAGGACCAGAGTCAGCAGGACAGATGCACACTTGCTATCTTGTCTGAAGCTTTGAAAAAACTTGGATTGGTTCCTTAGCCTGTCGGTCGGTTGGCTTTCAGGCAGTTAGAGCAGCATACAGCTCGCGTTTCGTGCGTCGCAAAAATATGCAACGTCTGGGTTGTGCGGTGCCTTGGAATGGCGCGATTTTGCGGTCACTTCCAGCACGTCGTATGTCTGGGTCCGGGTCGAACAGAAAATTCAAACAGAAAGGACGTAAAGGTGCGTTCTATTTCCTTCTTTCAAGAAGTTAAGTTAAGACCAAAAAAGATGGTTATCATCAGGAGTCTCGGGAGCGATGGAAGTCAGTGGGTAGCGATGGCTGGTAAGTCACTATATCGTCCGTGATGAAGGTGACGGTCTGGCTCACTCACAGCGACATTCGTTTGGTTACCTTGCAAATTCTTGTGGAGTTTCTATCTGCACTCACTTTGGTGTTTCTCAACAACACTCCACTTTCAGAAGGAGTACATTTGTCCAACAAAAGAGCACTGCATCTGCATTGTTGCTGGTTTTCTGAATGACACAGGGATTCAGTCACTGCTAATTCAAAAAACACTGAATTAGCATTGACTGTCAATGGACACTACCGAACAACTTCATCGTCGATAGTTATACTTTGAAGGTTGGAAGGCAACACAGGTGAGGGATTATGTGCCAGTAATGTCCTTGGGGTTGAGAGCTGATAACGAGATTTATACTCAAATGAGGATTACTGTAGCTGTACTGATATAGCTAACATTTTGTTACAGTACATTCCAGCTCAAGATCCTGCCAATGGTAACAAATAAGTGTCTATACCGTATCTGTCACTGGATTGTGCGTCTCTGTTGAATCTTGTACAAACAAATGCTGCAAAAGTCTCTATTCCTCCACTTTGTCTTGGCTATCTGCACCTGATAGGTTAAATTACATCTGGCATGTTCAGGAAGCTGCCTGTCATAGAACATCAGTTTGTTTCCCCAAAATAATACTGGCTAATGCTGGCCTGTATATAGATGAGGTTGCATTATGAGCCAGCAAGTAGCTTGCAGATTGGCCTTTCCACTTCTCATCTACCAACTGCCTTGCTCTCAATGTTACCAGACCACCAACTTCACAGACACCTATGGAAGATTTGATGCACTGAAACAAAACATCAATGTGCAAATGGTATCTGATCCATCTGGAGGAAATATTACATTCCAAGGCACAGCAGATTCATATAATAAACAAAATACAATTCAGAAATGCATGTGCAAATATGATGAAAGTATCTATCGAGAAACATTCTTTGTGGGTCAAGGCAGCCAGTAACGTTTTGAGAGCATTCGCACCCCCAAGCAGACAACATCTTGTGCTCATGCTTCAGAAGAAGAATTGGACATTTTGGATTGCCATGCATCTTCCCCTCCACCCACAGTGGACCATTAGGAGCCTCACTAAGTTGAAACTATGCCATGCCTTCCTTGTGATGCCTGGTGTTCCAATCCTTCTCACTAATAGGACAGTCAACTACAGAATGCCCATTGATGCCAGATCAGTGGGCTCACAACTTAGGACTATCTGAAAGGTGCCCATGCAACCAACTTGGGAAAGGTTCACAAATGTATTTTTTAAAACTAGTTGTCTTTGTACAACACAAGCGGTTTAGGATCGAAACTATGTATGATTACTACATAGTTATGAAATCTATGTTTCTGGTTGTAAAACTATCCTCTCACCCTACTATTGGTTATACAAGCTTCACCATTCTCCTTCCATGGACTACACATAAATAACATCAAAATTATTCAAAAACCAAAAACCTTTCCAAAATCAAAACTTCAATTCTCATAGCATAATTTTGTACAAATGAAGATGTTTTTCAAGGTCACAAACACCTCCTTATATATTAATCAAAGGAAACTAATCAAGAAACTTCTTAAAACCTATCCACCACATGGTTCCCCAAATAATCAAAAGGAAACAAAATCACATGGTTCCCCATGTGATTTCACAATTAATCACAAGCAAACAAAATCACATGGTTCCCCATGTGATTTCACAATTAATCACAAGAAAACAACATCACATGGTACCCCATGTGATTTCACAATTAATCACAAGCAAACAACATCACATGGTTCCCCATGTGATTCTACAATTAATAACAAGCAAACAACATCACATGGTGCACATGACATGAGTCAATGTACCATGACCAAATTATGGAATCCTACACCTAACTTACCCCATTAAATAATTACCTAACTAATTGTGTAATCAAGTTACATATCAAGTTACATTTCCTTTCTTGAATTATTTCTCAGAGGTAAAATGTAATAGTTGAAAGAACTTGCGCTACCTTTCATTGGCATCGACAACAGCAAAGCCAGTGATTTAGTAGAATAGAAGAGCATGCCAAACACATTTCATCTAGTTCTTGTAGACTTCCGAGGTAGAAAATAAGATCAAGCCTCAATGGTACAAGTAAAGATTAGAGAAATAATTCATTTCATGATAGCCTTGCCCATGTGAACACGTGGGGTATCCATGCATAACAAAAGAAAGTAGTACTGAACTAATAAAAAAAAAAAACCAAGTTGAATCACATGCTTGGCCTGTCTTTCATAAACAATCTGCAGACACAGGAAAGTTTCATCGAATGCAGCAACATGCAGCCAAACCCATGCTTGGCACTCTGGTGGAATCGAGCCTATAGGCTGTTCTGACTGCAATTCCTTTATTCCATTGTAAAGTTTGGGGATTAAGTTATGTAACCCAGCACCCACGTTGGTACCATAGTAAAAATCCCAAAATCCATTTACATCATTTCTAAATATTACAACTATCCTTTTCTCAAATTAAATCCTTGTCTATGAGTTCAAATCTACTATTTTTTGGGCTTAATATGGCCACTAAGAGGCCTCAATAAAAAAGGTGAAGGTCCCAACTTTGGTGTTGGTTCATGCTGTTGAATCCTGCTATTTCTCCCTCACATTGTTTGGGTAAGTAGTAAGGAAAATGTCAATTAGGCCAAGAGTCTTTAATGACAGCAGGACAAAATGTACTACCATATGTTTTTTCTTCCTGCTTGTCTTTGTTTGTTTATGATGTTCAAGTGCAACAAAAAAAAACCATGTCGATAACTTGTTTAGCATGTTATAAACAATTAACATGACAAATTTTACACACAATGTTAAAAATATAGGATACTATATACCTTCAAGTATATGGCATGTTGTGGGTACAAAAGGTGTCTGGGCATCACTCAACATTTCTGGGAAAAAATTAAATGGGCCAATGGCAGACACGTGGCACAAAATGAATGTAGTCCTACTTTTGTACTACTTATATTAAAGGCCCTTCGTTGATTAAACATTTTCTAGTAACTATTACCATCCTTTGTAGGGTGGTGTGGGTGTTTGATTTTTGAAATAACAGTTGGTTTTGGGGTTTTGGAGCAATTAAAGAATCCTGGATTTTAAGAACTTATGTTGGGTGGGTGTGAGCTTGCGATTTGGTCCCTTGTGAAGCTGGGTATATTTTCTAGTTTTTTAACAAATTCCCTTTTATGGTAGTTTAAAATATTCTCAACCTCAATACAACTCAGGTTTTAATTCCTCATTTTATTTTGTAGTTTAGAACATACTGAACTTGAATGTAGCTCCAGTATTTTTTTAATAGAATATTGAACAGAAAAAGTCAGGAAAGTCATTTTCCTAGTGTACACGCCAATGTTTTTCTTTTCAAATTTGTGATGTAGGTTGGTTGGCTATAAATTGTCAATGCTTGTATACTGAGATGGTTTTTTTGAGGGGGGGGGTGTGGGTGCCAAGTGGATCTTATTGGTTACATAGAGAAGTTTTTTTTAGGTGGGGCTATCATCATTTGTGTTTGTTCATAATTTGTGAGGAACAAAATTTAAAGTGTTGCATGTTCAACTGGGTAAATCTTTCCTCAAGTCTGACCAGTTAGTGGATTTTGACCAATATACCATTATGGTGGACAAATGTTTTAACATGGGAAGTTTTGTGTCTATTGAATGTGAGGAGTTGTCCATTTATGCTTGCTTTATCTCATAACCATGCACACCAAAAGGCACTTAAATCATTATATAAAATTCATATCTTTGGTTTTTTATTTTTGTGCAATTGAGCTTCATCAAACCAAATTTCCACTTGTGAAAGGCTAAACGAAAATTAGCATAATCTTCCAACCAAAAGGAAACAAGCCATGCATATAACCAAAATAATAAAAGCTCTAATAAATTAAAAAAAGAGAACTAGTAAAAAGAGGAGTGACTCCCAATTTTTCATTGTTTATTAGACATAAATAAGAGCATGGGAATAAAGAAAAAAGAACAAAAGAAAACAACAAAAAATGTAGTTCTTGAACAATGAGGATGTTTGAAATTTTATATTTTCTTGTGTTATATTTTTACTAAAGTAAATTTGGACAAAAAGGAGAAGTTTGAGACTTTTACAAGCAATCTAGATGGTGGACAATGTATGCTAATAACATTTGCAAGTGATGGTGTAAAAACTTCACAAACCAAATTATATGCCTCAACAAAATCACCAAGGAATCCCATTTTATCACACCTTCCAAATAGTTATACTATTCAATCTCATAATTCATAGACACCATTCTTCCTCCACTTAAAGTTCATTGGAACTTGAAGGGGCACCGTAGCTAAGAAATGAAGCTCTAAAATGATTTAGGTATGCACAACAAACAAATTTTCAGGTTTGCATCATGGACACAAACATTCAAGTTTTGACACAATGCACTTATGTTTAACATAAAACTCAAATCATGTAACACATGAGATTCACAAAACGTTCAAAAGATTTAGGTTTTGGAGAATACATAGAACACTTACAACACTCAAGATTTGCAAAAAAGTGGGATCAAATTTAAAAAGGAAACTTGGATATGTAAACAAAAAAAAATAGTAAGCATGGAGATTAGTGAAAAATTTGGACAATGGGTGTGATGCCATATTGCACTTCAAAACTTCATAATGTTGCAACTTGCAACATTCCAATCTTTGACGCATCAACATTTAGGAACCCAAAAACATATTTTGTAGCTGTTGATTATAATTTAGAAAAATCCAAGTTCATGTGTACCTTCAAAAGCAAAAATATGTTATTATTTCACCATTGTGCCACTTGAAACATTGAAAAAACAACAAACAATAAATTTTTTGATCTTGAATGTAATTTCATAAAATAATTTGATTAAGGTAGGAATGAGAAGATTTGTAGAAAACATTCATAAGCTTTGCAAGCGTACCTTCAAAAACAAGGGAATTTTACCCTTTTGACACTTCCTTATTGTATTTGCCACCATTGCTTTCATATCTTATTAACCTTCATCAAGAACCATAAAATCCCTTATGACATGTGTTGTTTCAAATGTTTTGCTAAAATAGTTTATTTTGTGTATCAATGAGAAAATGTAAAAAAGGATTGAAAAAATGACACGAAAAATTTCCTTTTTTTAGGGGTTTTCTTCAAATAAAAATAATTAAATTAACCACATAGACCTAATCATTTCCTAAATTGCCACTTGTAGTAACATTCCTTAAAAATGTTATAGCCCACCTACGATAATTATCATTTAATGTTAATTAATGTGGAAAATCCTTGCCAAACTCACATGAGGAAGTTTCAAAATCTAATAACCTATTGGGATGACTAGGTTATCATCCAAATAGGTTATCAATCTTAATACACTAAACATTTTTATGATAAAATTTATATAAAAAAAACTAACCAAGGAATAATTAGCAATTCGAGATAAACATTGGTTAATTAATTAGTTATTTGATAACTTAATCAACACCTAAATTATATTTTAAAAAAACTACCTAATAGTTATGAAAATAAATAAATTGAGCAACACCACTATTACAAAACAATTTTCTGCTAGTTTTTGTTTATTGTCAAATTCAATTTTGTTTGCAAGCATAATGGATACTGAACAACTTTGGCTATAAACAAAATACTCTAGTTGTGATGCCATAAACTTGATTGAAATGACTAAATGTGTCTTCTTTGACTTGATTGAAAAAAATCAAGTTGATTCAACATCCTATGTGGGCAAATGGCGATAAAATAAATAAACATAAATATAATTTGTTTTTTCAAACTATTGATAGGGTGTTGAATTGCCATGGGATTCACCAAATCTATTATTAGACTAAACTACCTTTTAAAAAAAAAATTCTCCCTTTTCAGCTATATTGTTGATAGGTCATCAACCCCATGTCCATTAATCTTCCATCTGGCTATGTTTTTGTTCCCATTATTAAAAATACTAATATGTCATGTGTTAGTTTTAACATATTACACAAAAAGGAATCAAACCATCCACCTTCTTGTCCATACACTAAGACCTTGACCATTTAACCACAACATCATGTGGTAAAAATTAATCACATCCAAATATTTTATTTTTAAACTTGCATTACAATACCTCAAATGCAATGTCTTATATGTGGTAGGTAAATATAAATCTGCCATGTGACTACTAACCTACCTACTTACCTATGTAAACCCACCTATTTAAGCTACCTACTTACTTCGGCTCAGTACACCCAAGAGTGCGTTACATCTTGCGTGCGAAAGCCTGCTCCTACAGTACCTCGCTTCCCGTCACTTTGTTTCTCAGCAACGCATGCAAGTTGCCGCGTGTTTTCCCCCCTTTCCCTCCTGCGCTTGTTCCGCTTTTCGTCCAGTTAGAGCTTCCATCCGATTTCTTCGAATAAATAGCCCAAGAGGCTGTCTTCGCAACACGACACAGTCCTTGAGCGCTTACCGTAGTTTTCTACTTCATGGGATTTCAGATTCTGCGTTTCTTAACTGTATTTCTTCCTTCGTCCCCTATTCATTGCCTTACTTTGCTGAAAACCCGATGCAACGTATCTTCATTGTGGGGTGTAGCCCAAGTGCTAGACGACTCCTGGACACACTCTACATGCACTGAAGTTTTTTTACCTGAGTAGAACCTTTCCATCGCCGTTGAAAGTCGTTTGCTATCTTCATCATCATTTATCGAGAATTTGCTATTTCCGACTCCATGTTATGCCTGCCGCTGTTAGTGCTGAGCTCCGGCTCTAGTCGTTGATCACTTATCACTCTGTTCCAACATAGCAAGCAATTTGCCACATATTTCGCTTCTGCCTTTTTTCTCTCGCATTTACATCTTCTCCCCACAACGAACTTCTTTCATTTTGGGGCTTCCCCCTTTTTGACCACAGTCGAACTTCCAGTGAACTCCAACATCTAGGTGAAGGTGCAGTTTGCAAACGAGGCAAAGGTCGATGTTCATTGAGGTATGGAAAGATCATTCGGAGATTGTTCAGGTTCATATCAGTTTCGAGAGAGAGTGAGAGAGCAAATGGCTAGAACATAGTGAACGTGGCCAAAGTTCTCTTTTTGCAGGAAACAGAAGGCCTTTGATTGTAATGGTCTTTAGCTGCTTGGTCACGCCTTTGTGGTGGGGCTGGAACGTCATCCATTGAAGCTGAGGGCCACAGTCTAGCAGTGTGAGACGTTGGTTGTGTAAGAAATCATTGTATACCAGGATGCTAGTTCAAAATCCAAAGTTTAGAGAGAAACCTCCATCACGTAGTTACATTGGAATTCGTACTAGAGAGAGGGAAGGAAAAAATGGTAAGTACATCAGGTATGAGCCAGTTGTCAAATTGAACAGTGATGCATTCTACTTTCGGGAGTGCAAGACTCGTGTGAAAGCTGCTTTCACCTATGACATTTCGAAACTTTGCCTTGGCATGAAAGGTGGAAATTTCAATATGTTATGCCCACCAAGATATGACCATCTTCAAAAGATTCAGTTGAAGGGCATAGTAAAAAGGAGATATCGAAGATTGTTATTGAATGTGCTGAATCAACCTTCCAATCCATTAAAGACGATCCTACAGATGGTGACAATCAGAAGATTTTAAAGCTACCTGAAGATGGGGGTGAAGGTTGTGCTACGAATGTTCATCAAATGACTTTGAATGAGAATCTAGCAACGTGACTCTAATGGTGGTGATGACCATGCCACAAGGTGTAGCATGGGTTTCAGTGCTATTGAAGCACTATTGTATTCTCCTAATGCTGGTGATGTTTCTGCAATAGACATGGATAAATATGCTCAAGATCTAGGTGAATCTACAGGTAACACAACATGACCTACAAACCATCTTTTGAATGTGATGATGTGGATCTTTTGGATTACAACAATGTCTGATGCACAAAAATAGTTGTGCAAACATGTATTAGGTTCTAAGGAAGAAATGAGTTACAATTCCTTATATAATCATCTATTAAAGTGATAAGTTCTCATGCTGAAAAATCTTCTAACCCATGCACGTAGATTGGAAAAGGATATTCAATATCCCAATCTTCCCAATGAGAGTTTAGAGCCACAAAGAATCCAATCTCCCACTGAAATATGTTATAGCAGTTATTGACGCAGACCACCTCCTAGGCTTCAATCTTCACTGGCTCTGACCTGTAAAATCCACACAGAATTGAGAACATTTATCAACCAAAATTGGAAGGTGGCATTGTACAAATGTCCGCCACCTACATCTTTGAACATGGTGCACCAAACTGTTGAAGGGTGTTCAGAAACAAGCCCCTTATACATATGTGTTCACAAATCTGGTGACATTGAATCCATTTCTTTGTCAGAAGAAATGTTTTCTGGATTGGAAGGGCTTTGCAGTCACGGGTGGACGTAGGGTAGAAGTGAAGAAGGATTTTGATTTTTGTCTTCTATATTAGAGGAGTTTTACAATTGTGGGTGGAGATAGGGTAGAAGTGAGGTAGGCTCTTGATTTTACAGATGAAGATTTTCACAGCAGTAAAGCAAAATCCTTGTAAGAGAAAGTGTAAGACTGAAATTGACTGTATGTCAATACTGAATGATATAAAGCAAAATTTGCTATCTGAGAATGTGTGTTTTCATTGCTTCCTGCAATTCTTGGCAGGACAGAAACCTTTTGGAAAACTTTGGAAGTAGTCCCTCCCTGATCAGGTACACTCCTAGGCTGAAACCGTCCATAGGTTAGAAAAGGCTACTGGAAACATTCAATGTTTCATTTTTCTTGGTTCCTCAAAAACTCATTCCAATATTCTTACCACTTAGTTCTTGTGGAAGCCTGTTTTGAACTAGCATCTGGGAGATGCATCAGTAATTAGGCTGATCTGGATTTCTATTGCAAATGCTTACAAAAGATCCCAAGTTCATGCATGGCTTGGTGGGTAAACTGAATTTTAAACTTTAGCTAGCTGAGAAGCAGTTGAAGAAGACGGATGAATACATATGCAGATGACAGAAAAGTTTTCACCATTCGAAATGGAGGATAATAAGACTAATGGTGTTGAGAAGAAACTCTAGGCATGGAAATGGAATTGGGCTCTGGAACTATTTATCACCTACAAGCATGCTCTTCTCAGATTCCTGTTTAGAAGGAGATGGCCTTCCTTCAGTCTTATGTTGGTGAGGAAACTTAACTCTGGGTCTGTTGTCAATGTGATCTGGAGTAGATCTGTGTTTATCATTTGCATATTACTTTTCTAAACATGCAGAACCTCACATAATGAGATGTATTTGTTCTCTGTTTCAGATTGTTGCATCTGAGAAGATCCAAAATAGTCAAGAAAGTAGTGGTCTTGATTATCTGAATGCTAGCCTAATTAATGAGGATTTTGCCAATAAGAATATCTCATCCAAAGGAAAATACCTATGTTCTACCATAGATAAAGAGGGCCTTCCCCACAATCATGTATAACCCGCTGATGAGTGACCAACTCAAACTTAATGCACGTTGTGTGGTAGACTTCAGATTATGCACTCAAAAGGTTTTAAAGGTACTTGAGGCATGGTGATGCTTTCATTTCTTGGGCAAATGATAACAAACACAAACCCCACTTCCTTTGCAGCTGACATGAATGCACTTCACACACTTGATGCCTTTTGTAATGGAATAGGGACCACCTGTAAGCATTTTCAAGTCCATCAGCATGAGCCAGTAATGTGCATCCTTTAAGTACTTGCCATTGCAGCTACATTCTGTGTTTTAGATACTTTTTAAGAATTTTCCCTTCCTTTTGACCCTCTGTAACATCTATGGCTTTGGCTCACCAGCATGCACTCAAGGTTCCTAGATATTTTTCCTTGCTCTAGACCTTGCAGGCTTGCAGTCTAGGTGTAGATTCTCTGGCTTTGAAACTTGCATTAATTATTACTTTCTTGATATGAAGCATCTGAAAATCAATGTACAGTTCAATACATTTCCATCTATCTATTTTAACCCTAAGGCTAACCATCACTTTTTTCATCCTTTCACTTCAGTAGGAACAGCAATTCCCACATAGTTACATCCTCCTGCAAGAAAGGACAAGGTGCCAAGCTGAAGCTTGGATACCTGAAGGTGTGCATGAGTTCCTGTATGTTGCTGCAAGTACCACTCAAATAACACTGTAGGATTGCCTTGAGTATTGAAGCAATTCTGTAATGCATATCTTTGCAACACAGATTGAGCATCAGTAGGCAGTGACATCCAGTTGAAGGGTGATGTTCAATGGGGAGGATCAGATATGGCTATCAACGAAAGGCCCTTTAGCAATAACGCAATAAAGTAGTTGCCCACATAGTGCCCCACAGAAACTACAAAATACTTGTCAACTGTAGGAGAGAGGAGACAGATGAATTCAAGGAGGAGTTCCGATTGGATGTGAAATTGTTTAGGCTATGAATGAGCCCAGTTTAGCAAACTCAAAGCAAATCCTGTTGCACCATCATTGGGCTTTTGTCTCTCTCCCTGATAGATATAATATCTCCAACAATGGCCTTCATTAGTAGGAGACTCTGTAGAGATGCTGGCATTGGAGACAAAGCATGTGATGCAATATCTTCAATGCAATCAGCAACAACAAGGTGCCACTATGTGTCTGAATCCGGCATCTCTGGCTCAGGTTCAATTTATAGACTACATATGTAAAGATATTTGTACGTATATGTGTTCTTTAAAAAGAAGAATTACAAGAAAGAGAGGAATGCACCTGTTTCTTGTCATTTCCAACAGCTGCAAATCCAATGAAGCAAGTTGTGTCAGAAACCACCATATTACTACATAAGGTTCATGAGCATAATAGATCCCCTCTGACCTTGCAAAATGGTAGCTGAGTCCAACCAAAAAAATAACAATCCTCTGAGCACCTCATGGTCCAACCAATTATATTTATGAATTGCAGAGAAATCTCCAGAACAACAAATTGAAAGATAACATGACAATAAGTGCAATCATGGTGATATGAGAGTTGCTGACAAAGTGGCAGGCCATCACCTTCATCACAATTAGCGGCACCGAGCCACCATGACTACCCACTGATGTCATCAGCTCCTGGTGGTGGGTGTCGAGAAGAATGTTCTAATCCTCCCAAAATCTGGGCATACAATACTATGGATACACCTCAGTTCAACTGCCGGGTGCTGCATTCGGCTTATGGAGTTCATATCCTTCATTTTGCCAGTTCCAACCATGAGCCTTTACTTTTGCTCCAACTTAGTTCCGGATTGTTTGCTATGTTAATGATTTTCTGTTGAAATGGAGGCTGGAGATGTAAAGAAGATCCTGACAACTTTCATGGGAAGAAGATAGATAAAATCTGAGCACACAATTTGGGTCTGATTTATCCACACAGAACCAAAATTTGGGAGGAATCTCAGCTTGTCCAACATGAGTACAATTCAAAAAAATCATCAGGCCTCTGCCTTCCCCTAAGTTGCATTTGTGTACACTGCAATGCTTGCATTCTTGTTGGGAAAATTTTCAACTAGGACCCTGTCATGTGCATCACTCTTCCTGTTTGTACTATGCAACAAAGCTAAGAGTACATATTATCTATACTCCTGCTTACATGATATTTTTCTGCTAGGGATGTGATGGGTATTACCTCATGTTGCAAATGAGGTAGCAACCACCTTCTCCTCTATGTCCCTGAAACATTGCTGCCAAATCTCCTGGTCTCCTGCATATTACTCAGGAGAGAGTGATCAGTTAGCTGTTGGTTCTATGGGCCAAGTGAACACCAATTTTCACAAGTCAACATACACCTCTTAATGCTCCACATGTATCTGGTAAAGGAGAGGTGTGCAAGGATGATACAGAGCAGGCTTACATGACAAGCTCCCTTGCTATCCTCTTGAATCTTAACACTAGTTGTTCCTGAATCTCTACCCTAGTGTAATCACTAGGGTAGGTATTTTCTACCTAAAAAAGGTAATTTGACCCAATCCTCAACCATTTACAAACAGGACAAACAGGAAGCTGTTGCAGGCAGGGGGAAAAGAAAGGTTATAGATACAAAAAGCTTTATGCCACTGTACTGCAAGGTAAACTGATATATTTCATTCCAGGTAAGATTTGTACCTTCAGAAAGACGGGGAGTGCTTCTGCAGAATCAAAAGTTTGCAAAACATTGACTGCTGCCTCCTACAAGCCCAACTCTTGACAGAAAAATGACACAATTCATTGTACATTTGACTATATGCAGTGTGGGCTAGTGCTTACAACAATCATACCAGAGATTATATGCAATACATGCATCATGGAAGCAATACTTTGTAACACCAATCATGCAGATTATACCCAATAACCCTGTAGAAATTAACTATTGTATACTTAACCTCCGAGATACATCATGCATCCAGTAATCACATGCTTCCTATCACTAGTGAATTACCAAGCATTTCTCTGCTAATCCGAAACCCCAAAACTCCAAAAGACATAGGAATTGGTGCTGAATCAATATATTTAATGAATTGTCAAGGTAGAATAACACAAGCCTTTAGATACAGTAGTGCAACCAAGCTCCTAGTTCAACAGCTTTCAGTAATTAGCCAGTATATCCGGCAGGCCACAAATGATGACTTCTGAAGGATGGACACTTTCTGACCATCCAAACTCATGATGGAAGAAATGATTGTTGCACCAATCTTCTGATTCTTTGGATGACCAGTTGGAACCGGTCTGGTTCTGGGTTATACCAATGTGGGCAACATGGAGCATCTCTCTGAGCTGATCCGCAAGGATTTGCAAGGTGGCCATGTGCCCTAACCACTAATAGGAGGCTATTGTGCAGAAGGCGAAAGAAAGAACCTTGGCGTCATGCATCACGTTGTCATCAAGAGCGACAGGCTCCATGTTGATTGAAGATTGTCTCTCTGTTGGTCCTTTCCCTTGAAACTGCACCCCCATCAACTCCAACCTTCCTGATGCCTTGCTTGTCATCCCTGACTCATACTCCTCCTTATTGCCTGCTACTTCTTTGTCTGATTTCAACCTTTCAGCTGGCCCCTCCTTGGCATTCTGAACTCCATTGTTCTCCTCCAGTTCACCTGCCATCCTGCAAAAACCTGCAGCACAATAAATACAAGGAGATGATTGTATTGTATACACCACGTGCATTTGGAAAAATCTTTGTTCCAAATGCTACATTCTCTCCGAGTGGTTCATTGATGGTTAGGAACTGATCACTCCAACTGAATTGTTGACCATGTGCTTCCAGAGATACAACACCATAAAACCTCAAAACCATTCATCTTTGCAAATTGCCCTGAATCCATGTTTGTTTTCTGAAACCTAAGCCCCTATTCTTGGATAAGATTCAAACAGAACAAATTTGCAGAAAATTCAATAGGATGAAAGAGAGCTAGGATGGTGACAGGAAGACAGAGAGAGAGAACATCTGCTGCCATTGCAGCTTGACCTACACCTTATTCCTAATGTCATCCATCTCCAACGCCCAAACATCCATAAATTTCGAAGTGATAGAGAAGATGAGTACTACACAAGGTCTGGCAACAAATGCAGCAGATTGAATAAGCAGATTCTTGCACTCGAATTTTGTGGAGTGGAGAAGATGCAATACTCTCAAAGAGCTTATCTTGCATGGAATGTACTCTCTTTAGAAATTCATGAGTACAATACCATCACCTTGTCATACACACAAACAGTTGTTGCTTCCCCTGGTGAAGCTGCAAAGTCCTGGCCTTATATGTCCTCTCACACAACACAAGGGATTCATTGCTGATTCCTTATACATGCATATGGGCAAGAAGCCACATTTTCTAACCTATGGCTTACCGGGATTGAGTCTAAGCATGATATGGTAACACTTCTTGCTGCTGACATATAAACAAGAAAAAGTCAGCCTGCGATGCTAGATGCTTATTCCCATATCAAGTGCACAAATTTGAGGAAGGTTGTCTTCAACACTATGTATGCATCCAAGATCTTATTTGAAGAAACAAAGCAAAACAGGAAACCTCTCCTGCCAAAGCCTAAGACTTATGAAAGGGGAACAAGCCACTCTGGGCAGTCCACAGCATCTGATATGCAAAACAAAAGCACATCCATTAGGCCAAGGGTGAGACATGTTGGAATTCATTAATCTTCCATTTCCTGTTTTTGTGCCTTTCGCCAACTGCTATTGAAGTTTGACTGACCCAGAAAGCTAGTGACATACCTAAGTAGAGAAGAAAATGTATTCACAGCTCTTGAGAAGATAGAGAATGCAGAAAGCTCCAATTGAAATCCATGACAAAATGTGACAGATAGGATGCAGGTTGCAGGTCCAGATCCCCATATGCAAATGTGCTTTCATCAACTGCAATGCTTTGAGGATGCACAATTGCACTGGTCTGGTCAGTCAGGCATGGCAGCTCTCAAGACACAATGGAAAGAAGTTTAGGAGTCTATCTTAGAAATCAGGTTCAAACAAAAGCACAAGGATGAAGCTAAGATACTATCTGGTAAGAATAAGAGACACCAGGCAGGGATAAGGGAAGGAAGTCATGCTTGCTTCTCTGAGCTCAACATCAAAGTTTTTATTTGGGCTTTGATAATTTTCAATCAAGGTATGGGTCCAAGAAATGAATGCACCAATCGGCTCACGTGCACTGTAAATTCAGGTACACATGCATACATATGCTATTTTTTGAATGATCTCCATTCTTTCTATCCCTCTATGAATGCAAAGCAAATGTAGGTTGAAATTGAATTTTTGGGTGGAAATCCCAATGATAATTGGGGCCAAATGAAAAATTAATGCAACTAAATACAACTTTCCTTATTTTGGCAGAGCATGCTAGGCTCCATGTTGTGATCCCATCCAGGGTTTCTTTTCAATTTGTGGAGGTTGCTTGTGTGGCAACTCGGGTTTAGAACAAGTTGCCCTTACAGCAACATAGAGTCATTACATATAGTAAAGGACATCATGAAGCATCATTTCATCCATCTGTCCCGTCATCCATCCGTCCATCCGTCTGGTCATCCATTCATCCGTCGTGGTCTGTTTACTCCGACTGAAAATGGCTGACTCTGCCTGGAGGGCCTGTCATGTGTAGCATTTCGAGCATTTGCCTTTCCTGTTCTTCCTTTCTCCTCTCAATCAGGAAAAGTTTATGAAAAAAACAGGAAAAAAAGAAAACATGTTTATGATGGAAAAATAGAAAAAATACATA
>Ga0116227_10007998_pt1 | contig 20255 bp, 15 predicted proteins | sample S1TSphgellanicum_FD_89693 | JGI IMG/M metagenome (GOLD analysis project Ga0116227, IMG submission 89693) | Host-associated microbial communities from peat moss isolated from Minnesota, USA - S1T2_Fb - Sphagnum magellanicum MG | ecosystem: Host-associated > Plants > Peat moss > Unclassified...
AGCTACGAAGGTGCCCGCATAGCCCGCGAAGTGGCCGACGAATACACCGCCAAAAATCCTGATAAACCACGCTTTGTAGCAGGTGCCATCGGACCAACCAACCGTACCGCGTCCCTATCGCCGGATGTTAACGACCCGGGTTACCGCGCCGTTACCTTCGATAATTTGGTTGATGCCTATTACGATCAGGTTCGTGGTTTGGTTGATGGTGGATCGGATGTATTGCTCATCGAAACCATCTTCGATACCCTTAATGCCAAAGCGGCCATCTTCGCCATCAAACGCTACGAGGATGAATGCAAGGCCGCAGGTAAAGATTATTTGGCTTTCCGCAAAACAGGCGGTATCATGATCTCCGGCACCATTACCGATGCCTCAGGACGTACCCTCTCCGGCCAAACTGTCGAAGCATTCTGGAACTCCATTCGCCACGCCAACCTGCTTTCCGTAGGTTTAAACTGCGCATTAGGAGCAAAGGATATGCGCCCCCACATCGAAGAATTATCCGCTAAAGCGGGCGTATATATTTCGGCTTACCCCAACGCGGGTTTGCCAAACGAATTTGGTGCTTACGACGAAGCGCCGCACGAAACCGCCCACCTGGTAGAAGATTTTATGCAAGCTGGCTTGGTGAACATCGTCGGTGGTTGCTGCGGCACCACACCCGATCACATCAGTTGCATAGCCCGAAAGGCAGATAACTTCCCGCCAAGGCAAATCCCTGTTATTCAAAATAACATGCGCCTCAGTGGATTGGAAGCTATTACGTTAACGCCCGAAAGCATTTTCGCCAACGTAGGTGAGCGTACCAATATCACAGGTTCGCCAAAGTTTTCAAAGCTGATCTTAGCCGAAGATTACGAAGGCGCCTTAGTTGTAGCCCGCCAACAGGTTGAAGGCGGCGCACAGGTGATAGACGTGAACATGGACGAAGGTATGATCGACTCGGAAGCAGCCATGACCAAGTTTATGAATTTGATCGCCTCTGAGCCCGATATTGCCAAGTTGCCCATCATGGTCGACTCCAGTAAATGGACCGTTATAGAGGCCGGCTTAAAGTGCTTACAGGGCAAGGGCATTGTTAACTCCATCTCACTGAAAGAAGGCGAAGAGAAATTTAAGGATTCCGCCCGTAAAATTATGGCTTATGGTGCGGCTACCGTAGTAATGGCTTTTGACGAAACCGGTCAGGCCGATAACTACCAGCGCCGTATCGAGATCTGTAAACGCAGCTACGATATTTTGGTTGATGAGGTTGGTTTCCCACCCGAGGATATCATTTTCGATCCCAACATCTTAACCGTTGCCACGGGATTGGAGGAGCACAACAACTACGCGGTAGATTTTATTGACGCTACCCGCTGGATAAAAAACAACCTGCCGCATGCCAAGGTAAGCGGTGGTGTAAGTAATATTTCGTTCTCCTTCCGGGGAAACAATACCGTGCGCGAGGCAATGCACTCCGCCTTTTTATACCACGCCATACAAGCTGGTATGGATATGGGTATCGTGAATGCAGGGATGCTCGAGGTTTACCAGGAGATACCCAAACCGCTGTTAGAGCTGGTTGAAGATGTATTGCTGAACCGTCGCCCGGATGCTACCGAACGTTTGGTTGAATACGCCGACACCGTAAAAAGCAAGGGTAAAGAGATCGTAAAAGACGAAGAATGGCGTAAAGAACCTGTCGAAAAACGCCTGTCACACGCCCTTGTAAAAGGTATAATAGAATATCTGGATGATGACGTTGAAGAAGCCCGTCAAAAATACCCTAAACCCTTAGAGGTGATTGAGGGCCCGTTGATGGACGGCATGAACATCGTGGGCGACTTATTCGGCGCCGGTAAGATGTTCTTACCGCAGGTAGTAAAATCGGCCCGTGTAATGAAAAAGGCCGTTGCTTACCTGTTACCATTCATCGCCGAAGAAAAAGCCCGCGTATTAGCCGCCGGTGGTGGCGATAGCGGGGGCCGCAGCAATGCCGGTAAAATACTAATGGCCACTGTAAAAGGCGATGTGCACGATATTGGTAAAAACATTGTAGGCGTAGTTTTAGCCTGTAACAACTTCGAGATCATCGATCTTGGTGTGATGGTTCCCGCGCATAAAATTATCGAAGAAGCCAAAAAACAAAATGTTGATATCATTGGCCTGAGCGGTTTGATCACTCCATCCTTAGATGAGATGGTTCACTTTGCTAAAGAAATGGAACGCGAAGGTTTCACTATTCCATTGATCGTAGGTGGCGCCACAACATCACGTATCCACGCCGCGGTGAAAATCGACCCTAATTATTCCGGCCCTGCCATTCACGTTTTGGATGCATCCAGAAGCGTTACCGTTTGCAGTAACCTGATGAGCAAGGATAACCGCGATGGCTACATTCAAGGGATAAAAGATGAATACGCCAAAGCCCGCGAAGCGCATTTGAACAAAAAGAGCGACAAGCGTTTTGTGACGATCGATGAGGCACGTAAACAAACAATTGAACTTGATTTAATAGCTATCCCACAAAAGCCAACGTTTTTAGGAACAAAGGTTATTGAGGGCTACCCGCTGGAAGAGCTGGTTCCATATATCGACTGGACGCCTTTCTTCCACACCTGGGAACTCCGCGGAAGCTTCCCTAAAATATTCGACGATAAAACAGTTGGTGTTGAAGCCAAAAAGCTTTATGACGATGCCCAGGCTTTACTGAAAGAGATTGTAGATAACAAACTCTTACAAGCCAACGGCGTAATCGGTTTCTGGGCAGCAAACAGCGTAGGTGATGATATCGAACTCTACACCGATGATACCCGCACCGAAGTGCTCTCAACCATTTACACCCTTCGCCAGCAAGCCGAAAAAGTAAAAGGTGAGCCATACTATGCTCTCTCCGATTTCATCGCGCCAAAAGAAAGCGGTGTTGCTGATTACTGGGGTGGCTTTGCTGTAACGGCAGGTATTGGTTGCGACGAACTGGTTGCCAAATACGAAGCCGACCACGACGATTACAACAGCATCATGGCCAAAGCCTTAGCCGACCGCTTAGCCGAAGCCTTTGCCGAAAAAATGCACGAACTGGTACGTAAAGACTATTGGGGCTACGCCAAAGACGAAACCTTAGGCAGCGAAGACTTGATCAAAGAAAAATACCAGGGAATCCGCCCGGCACCGGGTTATCCCGCCTGCCCGGATCACACCGAAAAAACAACACTGTTCGAATTACTAAAAGCAGAAGATAACGCCAAAATGTTCTTAACAGAAAGCCTCGCCATGATGCCGGCCGCATCAGTAAGCGGTTTCTACTTTGCCCACCCGCAAGCAAGATACTTTGGCTTAGGTAAGATCGGGAAAGATCAGGTTGTTGATTATGCTGAAAGAAAAGGAGCAGATCTGGAAGTAACTGAAAGATGGTTAAGTCCAAACATTAACTACTAACCACCATGTCATTTCGAACAAGGTATAAGAGAGTGCAACTCTCTTTACCGACGAGAGAAATCTTCTGCACGCGGCTCTGCTACCTGCTGTGTCCCGCGAAAAAGATTTCTCACTATCGTTCGAAATGACATATTTTTATAAAAGAATTAAATTAAAGCCTCTAAAGAGGTTTAGGTATGAAAATAACAGAGCACATTAGTAACGCAAACGGCAAAACTCTCTTTTCATTTGAGTTGCTTCCACCAATCAAAGGTCAAAGCATACAAGGCATCTACAACGCCATCGATCCCTTAATGGAATTAAACCCTCCATTCATCGATGTAACATCGCTTCGTGAAGACCATGTTTACAAAGAGCATGATAATGGCCTGTTAGAAAAACTCATCACCCGCAAACGCCCCGGCACAGTAGCCGTATGCGCTGCCATCATGAACAAATACAAGGTGGATGCCGTTCCGCACTTAATTTGCGGTGGTTTCACCAAAGAAGAAACCGAATACGCACTCATCGATCTTCAATTTTTAGGTATCGATAACGTATTGGTTTTGCGTGGCGATGCCCGCAAAGCAGAATCCGGTTTTGTACCAACCCCCGGTGGTCATGCCTACGCAACCGACCTGCTTGGCCAGGTAGTGAACATGAACAACGGCATGTACCTGCACGATACCGGACCATCAGCTTACAAAACCGATTTCTGCATCGGCGTAGCTGGTTACCCCGAAAAACACTTCGAAGCTCCAAACTTAAAAACTGACTTTAAATATTTGAAGCAAAAGGTTGATATGGGCGCAGGCTTTATCGTAACCCAAATGTTTTTTGATAACTCAAAATACATCGAGTTTGTAAATAACTGCCGCGCCAATGGCATTAATGTACCCATTATACCGGGCTTGAAACCCATCACTGTTTCAAAGCAATTGATCAGCCTTTCAAAAATATTTCATATCGATATCCCTGAAGCTCTAAGCGAGGCCATTACCGATTGCAAAAACGAAAAAGACGTAAAAGAAGTAGGCATCCAATGGATGATACAGCAATGTAAAGAGCTGGTTGAGTTTGGCGTACCCGTACTGCACTTTTACACCATGGGTAACCCCGAACCTACCAAGCGTATTGCACAGGCGGTATTTTAGCAATTGAATATGTAATTGTACTTTTTGGATATAAGGCAATTATTATGATTGGCTTATTTATTTTATATTAGGACACCAAAACCTGTTATCTTATTTATGAAATATCTTTTTGTTGCCTTATTGCTCATCAGCCCTTTCTATGCTCTGTCGCAAGCTAATTACCATAAAGGCTCGGTTACCGTTACTAATGATAAAGTACTAAATGGTTATATCAACTATGGCGAATGGAACCTCAATCCAAAATATATTGAGTTTAAATCCGATTTGAACAGTAAGGATGTCATCAAATATTACCCGGCTACAACCGAAGCTTTTGAAATTAATGGCATCGAAAAGTATGTAAGATACTCCGGCTCTATAAGCCTCAATCACGTAAACTTTCCGGGCCTTACTTATGGCCAGGATACCACAATCAAACAGGATATTGTATTTTTAAGACAGATCGCTTCAGGAAATAACGTTACCCTCTACTCATATGCCGATTCATTAAAGATCAGGTACTTTGTACAGGATAAACACGAGCAACCCATCGAATTATCTTATCAAAAATACTTTGATGCAACTGGTGCCAACACGTTAACCTCAAAGCGTTATCTCACCCAACTAAACTTTTTGGCCGGTAAATATGCTGCTGATAATACCAGATTGACCAATAAAATTGCGCAGGCCGATTATAACACAAACGATATTGAAAACATTGTTAACGAACTGAACAGCCACCAAGGCATTGCTAAACCCACCGAGCATCACTCATTTTACATCAGCTATTTTGCTGGCGCAGGTGTCAGCATTAGTAAAACCAGGTTTTTAGGCACTACCGACTTAGCCAACAGTAGCAGCACCTCGAGCCTGCCCAGGCTTGATGTTGGTATTGATATTTTTACCAACCGCACTATCCAAAAGTTTAAATTACGGATTGATATAGCATACACCTACATTAACCCCACCCTCACTGGCAAACAATACAGCACAGCCAGTGGTCCATTTGTAGAAACCTATTCGTTTACACAGCATACCTTTACTATAAGTCCGCAGGTTATATGGAACGCTTATAATACCGATGCTTTTAAGTTTTTTGTTGGTGCAGGTATCGGGTTTAACTTTTCTTCGTATCCTAAAAACACCTATGGTTTAGTAGGCTCTTATAACCAAAGTATCATTCCCTTTAAGTTACAGGGCGATTGGTTTAACCTACCCGTACAGGCTGGCATTGTATTAAACAAACGCTTCGAAATATTTGCTTCCTATACTGCCGATGCATCATTCCTAATCGACTCAAATATATCGCTAAGCAGTATGATATTTAATGGAGGGATACACTATCTGTTTAAATAACAGCCAACGCATTTAATTCTTTAAATAAACTATCCGCTGTGGTAAAGTGAACAGACCGGATTCCCATTTCCCTTGCGGCGAGGATATTACGGTAGTTATCATCAATGAATAAGCATTCATCTGCTTGTACATTATACCTATCCAATAGCAACTGGTAAAATTCAGGAGCGGGCTTACGCATCCCTTCAGCACCTGATACCACAATGCCATCAAACCAGCTCAAAAAATCATAATGTTTTAAAGCTATCGGGAAGGTTTCGGTACTCCAGTTAGTTAAAGCGTAAAGTTTGTATTTACCGCTATCTTTCAACTGTCTAAATATTTCTACCGCTCCCGGGATGGCGCCGCCAAGCATTTCCTCCCAACGCTCATAATAAGCGCGGATATTAGCCTCATACTCCGGGAATTGTGCAACGAGTAAATCCGTACCAACCTTTACAGATCGCCCGGCATCCTGCTCTTCATTCCAGTGCATAGTGCAAACGGTATCCAGAAAGTGTTTGATCTCATCATCATTGCTGAATAATTTGCGATAGAGCAGGTATGGGTTCCAGTCTATCAAAACATTGCCGAGGTCGAAGATGATGGTGGTGATCATGATTATGCTGTTTTGCCGGCCAAAAACCTGATGGTAGAGAATTTAACCTCTTTAAATTTACTCTTTTTATTATGGATCAAATGATCAACCTTTAACCACAAATCCTGATGCTCTTTCCAAAACCCGGGCTCAATATCCAGTACGCTTAACAACAGATCACCGGCAAAACGGTCGCCCTCGGCAAACAGATCATATTCCAATTCTTCAACAGCCAGCGGAACTACATATTTAAGGCCTATTCCCTCAATGATCATCATACGTAGATCTTCGATCGAAAACTTACTTAATGCAACTTTTCGCAGTTCGTAGCACTGGGTTACCAATCTCCAGCCTTCTACATTCTCCCAATACTCTTTGTCTAAGTTTTCAAGCGTATCGTTGCGCCAGTTGTTGTCGGGTTGCATTTTGATTGATGATGAAAATTTTAATAAATTATTCGTTATTTAATAACCACCATTTAAACCCTTCAAAATCATTCCCCATAGCACTCACCACAGGCAATTTACCTTGCATTTCCTTTACAGACTCCGGCACCACAATCGCCGCATGGATCTCCTCCGAAAACACATCCGGAAATTTGCATGGATGAGCCGTTGACAAAAACACACCCGCGCTCTTATCTTCCGGATGTTCGGCCTGATAATCTTTCAAAGCCTGCCAGGCAATAACGGTATGCGGACAAACCACGTAGTTATATTGTTTGTAAACCTCATTAATAGCTTCCACAGTTTTCTTATCGGTATAACTTACACCTTGAACCAGCTTTTTCAACTCAGCGGTATCACCTTTAAACATTTCAACAATGCGCACCCAGTTGCTTGGCGCGCCAACATCCATCGCGTTCGATAGCGTTGAAACCGACGGCTTAGGCTCATAAACCCCGGTTTTTAAAAATGCTGGAACCGTGTCGTTAGCATTGGTAGCCGCGATGAATTGCTTAACCGGCAAGCCCAATTTCCAGGCCAGTAAACCAGCACCAATGTTACCAAAATTACCACTCGGCACACAGAATGTCACTTCGCTTTTACCTTCACGCAATAGTTGGGCATAAGCGTTAAAGTAGTAAAACGTTTGCGGAATCAACCGTGCGATATTGATAGAATTAGCCGATGTCAACCGGAACTTTTTATTCAGCGCCTCATCAGTAAAAGCCTGTTTAACCAAAGCCTGGCAATCATCAAAAGTACCATCAACCTCAATAGCGCGAATATTTTTACCGTTAGTAGTTAACTGTTGCTCCTGTATCGGACTAACCTTTCCCTTCGGGAACAGAATGGTTACACGTGTATTCGGCACACCTAAAAAGCCCAAAGCTACAGCACCGCCGGTATCTCCCGATGTTGCAACTAATACATCCAGTAACTGCTCACCATCGCGTAAAAAGTAGCTCATTACACGGCTCATAAATCTTGCGCCAAAATCTTTAAAGGCTAATGATGGTCCGTGGAATAACTCCAGCACGTAAACATTCTCTTCCAGCTTAACTATCGGCGCTTCAAAGTTAATCGCGTCATCAATAATAGCTTTCAGATCACCTTCCGGGATAGAACCCGCCAGCAAAGTTTTAGCCACCTCAAAAGCGATCTCCGGAAGGGAATATTTGTCCAGATTCTTAACAAAATCGGCGCTAACCTGCGGAATACTTGCGGGCATATACAAGCCCTTATCCTGTGGCAAGCTGTTAAAAACTGCCTCTTTAAACGGAACCTGGGTTAATGTGTTATTGGTACTGTAAAAATTCATGATAATTTATCCGATTACTTTTGGCCCTTCCTGGTTAACGGCCGAAACATAGGTTTCACTTTTGATGTTCAACCCTGTTAAATGTTGTTGTATTTTATTGGTGATGCTGTGCGCAGTTTGCTCATCGCGCGTAAACGCAAATACCGACGGACCAGAGCCCGAAATGCCAAAGCTCACTGCGCCCAGTTCCATTGCCATCTCGCGCATCGTGTAAAAATCGGGGATCAATATTGAGCGTGTCGGTTCAACCAAAACATCGTGCATGCTGCGGCCTATCAGGTCAATATCGTTCATAAACAAACCGGTAACCAAACCGGCTACGTTACCCCATTGCACCACGGCATCTTTCAACAATACGCTCTTGCGGATCATCTGCCTGGCATCCCTTGTCGGCACATCCACATCCGGGAAAACGATAGCGCAATACAAATTCGGTGTAGGCAGCTTAATAATATCCAAAGGCTCATAACTGCGGATGAGCACAAAGCCGCCCAGCATAGCCGGGGCCACGTTATCGGCATGGCCGGTACCGCAGGCCAGTTCTTCGCCCTTCATGGCAAAAGGCACCATTTCCATCGCGCTAAGCGGCCTGTCCAACAACTCGTTAATGGCAAACAAACCCGCCACCGTACTCGCCGAGCTTGAACCTAATCCACTACCTATCGGCATCTTTTTATGCAGCTCAATATCCACACCCACATCGGTACGGTTAATATGCTTTAAATAATGCTGCACACTGGCGCTCACGGTATTCTTATCCGCACTAAGCGGCAGGCGGCCGTTATCACCGGTAATTTTGCTGATGCTTACGCCCGGGTTATCGGTAAAACGCATCACCACTTCATCGCCAGGCGCGTTAACCGCGAAACCCAGCACATCAAAGCCGCAAACCACATTGGCAACCGTTGCCGGGGCAAATACTTTTATTGATTCCATTTTTATTTAGTCCGGAAATCGGAAAGACCGAATTCCGTTTTTTCTTTTTTATCCATCATGTCATTTCGACGATAGGAGAAATCTTCTGCGAGCGGTTTTTTAAGCGGCAAGTCTGCTTCATACTTATCGCGCGTAAAAGATTTCTCCTATCGTCGAAATGACAATGTTTGTTATTGTCTTAATTCTTGTTTCTATCCTTACGCCCCCACATTCACAATATCCGCAAACACACCAGCCGCCGTAACCTCGGCACCCGCTCCAGGCCCTTTCACCACCAAAGGGCGTTCCTTATACCGTTCCGTAGTGAACGATATAATATTGTCACTTCCCGAAAGGGTATAAAAAGGATGATCTTCACCAACCATTTGCAGGGTGATGGATACCTGTCCGTTTTCTAATTTGCCAATGTAACGCAACGCTTTACCTTCGGCTTCCGCCTTAGCACTCATATCAGCGAAGAACTGGTTTTCATTATTCAACTCCTGGTAAAACTCATCAACAGTTCCTGCGTCCAAGCAAGCTTTGGGCAGCATGCTTTCAATGTTTACATCGCCTGGTTCTAGCACATAACCTGCATCGCGGGCCAGTATCAGCATTTTGCGCATAAAATCGGTACCGCGCAAATCATCGCGTGGGTCGGGTTCGGTGTAGCCTTTTTCCTGGGCAATTTTTACCGTATCGTGGAAGGTAGCATCGCCTTTAAAATTATTGAAGATGAACGATATCGTCCCTGAAAGAATGGCTTCAATCTTGATCACCCTGTCGCCGCTCATCATCAGGTCTTTTAGCGTGCGCACTATTGGTAAACCCGCCCCTACGTTTGTTTCGTAGTAAAAATCCACCCCGTGTTTGCGGGCGCTATCCTTAAAAGTTTTATATTGCTCGTACGATGCCGAGTTACCAATCTTATTACAGGTTACTATCGAGATGTTCGATTTAAAAATAGCATCATAATACTCGATCGGTTTCGGGCTCGCGGTATTATCGGCAAACACACAGTTAGGCAAATTCATCTGTTTCATCTCGGCCACAAAACCATCCAGACTGGCTTCCTGGTGTGATGCTTCCAAAGTTTCCTTCCAGTTATCTAAAGATAAACCATCCGAATTGAACACCATTTTCCGCGTATTCACCACACCCACCACTTTAATCTGGATGCCGTTATTCTTCTCCAAAAACGCGGCATGCTCACCCAACTGTTTAAACAGCGTAGTGCTGATATTCCCGGTACCGGCCACAAATACATGCAGCGTTTTATTCAGCAATTCAAAAAAGGAATCGTGCACCGCGTTCAAGGCCTTAGCCATATCGTTTTTAGATATGATCACCGAAATATTATACTCCGACGAGCCTTGCGCAATAGCCCTCACATTGATACCATTACGGCCCAAAGCATGGAACAGCTTACCCGAGATACCCGGAGTTTGTTTCATATTCTCGCCAACAATAGCCAATATCGAAAGATTAGGCTCTATCTGTGGCTGATCCAGTTTTTTAGCCGCCAGTTCCAATTCAAATTCCTGCTCAATTAAGTGCTGGGCCTTTACCGCATCCGCGGGAGGAATGGCGAAGGTGATACTATGCTCTGATGAGGATTGAGTGATCAGGATCACGCTGATCTGCTCGCGGGCCAGCATGCTGAACAACCTTCCGCTAAAACCAGCCTTGCCCACCATACCACTACCTTCCAGGTTAATAATACTCACATCATTGATAGACGAGATACCCTTAATCGGAAGATTAGATGCTGCGCAATCATGCTTGATATAAGTACCCTCAAAATCCACATCAAAAGTATTCAGGATACGAATCGGGATCTTCTTCAAAAACGCCGGGATCATGGTCGGTGGGTAAATTACCCTTGCCCCAAAAAACGAAAGCTCCATCGCTTCGGTATAAGATAATTCTGGCAACGAGAACGCCTTTTTAACCATCCTCGGGTCGGCGGTCATCATACCGTTCACATCCGTCCAGATCTGAATCTCGCTGCAATTCAATGCCGAACCTATAATAGCCGCGGTATAATCACTCCCACCTCTGCCTAAAGTGGTAATTCTGCCATCCTCGTTACTCGATATAAATCCGGTCACAAACAGCAGTTTATCAGTATTCTCATAATAATAATTGCGCACCAGCATTTCGGTCAATGCCATATCTACCTTGGCGTGTCCAAAACTGCTATCGGTTTTGATCAGGTCGGCAGCGTTAACAAACACTGAATTCTGAAATTGTTGAGCCGCTATCTTACTGATCATAAATGTTGAACAACGCTCGCCATAACTCAATACTAAATCACGGGTTTGAGCGGTTAACTCACGCAGACTAAATATTCCCTGCAGCAGATCTTCCAGCTCATTAAAATAGATCTTCAGTTTGGTGAACACCGGGTTTTGGGCCTGTACATCCATCAACGCTTTGATCACATCAAAATGTTTGCGTTCCAGTTCGGCTAAGTCGGCCGTAAACGTTTGTCCCGTGGCTGCCTTTTCGGCCATGGCGGCCAATAAGTTGGTTACACCGCTCATGGCGGATAATACAGCTACGGGATTTTTACCGTTTGCTACTTCTTTTTCAAGAATGTTGAGTACGGTTTTGATACTTGCTACCGACCCAACCGACGTGCCTCCGAATTTTAGAACTTTCATTTTAGTATTTAGTAGTGAGTACTTAGTATTGAGATGCTTTCATCGCTTTACTTTTCCCTAATTGCTTTAAAACAAAAAAGCCTTTCTCTTTTCGGAGGAAGGCTTTTTTGTGGTTTTATATTTCGATCATTTATCCCAAAAACTATCCTTCCTCCGATGTAACCCCGGTGGTAGTTGTTGTTGTGGTTGTAATGATCGAGTTTGTTGTCATTCTCTGTTGCTTGCCGCTCAATTGATTAGCGACGGTAAAGTAAACAGTTAAATTTTATATATCCAATTTTATTTAAACTTTTTACGATAAAGTATATGGATTGAGTAGAGAATAATTAAATCAGATCTTTTTTCAATACCGCCATATCTGTCAACAACACACCATCTTCAAACATAGGCTCGGGATAGTTAGTGATAAAAAAATCCTTTTTAATATAGTATGGTTTAAAACCAGCTTTATAATATATTGATAGTTGCTTTGCCGCAATGGTAGGTGTACCGATGAGCAATTTATGGTAACCATTTTCTTTAGCACGGCGTTCTGCATCTTTTAATAAAAACTTACCTATTCCACGGTTTTCATATTCCTGTTTAACAGCAATGTTCTTTATCTCAATCTGCAAATCATCAAGCGGATAAAGAATATAAACACCTATAATTTGTTCATCCTGTTCAAAAACAAAAATTTCGCCATCAATATAGCGGTCTATCACTTCAATAAATTCATCGGCAAGTAAGAGCAGATCATATGGAACCTGTTCGCCGTTTTGTAATAAACGTGTACTTTGATTGTTGGTTTCTGATAACATCGATATGGTTAATAAATTTTGAAACGACGATTTGTCGCTAAAAATCATAAACCTTACACATTAAAAACATAATCACAAATATTTTTAAATCAGCTCCACAACCACTGGTGGTTAATAAAATTAATCAAAAAGCAACAATCAACCATAGCTGGCATAGTGTTTGGTTTACACTTAGTGTATCAAATTTTAAAAACTATGGGAACGATATTGATGGCAACAGGATTGGTAATTGGAGTTTTAGGTATAACCAAAGGATTACAAATAGTAATTGAAAAGTATAAGATCTATTAAGAGAGAGGCAAGAATATAGACTCAAGAATCAAGACATGAGCGATAGATAGGTGAGATAAGGAAAGTCTTGATTCCTGAGTCTTGGCTCTTGATTCTAAAGCCCTATCTTTGCAGACTACATGCAGGGATTAATAACAAAATCAACAGGGAGCTGGTACCAGGTACAAACGCCGGATGGGCGTAAGGTAGACTGCCGGATAAAAGGTAAATTCCGGATCAAAGGCATCACCACTACCAACCCGGTGGCCGTTGGCGATAGTGTTGATTTTGAAATGGAACCCGAGCAGGAAACCGGCGTGATCACCACTCTGCACGAACGGAAGAATTACATCATCCGTAAATCCATTAACCTGTCACGCCAGGCGCAAATCATCGCTGCCAATCTCGATCAGGCCTTTTTGGTGGTAACGCTTGCATCGCCGCGCACTTCGCTGGGTTTTATCGACAGGTTTTTGGTTACTGCCGAAGCCTACCATATCCCCGCAAGGTTAATATTTAACAAACTCGACTTGTTTAGCGAGCAAGGTTTAGAAATTTTAGCCGAGTACAGTGCCATTTACGAAAAGCTGGGCTACCCTTGCTACCATGTTTCGGCCATTAAAAACATCAATGTAAATCAGGTTATTGAGCAGTTGAAGGATCGGACAAGTCTTTTCTCCGGTCACTCCGGCGTAGGTAAGTCAAGCCTCATCAACAACATCCTACCCGAACTAAGCCTGCGCACCACCGAAGTATCCGAATGGCATGATAAGGGCATGCACACCACCACCTTTGCCGAAATGTTTGAATTGCCTTTCGGCGGATTCATCATCGATACCCCCGGTATCCGCGAATTTGGTATAGTAGATATCGAACAATCAGAACTAGGCCGCCTGTTTCCCGAGATCCGCCAGCACATGGAAGGCTGCCGCTTTAAAAACTGCCGCCATATTAACGAGCCAGGCTGCGCCGTACTAACCGCCGTTGAGAATGGCGATATTGAATTATCAAGATACGATAGCTATTTGAGTATCTATCATGGTAACGATACCAGAGCATAAACAATCACGATACTTACCATAAACCCGCTATGTCATTTCGAACAAGGTATAATAGAGCACCGCTCTATTTACCGCCGAGAGAAATCTTCTGCGAGCGATAAGTATAATCCATGCATTCCGGCTAACTAAGCAATCGCAAAAGATTTCTCAGTGGTCTCTCCTTCGAAAAGACACTATTAATTACCTCCCATCAACACGTAATCCTTCAAATAACTACACTCGCCAACAGCCTTTTTAAAAATAGCCGTTTTGCGATACTTGGTTTTCAACTCGTCAAAATAATCACTGCTTTTTAGCTGCATCATATAATCCTTCTCAAGCGAATCGTAATTGGCAATTCCATAGTTAGGCATTATCAATTGCTTTTGCCGGCACTTGGCGGCCATAAAAGTACACTTGGCTTTAAACTCTTCGTTGGCGCTAAGTGAGCGGGCGAGCAAGTAGTATTTTTCGGCATTTTTAGCTTTTATATAATCGGCATCGTAGCTGTATTTATATTGCCGACCAAAATCCGTAGAGCTCCACCTGTACGATATCAGATACCAGGCGTTGCCATAGTGCGATGTATTGTATAAGCCGGTAGCATAGCGATAATAATACGATGGCGAATTAGGCGCGTCGGTTTTGATCTTTTGTTCCAGGTCGTTCATCGCCTCGGCAAATTGCAGTTTATTAAAGCCTTTGGTTTTACCGTAGCGCATCACTTTGGGGTAATCATTTATCCTATCGATAAACGGATCGCCTTTGTAATAATCCTCCGGATATTTATTGAGCTCAACCGGGTCAACCAGTTTAAGCGCGGCAATGGCTTTGGTGTATTGGTGCTCACGCAGGTAAGCCGTTCCTAATAAATCGTACAGGTAATTAAGTTTCAGATCACTTAGCTTACCCGTTAAAAAGTTAAGATACGGCACAGTTGGCGGCACCTTTTTCCAGCGGATCATCCTCGCTATCTGTATCGAGTGCAGGCTATTTTGCCAAAAGTCGGTAACAGTATAATCAGCATCGCTCTTTAACAAAGCAAGCGCCGCCTTAGTGCTATCCCCCTGGCGGAAATACGCCGGTGCCAATATCTGCTGGTAAAAATCGCGCGAAGTATTGGCAAATTTGCGATTATCATAATAGTTATAGTCGTTGGGCTTAGGCTTTTTAACCTCTTCCTTTACTTTGGTATCTAACCATTTTAAAGCCGGTAACAATTGCCCTTCGTTAACATCATTCAGTTTTTGTATGCTTTGCGCCGATAATAATAACTGGATGATCTGTTTCTGATCATTCATTGCCGGGCTTAAGCTCTCTGCATTTAAACTCCGCAACTGTTCAAAGCCACCGGCATTATCACCCTGCATCCAGGCAATGTAGGCAATGGCCAAAGTACCCATATTATAATCCGGATATTTACGCTCTTTCACTATCAGCTTACAAAAGCTGCTCAGCTTACCCATGTAGTTTCTTAAAGCCAATTCCCTTTTCGTATCCCGGTCTGCATACGCTACGTTATTCTTTTTATTCAGATAAGGTGTTAAAAATTGCTCTTCAAGCTTATTCAGCTCACGCGTAAGCAGCAAACCTACCATAGGCGATGCAGGTTCAACCTCGTAAACTTTTTCTAACGGCTGCAAATTATTATCGGTCTTACCAAAGGCATCCATCGCATAGATCACAGCCTTTTCATTGTTATTTGCAGCCAAAGCAAGCACAGCGGCATTATTTCCTTGCAAATATTTATAGTTGATATAAGCCTGAATCCGCCTTTCGGGATACTGGGCACATACTTTAGAAAACAGGTAAGCCGATTGTACACTATCGTCCAGTTGTCTTAATTCACCAGCCTTAAGCGCCAATGCCCAACCTTTAACATGGCTCTTCGACGAAGTAAGCGCCAAATACCGGTTATAAATTTTAAGCGCATCGCTATAAGCATGGCCATAATGCAGCAGTCGTTGTGCCTGGTAGTAATACCGCAGCTGTATAAATTTATCCTTCTCTAGCAAAGCCGTTTTCAAAGCCGCGTTACCGGCATTGCGCAGGGCTATAGTATCAGTAGGTTTAGGATTCCAATAGTCGGATGCCACATTGGCTATCTTCTCTGCCCCCTTAACAAAACGATAGTATTTTAAAGCCTGACTGTTCCGTTTAACCGCTTTTAAAAAAGAGTTATTGGCTAAACTATCCGGCAGTTTCTCACCTGCTTTAAGGTAGCCTTCCTGCAAAACAGAATCGGCTTGCGGGGTTAAATGGTACATGGCTTTCAGCACATCGGCAGTGCTAACTTCTTTACCTAAATAGGCGCTCCACTCTTCGGCGTTTATTTCGGCCTCGCTTACGGGTTCGGTTTCATCATAAACGTAAAGCGCGCTGGTATAATAAAAGGGTCGGTATTCTTTTTGGTTTTGGATATTGTTATGAAAAAACGATACATAATAATCATAAGGATCGAGCTCCGGTCCGCAAGCTATAATAGCAACCGCACCGGCGCAAAGGCATACTATTAAACTAACGCACCAAATCAGCGGCGCTCTCCAGATCCTCATATTTATATTTTTTGATCAAATCCCCATCCAAATGAAAGTATACCATATTAACTTCGCCGGCTTTTAAATATTGCCCAATATAGCTTGCAGCCACCTGCACGGTTTTAATATCCGAATTCTCCCAGCGCACCACATCGCCACTTTGTAAACCGTAAGCAGGCAGATCTGTTTTGGCCGTGTACAGATTATTCCCGTTTGATGCGAATTGCTTTGCATGGTTTAAATTATCAAAATTTATCCGCTTATCAATACCAATATACTGCTTATCGCGAAAAGCCACCGCCCAGCCAAACAAGGGCAAACCAATATCCATTGGCATGGGATAAGTGCCCAAATTAGCACCGGCATATTTCTTCAACTCGTTCAGCTCGATAATGGAATTCTGCTTACCATATTTCCGCAGATTACCCATGTTATAGCACATCAGCAAAACTTTGTCTGCGGGTGGCACACCACTTGTTTTTTGATTTTTAAGTTGGTGCAGGCGCAGTGTTACCGAGAGTTGTTTGTTATCAATACCTTGTTTAATTCGCTTGAGCAGGTAGAAATAATTATCACGCGTTTCCTGCGTCCAATCACAATCTATTTGCAATTCATTAAAATTTACTTTGCCGGATTGTTCAACCTTAGCTTTAACAAAAACGCATAGCTTGCGCGATAGTTCATCCATCCGCGCATGCGAAATATTCCTCAAAACATCGTTCACAATAAATACAACCGGAACAATCTCCAAACTATCCGGAAGTTTACTTTGGAAGTTTATAGGAGATATTGGAATTGGCTCAGAACCATCATCAGCCATATCAATATCCATAATGCGTACATATAGTTTATGCACCTTCAGATGTTTGATATAACTGTCGGCCGTATCATTTTGCCTGTAAACAGTTTTCCAATAATAAAAACAAGTGTTTACCTTTCTGCCGGGTTTGCAGGCGGCAAGTAGTACAACCAATAAAAACAGATAGCCCCAACGCATTAACCAAAGTTATTAATTAAAACAGAAGCTAAAATTTATGAGGGCAGTTATTCAGCGTGTAACCCACGCGAGTTGCAAAGTAGATGGCAAAATTACCGGCGAAATTGAAACAGGGTTGCTGGTTTTACTCGGCGTTGCAGATGATGATACCGAAGAAGATCGCGACTGGCTCGCCCAAAAAATATGCAACCTGCGCATTTTTGGTGACGAACAAGGCTTAATGAACAAAAGCCTATTGGATGTTAATGGCAACATTCTGCTGATCTCCCAATTCACCCTCTTCGCTCAAACCAAAAAGGGAAACCGCCCATCGTTCATCCGTGCGGCAAGGCCTGATAAGGCGATACCGATGTATGAGCAGATGATAACTAAATTAAGCGAGTTGTTAAACAAAAAAGTAGCCACAGGCATTTTTGCTGCTGATATGAAAGTGGAATTGCTGAATGACGGACCAGTCACCATTATTATGGATACCAAAGACAAAGAAAACCACTAATTTAGCCCATCATGACTATACAACAAGCCCAACAAGAAGTTGACCAATGGATAAATACAACAGGCGTCCGTTACTTTAACGAACTCACCAACACCGCCATTTTAATGGAAGAGGTTGGCGAAGTAGCCCGCATTATGGCCCGTAAATACGGCGAGCAATCGTTCAAAAAATCGGACGAGGAAGTTAACCTGGCCGATGAAATGGCCGATGTGCTTTTTGTATTGATCTGTCTGGCTAATCAAACCGGTATTGACCTAACAGAAGCTTTGGAAAAGAATATGATCAAAAAGAATATCCGCGATGCCGACAGGCATAAAAATAACGAAAAGTTGAAATAACTCCCCATGTCATTTCGATGAGCGGCGGTGGGAATGGGCGGCAAGGGCGAAGAGAACTATTCTCAGCGAAGCAAAATCTTCTGCGCGCGATAAGTCTGCAGCAAACCAAGCACTCGCAAAAGATTCTCCTATCGTCGAAATGACCAAGTTATTTAAATCAGCTTCACCAACTTATCCCCACGCAACACCGGGATAGCCGTAGTAATATCCACATGCAAACAAAAAGCGATATCATCTAATATTCCCAATTGCTTCATGCGCTCACCGTGGGATGTTTTGCTCAGGTATGCTCCCAGGTCCGGCTTTGCCAGGCTATACATATCATTGGCAGCTATGGCGGCATCATCCCATTTGTAATCTAACTCTTTAAGTTGTTCGGCAACGGCTCCTGCAAAAACGGTATCTTCAATATTGAAATTGTTTTTCCAACCCGCGCAAACTAACAGGATGTTTTCGTTTTGAGTTTTAAGCCAGTTGCAAAGTGAAGTCAGGTTTAAAAAAGAGCCTATCACAATTTGTTTGGCCTTAATGCTCATGTGCAAAGCATGCGTACCGTTGGTAGTAGTGAGCACCACAGTTTTACCCGCAACTTTTTCTTTAGTGTACGAGAATGGCGAGTTACCAAAATCAAACCCATCTACAACCGCGCCATCGCGCTCGGCGGCAAGCAAGTAATCCAAACCCTTTTCGCGGTAAGCAGCGCATTCTTCTACTTTAGCTACGGGGATAATAGCCTCAGCACCGTTATCAATGCCATAGCAAATGGATGATGTAGCACGGAAAATATCTATCACCACCACAATGCTGTCTTCAATATTGAATAAGGGCAGCAAGGCAGGGCTTAGGCAAACTTCTAATTTTTTTTGTATCATGCTGGTGTTATTAGCACAAGCTAATAGTTAAATCTGTCATTGCGAGGAACGAAGCAATCGCATACTATACAGAGCGGCTCTGTAAGTCCGACTTGCTTCAGTGCAATTGCTTCGTTCATCGCAATGACATGGTGGGTAAATTATGCTTTATAAAACGGTGGCTTAGCAACCTTCGCTTTCACCTTGTTATCACGAATCTTGATGTAAATCTCAGTACCTTCTTTAGCGAAAGGTGTATTCACGTAACCCATACCAATAGCCCTTTGCAGCGATGGCGATTGCGTGCCCGATGTTACTTTACCTATCACGTTATCATCGGCATCCACAATCTCATAATCATGGCGGGGTATGCCGCGGTCTATCATTTCAATACCTACCAGCTTGCGGGTTACGCCCGCTGCTTTTTGATCAGCTAATGCAGCCGAGTTGGTAAACTCTTTACTGAACTTGGTTACCCAACCCAGGCCGGCTTCCAGCGGCGATGTGGTATCGTCAATATCGTTCCCGTAAAGGCAAAAACCCATTTCTAAACGCAGGGTGTCACGGGCACCCAAACCTATCGGTTTAATACCGAATGGCTCGCCGGCTTTAAATATCGCGTTCCAAATTTCTTCGGCGTGTTCGTTATCAAAATAAATTTCGAAGCCACCTGCGCCTGTATAACCTGTTGCTGATACGATTACGTTATCAATCCCGGCAAATGTTCCTTTCTGGAAAGTGTAATACTCCATCGAAGCCAGGTCAATTTCAGTGAGGCTCTGTAAAGCTTCAGCAGCTTTAGGACCTTGAATAGCCAACAGCGAAGTTTGATCGGATATATTTTTCATGGTAACACCCAAATCATTGTATTTTGAGATCCAATCCCAATCCTTATCAATGTTTGATGCATTAACCACCAGCATATAGGTTTTCTCATCAATGCGATAAACCAGTAAATCATCAACTATGCCGCCATCTTCGTTCGGCAGGCACGAGTATTGTACCTTGCCATCATACAGTTTAGAGGCATCGTTACTGGTTACTTTTTGGATCAAAGCCAGCGCGTTATCACCTTTCAAAATAAACTCGCCCATGTGGCTCACATCAAATACA
>Ga0116227_10007999_pt1 | contig 20252 bp, 14 predicted proteins | sample S1TSphgellanicum_FD_89693 | JGI IMG/M metagenome (GOLD analysis project Ga0116227, IMG submission 89693) | Host-associated microbial communities from peat moss isolated from Minnesota, USA - S1T2_Fb - Sphagnum magellanicum MG | ecosystem: Host-associated > Plants > Peat moss > Unclassified...
AACACATTGTTTTGGGTGATGAACTCCATTCCCAAAACGCACTCCATTCCACCCAAGGAGGACACCAACAAGTCCACCTTTCCTCTCTAATTTCCTAGTTGGAAAGGCACCTCTTTTGCTTGTGACGTAGTGGGATGGGGAACCCCATCCGCAAAATGCACCTCGATGGGTGCCTTGAGCTCCTCCAAGTGGAGCTCCATCTTTTCTGCGCTTTCACGTGTTATGAAGTTGTGAGAAGCCCCTGTGTCCAAAAAACATAACACATCTCGCTTAGCAATCTTCCCTTTCAAGAAGATAAGTCGATTGCATTCAACTTGGGCTAGGTTGGCATTGAAGGTAATTACCTTAGAGCCTCCCTGCCCTGCTTTGGACTTGGGACAATCTTTGGAGTAATGCCCCACTTCATTGCAGTTGAAGCATGCTCCTTTGGGCTTCCCACTAACATTTCCCTTGGGTTGGCTCCCTTTGAAAGGAGCCCCTTTCTTCACAAAGTTCCCCTTGGGTTTAAACCCCGCGCCTTGGAATTGTTTGGGTTTATCCTTTGTTGGGCTTCCTTGCCCACGGTTCCATTCGTCGTCATGCCTCAACTTCTTGTGAAGGAACTTGTTGTCCTTTTTGAACTCGGATTTTTCACCCCGTCCCACATCCGAGAAGCCCTCCACTTTCGTGATGGCTTCAGATAGTGAGGAAGGCCAATTCTCCTCAAGCTTTCACTTGGCCCAAGTTGGAAGTCCCATCACGAATTGGCACACACGGTCTAACTCATGCATGTGTTAGATCTCAAGCATTAACTCGGAATAAGCCCTCACATATTGCCTCAAGTTTTCATTGGTGGCATTCACAAGGTCACGAAGTTTACACCTTGAGATGTAGTTAGAGTTCCTTGGGACAAATTCGGTCTCAACGTGATCCATGAAGAACTCCCAAGTATAGCCATGGTTTTTCCCTTCCTCTTGTCTCACTATCCTCCACCATGTGGCGGCATAGCCTTTCAAGTAGGACTGGGCAAGCTTCACGGCCAAGTGCCATCCAACCTTGGCGGCATGTAAATAATCTTCCATTTCTACAAGCCATGCGTCCACAACCTTTCGGTCATGGGCACCATCGAAGTTTCCAGGTTTGGCTGGTTGAAACCTCGCATCCTTGGATGCTCCTCCTTTGAGGGCTACAACCAGCTCACTGAAGTCGGGCCTATTCATCTTGAGGAAGACTTCCAATTGTTCCTAGGTGAATAAAACCGAGCTCCATTGCTCTTCTTCACTTTTGGGCTCATCCTGGTCCTCTCGGGTTCTCGGTTCCTCCTCCCTAATTGATTCCGACGGGACTACACGGTCTTCGTTGGGTTCTTCCAACATGGTTTCTTGGGCTTGCTTCCTATTCTTCTTGGGTGCCATTCGAAACTCCCAAGAAGGGACCCAAGTTCAACCGGAGCTCTGATACCAAGTGACGCATTCCCAAGTCCCAAGTTAGCCCCAAGTTGGGACCAACTCCCTCAAGTTGCGGAAATGTGAGGGACTCGGGGCACGCTCCCAACTTCCAGCACTAACGGGGGTGAGAGGGGCGTGTTGGAAGCTCTGGGATTAAACTAGGAAGAAGGACAAGCTACTTAGTTACGCAATCTTGCATCCAAAACTAACCACAAGTTGGTTATAACTCATTCTGCACCCTTTTGGTGTTGGGACAAGCCACGGGCTACCTTGGGACTTGGGAGCGCGTCACTTGGGAGCGGTTACATCTTAAAAGACATTCTTTTAAAGAGCAGTTGCAATTTGAAGTGAATTGCTTCAAGTACTGTTTATGTATGCAAAACTTGATGTTTGTATACCCAAAAAACAAGACAACTTTTGATTTTTATAAATGTAAGTTCATGGACAATTTTGTAAATGAATTTGCAAATTCATATGCTATGTATGAATGGATTATACCATCAAAAATTTGAATTTTGATTTTGACTACCTATTTGGGTAAACATTATGGTTTGCAATTCTTAGGTTTTGTATGAATCGCTTTTGTGATCATGCATTTATTATGAAATAAAGTGAGTTGTAAATTTGTAGTTCTGTGGGTCCACACAAATGGTAATGTGACCACTTGGTTGAACTATTGAAACCTTAATTGAGATTCCAAATTCAATTTTTTTCTTAAGGTATCTTTCATTTGAATTGGGTGCATGCATTTTGAGGTTTTAAGGTTGTAAGTTGAATCATTTATAGTCTATTACTCTGTGGGTCCACACAAATGGTGATGTGACCACTTGGTTGAGCTATTGAAACCCTATTTCCAAATTCAAGAATTTTCTTAAGGTATTTTTCATTTGAATTGGGTGCATGCATTTTGAGGTTTTAAGGTTATCAATTGAGCCATTTATAGGTCTACAATTTTGTGGGTCCACACAAATGGTAATGTGATCATTTGGTTAAACTACTAAAACCCTAATTAAGTTCCCAAATTGAAGAATCGTGTTAAGGTATTCTTCATTTGAATTGGGGGCATGCATTTTGAAGTTTTGAGGTTGTCATTTGAGTCACTTATAGGTCTATAGCTTTGTGTGTCCACAGAAATGATTAATTGAACATTGGGTTGAATTATTGAAACCCTAATAGAACTTCCAAATTGAATTTTTTTTGCTAAAGTATCCTTGATTTGAATTGGGGGCATTCATTTTGAGGTTCTGAGGTTGTCAATTGAGCCACTTATAGGTCTGAAATTCTGTGGGTCAACACAAATGGTAATGTGACCATTTGGTTGAATTATTAAAACCCTAATTGAACTCCCAAATTGAAAAATCTTGTTAATGTATCCTTCATTTAAATTGGGTGCATGCATTTTAAAGTTTTAAATTTGTCAATTGAGCCATTTATAGGTCTGCACCTATGTGTGTCCATAGAAATGACCAATTGATCATTGGGTTGAACTACTAAAACTTAATTGAGCCAAAGTCAAGTCTATAACTTGGGGTTTTCATTTGTGAACATGTGAAGACTTGTTTCAACTACCGATGTCTTCATTGAGCAAGAGTGAGGTTTGCAACTCATTGGAATTTCAATTCTAGTCATTTGTTCTCACATTTGAGCTACTATTACCTAGGGTAATTTTTGTACAATCTACATTGGGTCATTGAACTTTTGCTTGGGTTTATGGGTGTTGGAATTACACCTAGTAGGATTGTGGGGGTTCATTAAGGCTTGTATGTGGCCATTGAACTTCTATTAGGGTTTGCAAGTCATGGAAATGTTCTTATAGGTTTGCAATGCAATGAGTAGGAAGTTTGATAATGGGAATGTGTCTATCTATATGGCAAATATGGTAGCATTCAATGAAAAGTTTGATGTGACCTAGGAAAGCTTGGAACTTTCCCAAGGCCAAGATGCTCAAAAGTTGAAGGGGAAAGGACCAAGGAAGGAAAAAGTGCAAAGAGCCATTGTGGAATCTTTGCACTTGAGTACTATGACCACTAACTATAACACCCACTTTGTAGCTTATTCCAATGTGAAGCAGGTCGCACAATTGATTCCAACGGTTGTTTGGAAGGCAATTTATAATGATTATGTGATTACTTACCCAAACTCACCATTTCATGAGGACCCCTGGAAGGACCAATTGTAGGATGCCTTAAAGGATCTTAAGACCAACAATTGTAATGAAGAAGGGATTAAGAAGGCAGTCTTACAATTTGATGAGGTTTTGACACAACTCAAAGCAATGGACGGTCATGCCACAAGGAACATGTTCAAACAGAAACAAGATTTTATTGATGGGAGACTAGGTATAGTAATAGTAAGTCCTAGTTCTCTTAATTCCACTAAGGCAAATTGTCCTAGCCCAGCCCTTAGGTTAGCTACTCCACCTAGCTCTAACATAGGGCTTCTTAAGAGGCTAATGACTAAATAAGAGATGTTGCAATTCGAATCCAGGAATCTTACAACCATGGCATCTTGCTTCCAAATGAGCTCGAAGATCTGTGATGCATTATTGGCTGCAAATATGGACATCAACCATTATAAAAACAAGGTGAAGATCTCAAACTTGAAAGCAACCCAAGAGCTAAGAGTAATTTTAAAGGAGGAATTTAAAGCACATCTTAGAACTTGCCTACACATGTAGCTAGAAATCCCCAACCCATTTGTGGTCTTTAGGATCAAGAAGATGGTCACCAATAACTTCATATGTGAGGTTCATTTACCTCCTCCTATGCAGGAAGTTAGTGAGTAGGGTTCCAAATTTGAAGAGATGTGAATATCTTGGTTTTGTGTTATCAAACTTCTTCATGAGCCTTTTCCATATTCTTTTCAGCCCTCCGATACCCCATTCCACCTACACCCTATAACCAACGTGCATCTTGTTTATGCATGCATTGCATCCATGTTTACATTGGGAATTATCTCCCTTCTCCCAATCCTCTGCGTTATGAACATTTCTTTTCCCATATACCCGAGATCCCCTAGTAGGAACACAAAATACTCATCATCATGAGTGAAATATTGCCACCATTTTCAGTAGATGCTAAAGTGCTGAAGAATGTTCACATCATGGCAAGATCTTAAATAGCCAAAATCTATGTAGATAAACAAGCCTTTGTAGTCAAGAATAATTGTGCTATTCATAACATAGAGTTTTTTGCAACCATCAAATCAAGTTTAATGACCTAAATCCCACCAAGGTTTCCAGATCTCAACTAGGGTCCCATTAATGAACATGATGCATCTTGGCAACTCCTACAAATAGGACCCTAGTGTAGTTCTTTCCTAGGTTGTAGGCCAACGAATCTCATCCACAAGTGCAAACTTAGTGCAAGATGAGATGAAGAAAACATCATCACACATCAAGCTTTTGGCCGAGTTCCACATGAAGGAATCATATTTGGTGACATTGTCATGTTTGAGGAAAAAACAAAGTTTAGAAGCTGTTGCTCAAGGTTTAGCTTTGGCGATCTCCCATTAATAATAGGGATCCCACTTATAGACCATGCATGGGAGATGATTGTAAGCACCACAATGGATGCCAAGTCGTCAAACTTTATGACAGTGAAATTATTCAAGTTTTTGAATAATGTTGGGGTGGATTATAATGTGGCTAGCACATCTCAAACACCATAGAATGCCCAACCCCCTCTTCCATTTCTATTGCAATGAACAAGTCTCCAAAAGTACAAGCAATAAACCCCGCATGAAAAAACATTGTAGCCTCTCGATCCATGTCATACAAGACCTCATCATCACTTGAAGAAAAGCTTGAGTTTTGAAGAAGAACTAGAGCTTGAAGAAGAAGCCATTGTTTTAAAAAAAAGAGCAAAAGAAACAAGAAAAGAAAATTGCAAGAAGAAAGCTCAAATGAAAAAGAAAAGAACTTGAGAAAATGGAAACCCTAAAAATGAGAAGAATAAGAAGAAAAACTAGATGAAGAAAAAACCAGAGAACAAGTTGAAGATGGGAGAAAATTTTGACCCCACATAAACCCTACTAAACCCCTCAAACATAAAAAACAACAAATTTTTTGGGGCAACCCATGTTCCTTCCAAAAATTCATTTGATCCCCACTTTTTGGAAACTGGTCCTTAGTTTGGCAAACTTTACGGACAACCCGAACCTAAAGATGAAAATGAAAATTGAGGTCCAAACTAGGGGTGAACTAGGGATGATTTTATGGATATCTTTAATATGGTGCTTCTAGCAAGGTAAATTATCTACATCAAAAAGTCTATTATATTATTATTACAATTTCGTGTTTCCTACCAAGTACCTATGTATTAAAAGTTCATTACCTATCAAACTATGTTGTCCAAAAACCAATTATCTTTGGTAATCGGTGTCCAAGGGCCCACTATTGCCAATAAGGGGACACTTAGTAGTGTTGTTGTTGCAAATGTGGCTCTACAACTACTAGATGCCCATTGTAGGGGGTGGTTGATTCCAGACAACGGTTATTTATACCTAAAGCCCTTAGGGTGCTCGAGGTTGAGACATGAGGGCTAGGAAATTTAGAATTATAATGTGTCAATGAAATGTTTTACCCTTTGTAAAAACCTAGTTAAATAAGTTTAAAATAGTAAGATCCAACTTTCAAAGGGCCTTATGGGCCTTATAACCCCCCACCCAATAGGAGTTTTCTTAGGACTATAATGCTCCCCACATGCAATGTTCAAGATTCATCAAAAGTAAAATTATGCCCCATAATTTTCCCTAAATAACAAAAGGAAAACAAGAAAATGTTTTAGTTTCCATCACAATTGTGATTTGCTTTTTTGAAGTGTTGAGGTTAATTCGACCTTTATTTTGGGAATGTCATCACCATTGGTTTTATTTTAAGTTTAAAAAATGATGTATTTATGTTTATTTGTAGGGTCCAAATTTTTTTAAGTGTACCAAAATCTTGTCACTTTGTCACCCTTTTCTATATGTTTTACCTAATCCTTTTTTACCATGTAAAATGCATTTATGGATGATTATGATAGAATTTAGAATTGTAATGGTTTAAAATATAGTCCTTCTGAATTTTTTGACAACTTTTGATTCATTATTTTTTATGGGGATCAAAATATATGGTCAACAAATATTGCATTAGGGACTAGGCCCTTTTTGTCCAATGTGGTACACCTTAAAGGATTTTCACCCTATAATAATTTCTATGATGTCAATGTCATGATTTTTAATTATCAGCTTACATGAACATAATTCAAAAAGTCTATCAACTTTGGTGAATATATCAAGATGTTGGGGATTTTGGGCTATGTTGTAATTTTTAATATTTACCCAACATTTGAATTTTATATCTTATTTGTTTATTGTTTTGGTTAATTCAAAAGCTTTTAATAATCATCAAATTTTGGGGGGGAAATAGATGGTTTTTAATGTGGTTATTTGATTTTTCTTAATTTTATGAAATTTGTGGGTATATTTTTTTAGGATTACTTGTACTTGATTTTATTTTGAGAATCATGTTAATCAACCTTGGAAATCATGGATCAAATAATCATCCAAAAAATCAAAATCAAAGAACTACTAGTCTTGGTCATTTCAAAATCCTTCATTTGAACTAGTAGTTTCCATGAAAAAATCAACAATGAACTAACAATTTTATGGTTGGGGATACAATTCTTTTCAAAAATTTGAAAATTATGGTTTTAAATCAATATCATATCTTAAATTTTTTGAAAAGATGGTTAGGAGTCATAAAAACCACCTTGATAATCTATTAATATTGGTTTGTTTTGATTTTTGATGTTGTATGGATTTATAAATTTATTTTGGAAACACTATCACCAAAAAGAGGGGACTCACCTAAGTGTGCCTATGTTTTAACATCAAAGTAAAATTTCAGCATTAAGTATTCAATAAATCAACACTACAAGATGAAAACACACATATGACCAAACCTAAATACAATAACAACATTTGAATAAAACCTTCTATAAACCTTCGATGGATCAACTCACTCTGGATCTCCTTTTTATGTGGATTATTGTGACCTACTAGTTGTGGGTAATCCAACAAAGAAAACCCATGTAAAGCCAATATCCAAACCTTGTAGAATCTAAATATTATAGACAAACCAATTTTGCTATTGCTACTTTCAACTCCTTCAGTAATTTCCCATTGCAATTGAATCTACTCATGCGTCCCAGACACATAGGTGTTAGATTCTCCACAAATCCCAACAAAAGTCCCAAATACATTAGACTAGAGCAATATGCCTCACAACAAGCCAACCCACTAACCCCCTTGAGCCTTTCATTATCTTCATCTTAGGTTTCTATTGACTCACTAATATATAATGTTCTACCCTTGAACGTTAGCACAATGGAGTTTATGAAACTAAAAGGTAAAACATCCACATAATTGAGTTGGAACATTTTTCCCAAAACTCACAATAGTAAAACCAAAAACATAAAATCAAAGAAAATAAGTATGAATCCAAAAGTGTTTAGCTTCTTCCGCCTTTTGGTATTTATCCATGTCCACCACCAAGCGCATTGTCAATATTTTTGCCTCATCCTCATTTTCACAATAAAAAAGAATCCTGAAAACAGAGCTCCATGACCACTTCTTGATCTGGGCGTTGGTATTCCATGAAGAACACAAACCAAAACTCATAAGCTACAAACAATAAAAACACAAGAAAAAAATAACAAAACATAAATAAGTAGAAAGCATCGCCTTTAACATCCATGATACCAATTGTCTCCTCTTTTGGCACTTTTTGCTAATCACATTTGATGAAGTAAATCATCCATTAGTTTAGGGTTTTGTCAAATCAGGGTTGAATCACACAAATTGACATAGGTCCAAGTCACAACACGGTAACAAACACAATTGACAAGTTATTGACCATACCCCAAGTCAAATCTAGTAGTAGAAAACATGAATGACTTTCATTTACTCAATGAAATGGGTTTGAATTTGGGACACTTGTGGTACCAAATAGGAACCAAACCACATAACAACTTAAACCATCACCTTTTAGAGACACATTGCAATGATTTTGGTCAAGATGAAAAGGTTCAAGAAGTTTGGGGCATCCTTGGAAATCTTTTAATCCTTAAAGTGTTATTTTCATTTCAATGAGGATTCATGAATTTGATTCAAATACATTGAATGGAATTTCAATTGAATTGAATTGAAAATAAAATAGATGCAAAATGGTACAAAAGGTATTGAAAATTTACTTGTGAGTATGATGTTCAAAACATAAACCCTCTAAATAGACATAGATATGAAAAAAGACCTTTCCATGCCTCTTTACTTAGGAACTGGCTAAACAATTTTTAGTTTAGAATTGTTCAAAGGATAATTTTTTGGAATTGTTTAAATGGTGACCTATGGAACTTAAAGTTGTCCTATTTAAACTAATTTTAATGAAGCATCATCATTGGAATTTGTAGACAAAGTTGTAGCACATTATCATGTTTGTAATTATTATCCTTGTGTACTAATTTGTATTTTTGTATTTTTATTTTTAACTTGGATTCTTTAATATTTTGTATTTCATCTCTTGTGGATTGTACAATTGGTCATGTCTCCAAGTGATGAATCTTTTTTTCTTGTTATTCTTGTTATAGTTGGCATGATCTTTGGTCAACTTAATATTTGTATCAACCAATTGAAGATGTGCTTTGAAGAATTTAAGGATACCATTATGTGTGACACACCCCCTCCACTACTAGGATCGCTCATGTCATCACAATGGATTCACCACCATGTTGGCCAATTTATCTCCTAATGGCTCCATTAATGTTATTGTTACATCAAACAATGCAAATCATCACATGGAAGAAAACTTAGATTTGAAAACCATGTTTGGTAATTTATCTCCCAAATTTTCCATCAATGTTGTTGCATCAAGCAATACACATCACCACATGGAAGAAGAAGAAGAAGAAGAAGATTTGAAAATCATATACATTAGTTTTTTTCCTTGTAGCTTAGATCCATCAATGTTGTTGTTATGTCAAGCAATGTAAATCATCACATGGACTTGAAAAAGATTTGAAAACTACATTTGTTTTGTTAGTTTCTCAAAGGGTTGCTCCATTATCATTACGCTCCATCAAGCAATGCAAATATGGAAAACTAAGATATGAAAACGATGCTTGACAATTCTCGAAAAGATCCTAAGCAAGAATTGTTGAAAGTTGCCATTTTCTTGAGCACCCAAGTTATGGAATGCAATTCGCAAAGTGTTAGAAAAGCCTCCCCAAAACTAATTGGTTTTCATCCTTGTCAGTATTGAAGTTCATCCATCAACTCCCTTTGCTAATGTTACTACAAATTGAAAGTTTCATTTTTGGGGAACTTCATGGAACATTTCTTATTGTAAGTTGTTGTTGGTTTGAATGTACCAATTTTTTTTTTGCAATTTCATGAAATAAATTTCCTATTTTACTTGTTGTTGGTTTGAACTTGTCATTTGGAACAAACTACAAGTACAATATGTTTGTTAAACCTTGCCCTTATAGGATAAGGATTCTCACATCAATTTTTGTGGTCTATTATGTGCCTTAAGTTATTTGATTTCATACTAGATGAACTAGATTTTCTGATGGTAGCATTTAGACATGAACAATGGGTTCTAGGAAAATTATGTGGCAATTTTAGGGTTTTGTTAGTTTGAGGTTAGGTTTTGAAAAACCATTTGGGAGGCAACATGTTTATGTTATTATCATAGTTGTGTTTTCATTGCTCATAGTGGTGATAGTTGAATCTTTGTGTATCTATCACTACTCACATTTTTGCTAGATGTGTCTTTGAGTTTGTGTCTTTGTTAGTTAAAAAATGTGTTTTGGTTAGTGGCATTGGTGGTTGAACAACATGATCAATTTGTGTTTTTAGTGGTTAGAAAATGTGTGTTTGTTCATGGCACTCTTGGCATTGGTGGTTTGCGATGCAATCATATTATTCCTTGTTGTTGAATAATCTAGTGAGTTTCTATATGCACCATTTTATTTTATTTTATTTTTATTTTAATGTTTGGGTCTAATGAATTTTTAGATATGTCATCATCACAACAAATTTAAGGTTTTGGTGTTCTTCTATATTAGTTTGTTGTGGGGTTTAGGGTTTGTTAACTATGTGTGTTTGTGTATTTGTGGTTTGCAAAGTTTGCAACTAAAATATGTGATGCAATTGCACAATATATTAACATGTCACATATGTATTAAAAGCTTACAATGGTGCTTATTGTATCTTGGCATTTTTATCTTTGCTTCTTAGGTTGGTAATACCCAAGTCTAGGTTAGTGGCTTGGTGGATTTATGGATATGTGATCGTTCTTGCTTCAATGCTACATTGGCATTGTAACAATTAACAAAGGTAAGTGATGCAGCTACACAATTTTTTGATGTGTCTACGTCTTGGTTGTTTATGTTGGTAGTAGTTATGTCGTTGTATCTATTGTAGCTACTTCAAGGTTGTGTATGTTCTCCATCCACCATTGGGAATGCCTAAGATTGGTATGTCCATATTGGTTAGTAGGGTGAGGCTAAGGTTTGTTTCCAATTTTGTGATGTAGTTCAAGTGGAACCTTGACCATAAGATGATTTAGATACTAGATATGAAAAGGAAAAAAGTAGAATCCTTGTATATTTTTGTTTATTGGAACTTATGATAAAATTTTTGCAAATTGAAATTTTTTCTTGAAATTTGGTGAATAAATTTCGTCCTTTTTTAATATGAAAAATCCTTTGTGTAATTTGAATTCATATTTTTTCAAGTGGAAATTTGGCAAAAAAAATTTCTTTGCTTCCCTTTCAATTCTATGTAGGGTGCATAAGATTTGAATGTATTGGAACTTATGATAAAAATCTTGTAATATATATAATGACATGTGATTTTTATCAAGTTCCTCCAATTTGAGATTCATGGATCTTCAAATCTAAAATTGATGGATTTAATGTTTTTGTGTAAAAATGTAAATTGTTATGAATTAAAACAAGTTATGCGACAAAATGATCTTGAATTCATCAGTATTTTGGATAAATTTTCAACAACACTACAAACTTCTAAAGATATTGAATTTTTAAATAAGATTTGTTTCAAAATACCACCAATAGACAATACTTTACCATACTTGTTTTACACAAATGTTAAAACAATTCAACATAATAAAAATATATTTGAAAAAAAAATGGTCAAACATTCACATTTTTAACACAATGCATTCCTTCTAACACATGTTCTTCTCATTTTAGATTATTAATGATACCAAACCAAATAGTTGGATTGCATTTTGAATTATTACTGAAAAAATATATGTTACTAAAATTATGTGTAAGAAATTATGTGACATCAAATGGCCTCGTAAATGGTGGCAGACATGGGATTTTTGAAGATTATACATAAGTGTTTTCAAAATCATTCATATGGATAAACTTTCAAATTGGAAATAAAACAATAACAAAAAAATTAGATATATAAAAATAATTCCCTAAATTAAATAAAAATTGGACACCTATACAATGAAAAAATGTTGAAATAGGTGGCAATCCTCATCATATTATTACAAGAATTCAATTCCTTATTCAATTAGCTGTGGGTTGCACTATACATCAAACATAAATGTTAACTCTTGAACTTTTAGTATTCGATCCATCTAGTGTAATAAAACATGGTTTCACATACACAACATTATCTCGTATTTGTTCAAAATAATATTTATAATTACTTTGCCCATTGTCAAGTAATGTTTTTTATATAGATCCTATTGTTGAAGAAAAAATGTCTCATGTAAAAACAACACAATACAAATTAAACATTTTTCATTTAAAATAATATATATAAAAAGATTGTTCTTATACAATGTTTAAATAGTTATTCACTACATTTGCATTTTTGACATATTCTTATGGACCCAAACTTATCTACATCACATATTTTTTGTTGAAGCAAATATACAAAATACTTCTATGTATAAAAATTCACAATGCAATATCCAACAAATTTAATGTTCTATCTTGTTATAATGAAAATGGCATAATGATACTTTATGATGAAACAATTTGTTTGTCAAATACAACTTTAACAACAAATTTGTGTGTAGAATTTATTATTGCAACGAGAAGTTGTGCATATAATTGCAAATTTACAAACCACCCAAAATGCAAATATCTTATTTCACCTCTATTTTGGAAACTATATTAGAAAAAATACCAATCAATTGTCTAACTGTAATAACTAAAGATTTTAATATAGACATGTTACCAAAAACATCCCAATGAACTATATAACAAAATTTCATGAACACATATAATTTTAAAATTGTTATGTTCGAAGCAACCACTATTTATAATACACAATTAGATCATATATGGATTAATGCTTTAACACAACAATGTTACTTTGGATCAACATAAAATTATTGGACACACCACATCCCTATATATTTCACATTTAAATTACCAAACTATGTTACAAAATTCAATATTTCAAATAATATAATATAAATTTCCCAATCCAAACAATCATATAAACATTCATTTGTTCATGAAATATATCATTCATCATGTCTATAAATTGTATGTATATATCTATATTTGAATATATTACATTTGTAATCTAACACATTGAATTAAATATAATATAGTATTTAAATAAAAACCATGTTATGTCTAGTTATTTATGTATACTTATGTTTATATATTTACACAATTAATGCATTTATAAACTATATGGATACCTATAATGCATCCATCCATGTCCATCTTTCTTTGTGTATATATAACCACATATGTATACATAATCTTTAGCTATCTTTCACAATGTTTGGGAGCTTGCCCAAACCTTTTATTTTTCTCCAAACATCAAAAACACTTGTGACCTAATGCCATGCCATACCTAGAGCTCAAAATTTTACAAATTTTATAATAAGTAAAATAACTACATATTGATGGATGAGCTTTATTTGTTATGAATGAAAAATGAATGCTCATGTATGGACCTTCTTTTTTTTTTTCTTCTTTTTTTCTTTTCCTTTTTCCTTTTAACAACTAATGTCCCCAATGCTCCACAAAACAAAGAGGTTAGTTGTTCACAAGTTGGGAGTTCATTTCTCAACAATTTTGGCCAATATCAATAACAATTTCCTTTTTTTTGGCTAGACCAAGTTTGCAAATTATTTTGTGTGCAACATTAGTTGTGGGTAAGCTATATGTTATAGCCTATACGGCAATTGAAGTTTTTTTTTTTTTTTTCAATTTTGTGATATCTAAATTTTTTGAAAGTTAGGAAAAATAGTCAAATTTACAATTTACCAGGGCAATTTTTTAGGGGGCAATTGTGTGAGGTAGGTGGCAAGGTGGGGGGGTGTCAATCACTTACAAAAGTGCCTAGCCAAATTTGGCTACAGGTCAAAGCCCTCGGTCTAAATTGGCTAGGAATCCCCCTATGTTTTGGCGACAAGCTAGAAGCCAAATGTCTAAATATGGCGATTTCATAAAAATCATGATCTTTCCAAACCAAAATTCCTGTGCAACAGCCCCCCTTTTTCAATTCCGCCAAGCCACGAGAGATTTCGCCACAAAAAAAAGAACACTTTAAAAAATAAAATGCATTTGTTCAAAATTGTCCCAAATTTTTTTTAGCAAAAAAAAAAAAAAAAGAAGAAAAAAGAACCCCACAATTTACAGAAAAAAGGTCACTGAAAGGCAATGTAAAACTTTGGGGCTGAAATTAATAATTTAATTTAATTGACTGGCAAGCACAAACAGTTGCTGATTTTTGGGGTCCATGATTGCTCTGTCCCAATGTATGGCTGGTCTCAGAACAAAGCAGAAATTTTGGGGATGTGCACCTTTCTTTGTACAAAGCTTGCCTTAGAAGTTAGTACCTAGTTTAGTAGGTACCCTACTTTTATTTCTTTAAAAACATTAAATGAGGCTTATTTATTTAATTATTTAATTATTTAATTATAATTATAATTTAATAATGAGGCATTACGCGCCGGTGTTTTTTTTAGTGGCGAAATTTCCCTAAAAAGCGAAATTAAAATTAAATTTTTTGGAAGAGAAGCGATTTCGGAGGTTTTCGGGTGCCAGAAGTGAGAAAACTGAAAGTAAAAATCGCCATATTCATATATTTAGTTTTCTTTGTATAGCCAAACATGTTGAATGATGATTAAAGATTTGTACTTATTTGGGTTTATAGCCAGAAAAAATGGAAATAGTAACTTTCTTTTTTTACCTCATAAAAATGGAGTCTAATGTGTGCTCCGGATAAATTCGGTGCAGTAACTTTTAAGAAGCAATGGCAAGAAAACCTTTACTCCGCCGGGGTGCCTTAACCCGACCCGATGAATCAGGGGTCTTCTCTCTCCCTTGACATGGCTTGTTGGAGAGCTTGCGATGTTCGCACTGCGCAGCGACTGCGTGCGATGCTCCTCGCGTTCTTTTCCTGCCACTACCGCCGCTCTCTTGAGTTGACATCGCTTTCCTTCTTCTGCGGTTTTGTACTACTTCTTGGCCGGGGTTGGTTCTCTGAGTATCTTACCTCTTCTCCTTTTTCTCTGTGTTGAGAAGTCTTTAAAAAGGCTCTGTGTTGTTAAGAAGTTTGTGGTTCAGGACGTATTAGGATGGCGTGGTTCACGATCTCAAGTAACGGGCGCTAGATGGATGCGGCTCGATTGTATACGGGAGTTTTACCTTCGTTCTATTTTGTTCGTTTTTAGCTGAGATTTTTGTGTTGTATGCTACTTTATTCTTGTGAAGGAGAGGTTATTTTGCGAAATGCTGTTATGGTGGCGGATCTTTTGTCCTTCGAGATACTTAGCTACATTAGAGGTCGAGCTTTTAGTGTCTAGGGATTCTATTCTGCTCCTTTTTCATGTCCATTTTGTTGTGTACATGGTTGATCATGCGTTTCAGAACGCTTCCCAATGCTCTGGAAGAAGCGTGGTGATTTTGAGTAGTGAACAAAACCCTCTCAGTTTTGATCGTATGTCATCATCATAAGTGGGGCAGCTTCCAGCAAAGACTTTCCCTTCCCGATTCGTCTTCTTTCGTTCTCGACATAGGTCCACAGCTTAGAGACAAGTCGAGGTTCAGGGACAGCAGGAAGGATCGCCAAAACTAGCGAGTGTATTTCAGATCCAAAGTCTGGATCCCGTACAAGTCGGGATCCTACCCGGATTATGCGTGTTTTGCTTGATCATTCAACTCTTTTAGTTGCATAAGATCAGCTTGGATCTGCAAAGATCGATATATCTGAAGAGTGACGGCAAGGGCTTGTTGCTGCTGCCTTCTCACTTCAGGTGATGACGATGTTCAAGAAGTGTTAGAGTCCTTGCACCGGGCTGTCTGTCTGTCTTCGTTGTTTCTTGTTTTGAAGGCTTGGATCTGCAAAGATCATGTATCTGAAGAGTGACGCCAAGGTCTTCATATTGCCGCCTTTTCATCACTTCAGATGACGACAGTCAAGAAGTGTCAGAGTCATTGCACCGGGCTGTCTTCGTTGTTGCTTTCTTTGAAAGCTTGGATCTGCAAAGATCCATGTATCTGAGGAGTGACGGCAAGATTGTTCTTGCTGTCTTCCTACCGTGTCCATGTTAGATCCGGGTTGCTTGCATTGATTGGGGGGCTGGGGGTTCATCTTTATGCGCTGCCTTGACGAGCAGAACAACGGACGAGATGCTGGAGCAAGGTGGAAACCTTGAGAAATGAAAGGAGGGAGGGCATGGAGGCCTACTTGTTTGCAGTTCAATGAGCGAGCAAGCAAGCAACTTGCTTTCTCATTGGATTGCGGACAAAGAGGCCCTCATGGTCAACCTTAGCAGCAATGACTGAGAACCAGCTTCCTCTTCTTCTGGCTGATCAGATCCAGAGCAGTTCTGGCATCCATTTTACTTTACCTTTACTGTTGGGGCATGGCACCGCTTGCAGAAGCACCTTCACGTAGCGAACAGGTACCTACCTACTAGTTCTTGGCTTTGTTTCCTTGTTATCCTTCATACAGTTTTCTCATTTGTGTACTTGATCCTTATCTTCTATTACTCATTTCCAACCAAATTCTTTATTCATTGCTTTCTCGATTGTTTTTTCTTATCACTTTCACTTGTATGTGAAGCCATGTGTCTTTTGTCATGCTTCCTTTGGTCCTTGCATGCCTAACCATTGACAAGAATCTGATACATCCAGAACAGTAACAAGTCATTTCTCATTCACACAGAAAATAGCGGAGGATTTATGAAAGAAAATCTTGCACCAGAAATTATGTGGGGTAATCTACAATTTATAATTCTTGTGTGACTGTTTTAGTTCACGTAATTTTTTTGTGTCCAGAGCAGGGGAGGGATGACTCTTATTAAGGTTGTATCATTTTTCTTTTCTCATGATACAAATCCATTGTATTGTAACCTGAGGTAGCAAGTGTGCTAGCTTCGATTGTGGTGTAGGGTAAGGCCCAGCTAGGATGAGAGCATTACCACCAGCATAAGGCCCTGCATGAGGCAATAGCCAGGTGTGGACTGAATTATGATTCTGGTAATACCCTAATCTGAGGGCATTACCCATCATAAAGAAAGAGGCTGAGGGACATGAGATCAAACAAGACAGATGTATAATCAGTGGCTGAGATAAAACCTGTATGACTTTATGAACCTGTCTTGTAACTAGTGGGAACTTTACAAAGTATAAGAACCCTCATTGAATTGAAATATGCCCTCTCTGTTGTGGAGGTAAAATTACACCAGACATACATGACTCTGTTTAACAATTTTTTTTCTCTCTGAGTTCTTTGTGAATTGGTAAGGTTCCTGCTTGGTGTGCTGTTTTGCCATGCTATAAACATGTTATAAACATGTCAAAAGATTCAATTCTAAGGACATGTGTCTAAAGCATTGACCTGAGCATTTCTGAACTTTTATTATGTACCAGAGTTGATCTGGTATCAAATATAGCCTATACATAAAGGTCTAGTCTTGATATATACTATATACTTGTGTGCGGGAATGAAATATCCAAAGAAAACTGGGATCAAAAAACCACCAAAAACCATATGTCAGTTTCATCATAGTAACTCTTGCATTATAGATTGGAGATGCATTGGTATCAATATAAGTATGTATACTAACAAGTGTATACAATGAACATGGGTATTGATGCAAGTAGGAGGAGAGGTTATGTGTGCCAGCCAATTGAAAAGCTAGCCATAGGGAAAGTGCAGCCATAGCTCATAAAAATGTTTGTTGCACAGATTTATATCAGAGGAATGAGAGTCCATAATTCATACCAGAGGATGGCTTAATGGGATTGAGTATGAAGCCTAGGGTCTAGACCTCCATACCAGAGTTGGATTGTGTTTGAACATTAGGTTCTAGAATGGTCTGATCATGTCTCATTTCCTCTAAACCCTAATGTTGGGGTAACCTTGTATCAGAGGAATGCTTCCATCAGATGAATGCAGAGGATGCTTCATGGGATTAAGTACGAAGATTGGGCACTAGACCTGCAGAGCAGACTGGTTTGATCACTTCTCATTTCCTTTTTCTTCTATACCTGGTATCAGGTGAGTATCTGTGAACAAGGGGGGGACCATTCTGGTCTACTCATTGATACCAAGGTTGATACCATCATCAATAGACAGTATAAACCTGTTCACCCGACCTGCTTGAGTGTTGCTGCATTTGGGGTGGTCATTGTTAAAGTCATTTTTGATTATGGTTTGGTTGATTTCACACCAAAATTTGAGTGTCAGTTGTTAGGTTGATTTCCTACTATGAAGGGTGGTTGGGAGATAGCCTTAGAATAACTTAGTGGGTTAAAATAAGTTAATAAGCTGGCCAAAATAAAGGGTCAGTGAACAGTATCTACATGCTAATCAAAAATGCTCGGGTGGCGTATCATGGCAATGGATGCCCCATAGGACCTCTTTTATAGTGTTATGAAACTAGTATGTACTTAAAGCCTATCACTACAATGGTGTGCAATACTTTCGATTCCCTGAAAATTATAATATGATAGTAGGATTGAACATTAGAATATCAACGATCATTGAACTGGTGTTTCTCATCAAGACCTTCAATTAGGCATCAGGTAATTGAACTTTATTAGAGGTAATTAGTGGAATTTATATCATATTGAAATGCCCATTTCATGCAGGAATGTATAGAGCCCAGTTAGACAGGATGCTCCATTCCATCAGGGGTCCTCCAGGGCCTATTCCAAAGCAAAAGCAGTGTTCCCCACATGGAAAAGTGTGTAATCAGTGTTCATCACCTTTGAGTTGCATCAGAAGTACACCAGCAGAGCCAAAAGTGGAACCACCTAATGAGCATCTGTCCCACCTAGGAAAAAAACCCTAAAAAGGGTACCTAAATATGACACTAAAAACTAATATGATGTGAGGTGAGGAGCTGCCACTCTAAATGGCCAGCTTTGGGGGCTGACTTCATGACATGTCTTCTCCTGATTGGACCTCCACAGCCCAGCTACCATGGGAAATTTGTAATATTAAGAAAAATAATTTAAATGAATTTTGGGATTTTTACCATGGTACCAATGTGTGCTGGTTCACCCAAGGTGAATTGGTTGTCTGGACCAACTTGGTGATCATTTCTTAGATGCTAGTTTATGACATAACTATGATCCTTAACCTTAGGGAATGCCTCTTATTATGGTGAATTCTGCCCCTTAGGGATGAACTATGGTTTGGCGTCACCCTGCAAAATTCAATAAGAGGCAGAAGGTGCCCTAGGGTCTCCTTAATTAGGACCTAATCGCTTTGGGTCCTACTCAGCCACTTCTTTAGGGCCTTTTTCCTAGGTGGGACAGACATCCATCCATCCATCCATTCATCCTCTGGATTTAGTTTTGGTTTAGTCAGTTTCACTTATAATGTGAATCAACATTGGAGAATATGCTCAAGATGCAAATCAATGGTGGGAAAATCAGTTACACTCTGGAACAGACCCTGGTTGAACCCGTTGTCATTATGGAATGGAATGGTGGCTTGCCTTACCAGCCTCACCACATTCTAAGGTGGAATGGGCCCTACCAGGCTGGTTCCGTAGTATGTTATAACCTAACCCTCTCAACCTACCCTCCAAAAAGTTCTGTCAATTTCAGAAACCTACTGTTTACGCTTGGGAACAAGGCCTGTCCCATCAGTTCTCAAGTGGTTCTTCAGCAATGCAACAAAGAGGGTGGAAGGAAATCTTCTTCGAAGGAGAAAAACCTCACAACAATGATTGAATTGATCTTAAAGTGCTAAAGATAACAAGCTAAAAATTTGGGAGCAATTCAAATGTCTTTAGAACTTTGCAACCAAGGGAATAGTGGTGCAGGAATAGCAGTAGTCATTAGATGAATAATGACTCTCCCTATGGGGGTTACCAACTCTTTGCACCACCTAAGCCATTATTTCTTGCCTACAAAGCTCCACCCAAAATCAACCAAATTGTATTGTTTCTGATCCATAAGGTTTACATTTACATCGCTTCCCATTAATTAAGTAGCTTTCACATAAGATCCTACTTTTGATCATAACACTAGTTCAATTCCCTTAATAAGCATATTTGTGATAAACTTTGTCAAAAGCATTTGTCACAGGCAATTTGCATGACCAGGGCATTATGGTCTTTGACAAGGTTTTCTACAGGTTCTTGTTGTAAATAAAAATTAAAACAAAAAAATGAAGTAGTTGTAAAAAATGCAACAAGGTTTTCTAAAGATTCTTGTTGTAAATTTAAAAAAAAAAAAAAAAAAAATAGAAAAAAAGGAGACAAGGTTTTCTAAAGAATCTGGAAGAAAAAAAAAAAAGGAAAAAAAAAAA
>Ga0116227_10008000_pt1 | contig 20251 bp, 16 predicted proteins | sample S1TSphgellanicum_FD_89693 | JGI IMG/M metagenome (GOLD analysis project Ga0116227, IMG submission 89693) | Host-associated microbial communities from peat moss isolated from Minnesota, USA - S1T2_Fb - Sphagnum magellanicum MG | ecosystem: Host-associated > Plants > Peat moss > Unclassified...
CATGTGAAATAATTGCAGAGTGCTCCCAACGCTCCTGATCCAGGCGAGGAATCTCTTGCAGCTTGAGTAGGCATCGATAAGCAAATTCAGAACGTCAAAGTGTGCTTTTGACTACAGTTTCTCAAACCCCAACAATAAAATTTTCTTTTGTAGATCGGAGGTCGAACTTCTTATGATCAAGGTTTAAGAGATCCCTAAAAGGCACCGCATGGTAGAAGTGGATACCGCTTATCGGCCCAAATACATGTTCCACAAAGTTGATCTCGTTTTTGAGTGCGTATTGGATTTTTGCTGCACATTCTATGGCCACCGCTACGGAATCGACCCCGTCCCCTTCCTCTGCTTCCCTTTCTATGACGTACTTATTGTCCATCTCCGCTGTGAAACTAATGCCCGAAGCCTCATGCTTATAGCCTATTTCCACAGAGTCAGAGGAGTATCTGAGAATCTCTACCTTGCCTGGTCCATTTTCGCTGAAAACAAATCCCGGAAGACACAAATTTTTGGTGTATGGCTCACAAAATGAGACTCGTTTCCCTACGTTAGGTATTATATACACAAGACATTTAACGATGAATATGAACTCGTGAAGGCTACCGTAGACTATGAATCCCACTATGTGTTTGCACGTTGCCAATTCCAGAACTACCAACCCCAATTTTTCCTCATTTTGTACAGGAACACCGTACCACCAAATCAAGGCCAGACAAACGAAATACATTACGTTCTTCAAATAGCAGGATCTGACCTTGAATACTACTGCAAGAACGAGTAATCCAGTGATGTAGGCCCTGAAAGAATTTGATGGGAACGTGATTGTGTCAGCGTAATATCCAACTCCAGAAACTAATAAGAAAGGGAAATAGGAAAGGATTATGCTTAACGCCATGAAGAACCTGCAGACTGGAATATCGTTGTTCAGCAAGAACACAACCCAAGGTAGCACTGTCGTTCCTAGAGAAAAAGTGGCTGAATAAGAATGAAACCACAAACTTAAAAAGGTGCAGATCGCGCAACCTAGTGATGTATCCAACCGTGACGTGTATAGAAATCCCTGTATAAGGAGCAAGGAAGATAAGACAAAAATCCCAAGATTCGCTAGGATCGATTCAAATATATATACATATTTGACAGGTAACAGATAAGAAGAAGACAGTGCACACACACACGCTAGTGCGTAAAAAATGAAGCTCACAATTTGGAACATGTTCCAGATGAATAAACAACGCCGGTTCGAAGGCGCCGGTTTAAAGTCTTCGTGCTTGGAAAAAGACATGACATTGTGCGTTTATACACACACCAATTCAAGGAAGTAGTAGCAGCACAATAATCAGAGTTCAAGGAGGAAATGAGAAGCTGGAAGACTTACATACACTAATTCAAGGAAGTAGTAGCATCACAATAATCGGAGTTCAAGGAGGACATGTGAAGTTGGAAGACATTCAAGTGGCCAAGGGTCTTACATGAGGTTTCACTGTAAGGTTTTGCCGCTTTTTTTCCTTTGTAATTTTTGGTCCCTTCCTGAGCCGAAGATGCAAAGGTAACTTAAGGATTGTGTAAGCTACAGGAATTTCCTCTCCACCTAACCCTGCTAGAAGGAAAGAGAGGGTTTACAAGGTTTAGGGTTTAGGGCCCCGTTCCTTCCTCGCGTGTAACCCCCTTTTAGTTTCCTGTCCCCCCTTAGACGTAACCTCCAACCCTTCATAGGTGCCACATCACCACCCTACATATAGGGTTCCCTTATTACTTCTTTTTCCATAACCCACCATCCCCTCCCATCTCCATGCTACTTTACGCCATACATACCCCATCCTTCACCCACCGTCCTGGCGGACCTTTTTGCTTTAGGGCATCGTCATTGTTTTTTGTCGATGTGCCTATTTTGCAACTATTTTGTAGGGTACTCCCCCATCTCCATTGTTCCTTTATGTGTGTAAACCCATCTTTCTTCTCGTTGCCAAGTTGCAATTGTTTGATCACATCCATTAGTTGTTTAGTTGTTGCAAGTGGTTCTACAACCTCTAATCCACTACCAAGTGCTTTCATTGCTCAATTCACAAAGTTCTCACATTGCAAAACTACAAGTAATAACATCATTTCTCACCCTCGTTTCCAAAGCTGCCAAGCATGTCTTGTGTCATTACATTGCATATGTTTTCTTTTCTTTTCATTCTTGCATGCATCAAGCATGTTCCATGTTTTGGACTTGTTTCATCTCCCAATGTGATGCTAGTTCTTGATTAGTATCTTGATAAGCTCTCATCCTCTTGATCATGCATTTTTGCATTATTTTTCACAAGCATTATTTCAAAACTCCAATTTCATTTTTATTGGGCTTTGATTCCACACCTCATCCCTACAATTCAAAAGGTATGCAACATTGTTTTACACTAACCTTAAAACATGTCCATACTCATAGGTTTTGTTGTTGATCGTTCTTATAACATGAGTATTACATGGGAGCTCATGATTGGTGTTATTAAAACCAATTCCATTTGCTTTGTTGGTTCATGCATCATCCTAAGTTATGTTTTTTACCATTGAAATGTATGTCTAGGGTCTTGTTATTTTCATGCCTTTTCTTGTTTTGAACGTTGTTGTTTATAACCTATAAGCCATTAAACAAGGAATTATTTCCTTGGAGCCTTATATTTCCCTTGTTATATGACCGCAAATTGTGTATAATTTCATGTTTTTGTGTTCCAACATGTAGTTTGTAACTTGCACAACTTTTCACAAGGAATTTATTCCATGCAAGCTTAGGCTAAATCCCTTATAACATTGCCACAAACTTTGTGTAATATGCCCACAAACTAAGTACAATTGCCCAATTTATCTTTTGCCTTGTTGTGTCACTAAATCCTAGTTGTTACATGTTTTATTATCTATGAAATCCTTTTTTACATGAATCCCATGTAACAATCCATATTGTTGTAAAATGTTCCTTCTTGCACTATGCATCATTAGATAATTGATGTAACTTAATCAAGCCTGTGTTGTAACCAATTCCACTTGTCTTCATATGCTAATCTCAATTTGTTGTAACATCTCACAATGTCTTTTGTTGCCCCTATAGATCAATCAAGCCACAATGTATAACCTACATGTCATTTGAACAAGGTATTCATTCCATTTATCATGAGGGTTTCCTTTGTAACATGCTTAAGTACTACATATAATTTTCCCCATTTTTCTTTTGGCCTTGTTTTATCAATGAAATTCTTCTTGTAACATGTCTTACTAGATGATATTTCATCCTATGTGATTCCCATGAAACATTCCATATCATTGTAAAAGTTTCCCTTTTACATTGTACATCATTAGATAGTTGATCTAACTTAATCGAGCTTGTGTTGTTATAACCAATTCCACTTGTCTTCATATGTTAATTTCAACGTGTTGTAAGATCTTACAATGTCTTTTGTTACCCCTACAGATCAATCAAGCCACAATTTGTAACCTACAAGTCATTTGGACAAAGTATTCATTCCATTTAATGTTTGAGTTTCCCTTATAACATGCCTAGGTACTATGTATAATTTTCCTCATTTTCCCTTTGGCCTTGTTTTATGAATGAAATTCTTCTTGTAACATGTCTTACTAGATGATGTTCCATTCTATGTGATTCCCATGAAACATTCCATATCATTGTAAAAATTTCCTTCCTGCATTGTACTTCATTAATTATTTGGTGTAACTTGATTGATTGTGTATTAACCAATCCCACTTATCATGTTATAACCAATCCAATCTTATTTTAACTAAGGCCAATTATCTTGATATGGTCATCTCAATTTGTTGTAACATTTGTTTTAATGTCTTGTAACTTGTGAGTTGTTCCTACAACATGTTAGTTTTTCCATAATGTTCTTCTTTTACCTCATGGTTACTTAATTATGTGTTGTTGTTGTAATATGCATTTGTAACTTGTTGATATATGTAATTATATAAATATATTTTATTGTTAATTCATGCCTTTAATTATTATTATGCATTTTTACGCATGTTTTGTATGGGAATGTTAGGATTAACACCATAAGGAAAGTAGTGGACAATTTTGGTGGGAATTCCCAGTTTTGGTTCAAACATATGTGTCATCATGTGATATCATGGAACCCTAAACCTATCAATTAGTTTCTCAAAACCCTAGTTTACAATAAACCTTTGCTAGTTTAACATTTTCCAAAGCTTTATAACTTATAGAGCATGTACATAGTCTCATATCTTTGCACTCTATTTGGCCACACTATAATGTTGCTTATAAATTGCATTTATAGTGTCTTATTATGGCAATGGGTGCAGATTTAATCCTTTGGATGCTTCAAACAATTCCTAGGAATGTTGTGTTTCCTTATAATTTAACACAATTTGGGGAGTTTTTTGTCGCAAGTATTCTATCAATTAGGGGAGCTGAAAAGAGCAACATGATAAAATCAGAAGAGTAATTTGAAGGCTTGTTAATGTACTATGTCAAAATGAATGCAAGGCAAATTGTAGAATAATGGGTGACCCTTGAATTCTACCATGAATTGTTGGAATAGACCTAGATATTTGAATTCATCCACTACAGGAAAACAAGGATCACCCTGACTTCCAATGAATATATTGTGGGGCCGAATGATCCAATAAGTTAAGGTTGTTTGACCATAGGTTTAAAAGGTGTGAACTTGGTCTGATTCAACCAAATACAAAAAATAAAATCCCTCTTTTAGTCTTCCCTAACCTAGGTTCAGCCCAAACATCTAAGCTCATGAAACACACAATGGAAAGTAATAATGATTGTTCACTACCTTTCAAGCTATGGACACAATTAGAAGTTGATGTAGAACAAAATTTAAATAAAGGCTCCCCTAGAAGTGGAGACCATGTGGATGTTTGGGTGTGCAACTTCAAAACTCCCAAAGGTTTTTTTCTAGAGCCTATCTATAACGAAAACAATTGGAAACCACAAGTAACAAATTCAAACTCAAGGGCAGTTGGATCAACTATTAGGCTACAATTGGCAACAAAAGAAAGTGTGGTAGATTTGCAAGGATCCAAGGGTGTTGCACCAAAAGCAAAGTTCAAATTGAAACCACAAAAGGCTATTGGACGACATAGAGGTGCACAACCAACCTTTACGCAAGTTGTGCCATCAAATCCATTATCAGAAGATGAAGATGAATTTTGTTACATTTTGGGAACCACTACAAATGCTATGATACAAAAACATGTTATTCCTGATCTTGACCAAGAGGGGCCAGGTGAGAATTGGCATACACAAAAACGATAACACCCCCTAACCCAAACCCCCAAGTAGATCAATTTGGGCTTGACAAAGGACCAACAACAGTTACTACAATTGATATTTTGATAGAGTCACCTTCCAATAAGAGGCCTAGGATTACTCCAAAGGGTAAGAAACCTCTTCAACCCTTACTTGTAAGTCCAATTCATTCCCATGATGGAATTCATTTGGGGGAACTAAGGAGTGCTAATGAATTTGAAAAGGTCCAGGTGGTTTGCTATTATTAGTTCCCTATCGATTTGGTGTCCCAGTTTCAGTTTTATGGGTGGGGTTGCAAAAGAGTACATAACTAAGTGAAAAATATTTTCGGAGGGTCATATATTGAGCACTGCTGGACATGCTCCAAAAGAGCACTAGGCCAAAGAGACTAAGCTTAATTCACATAGTAAAAACCCAAAGATTACAAGCACATGCAAAGTAATGAAAGTTCATTAGCCATTTAAAAATATGTATTACGTGTTTCTTTTCAACTAGAAAAAAAAAGCTCCTAATCCCCCCCCCATTGAATGTCATATGACAACAATCTAGGTTCCAAATTCAAGATTGAAAATCATGATCATTTTGACAAAAACTAAATCATCCAAGTCTTTAGAAGTACATTAAAACACAACATTCAGTGAAAACCAAGATTCAAATGGTTGGGCACTTTAAAAGAACCCCATGGGAACCTGTTTTCCAGCCAAAAACCAATACTCAATTGACAACATTACTCTATCCTATAACTTGGTGGAACATTCCTTTTAAGGCTCCCCATTTTTCCAAAAAGAAGTAGTGAATTTTTTTGTGAAGGCCTCATTATGTGTTAGAGTTTATAGTCTAGAAAACCTACCAGAAAAGTTTGCCTATAGTTATTGTTGAAATTTCATAAATTATTATTTCTACTATTCAAATGGATTTCGAGAAATCAAATAATTATTCAGTGCCCAAGTGCCAAACCTAAAAAGGTACTATGATAATCATCAACAAACAATTGATTAATTTTGCAGAATTGGCCCCCTTGCCAATTGTGCAACTAGCGGATTTTGCCATGCTCCCACCAATAGTTCTCCTTTGTTCCCAAGGAGTTCCCATTCCTTTCAGGGTAAATATCAAGGCATCCAAGGTGGATTCCAATTCATAGTGTGCCCTTGAACTCACCTTAAGGTGCTCACCCAATGACTTGTAAGATAATTGGAATTCACCCCGGTGGCTTGTTATCTAGCATATTAAATGTTTCATTAAACATACTTGGACTTTGTGTTGTTGCACACTACGAAGTTAATAATGACAATGAAATGAGGAAAAAAATGAATTAATTTTGTGAAATGAAGTTCCATTTGAATCAAAATATTGAAGGACATTACATGCAACTTGAATTCAAATTCAATTGAATGGAATTAAAATATATATTGAATGTTCCACTAAACATAAGGTGAATTGGAACATAGAGATGGCTATAAGAAAAAGCCCAAAAGTTTCAATAAGTTGTTTAGTAGGGTTTTTTTTTTTCCATTTCAATTTTGTGATATTGAAAATTTGGCCAAAATTTCAAAATACTTAGCAAACTTAGTTGAATTTTCACTAAACAAAACGAAAAAGTTCCCCTTTTTTTTGGGTTGGAATAAACAGAATTTTTTTGTCGAAATAAAAAGAACTGTTGTTTAGTATTCAAAAGGCACAAATATTGCATAATTGATTTTAAAGTACCACCATTATTTCCAGGCCCAAGCAAACCAGCACCTACCAACCAATATACCCATGGATGAAAAACTATTACGACTCGATTGTGGATGAACCTTAACTTATTTCCATGTCTAAAGATAATTAACTCAATTTTTCACTTTGTGTATATGGGAACTGGTTGCTACCGACTGATGAGATAATATTGTTTTGAAAATTATTGGACAGTAAAATTGGATGAAGAAAGTCCAACATATGCCGGTTCAGCTGAGGAAAATGGTTTTGGCTCTGTACGATTACACATGTGGCCGTGGCTGGTGAAAGGCGCAGCAGCTCTGTGCACCTGCGGAAAAGAGTGTAATAAATATGATCTAACTGCTACTCAGTGTTTCTCATTCGCCCATCATAATGATTGGTCCAGGTGGTTTGCTATTAGTAGTCATCCCCCACCGATTTGCTGTCTGAGTTTCAGTTTTATGGGTGGGGGTTGCAAACAGAGTACATAACTAAAACTTGGATGTGAAAAATATTTTTCGCAGGGTCATATACTGAGAACTGCTGGAGATGCTCCAAAAGAGCACTAGACCAGAGTGAACACCTAATCAACAGCCAGCAGCACATTACCAGAGATGGATGGTAGGTGGACAGAAAACACTTTTTTTCCATCAGGTTCCCAGTTCTGGACCTAACCACAGTGGTTAGCTCAGTTGCCATGTTTAGAACCTACCTTAGTGAAGACCCACTAGTCTAGACTTACTTAGTAATCATCTAAATGCATCTACTTACATACCTAGTAACCACCTATTTTGTGACCTACTTTACCTATCTACAGGACCTAGTTTTACCAGATAAGTTACAAGCCAGTCAAACTTGCGGTCAAAATTCAGATGAGGTTCATCCACAATCGAATCAAAACAGGCTTCCAATGGATGGATGGTGCAGTGATGGGTATAGTGTTGGTTATTTTGAGTTTGGGCCAGTAGTGCATTAATGGATTGGTCACCACTTAGTTTTGGATGAACCATAATCTAATTTTTTTTCATTCATCCACAAAGACTTTTCTGTCTTCAAAACTTCCCATCTCTGAAGGTAATTATGGAACCTGCAAAAGAAAGAAGGGGGGGAAGAGGTAAAAAAGGTTTTAAAAAAAATTTTAAGGAGAAAGTCTTGCATGCATTCAAGCAAGCCTGCCCTGGTCCTTTATTTCTGACTGCAGTAATTAATGGTAAAGCTCCCACATGGTATGTATGTATGTATGTATGTATGTATGTAAACTCATTCACTTTGCTCTGTGTTGTGTGTCATCCATCCATCCATCCATCCATTCATCCATCCATCCATGATCCTTGCACTCCAGTCTCCAGACCTCCTCAACACTGGAGGATTTGGGAGGTGGATCTGTAGTCAGTAGCAATGAATGTTCAAGTACCCCACTAGTACTACTAAGTAGTACCTCATGCAATTAATGAAGCTTAACCCTTAAAAGGTCACCCCCAGTTTGAACCCTTGTTTTGGTCATCTGTTTTCCAATCTCATGTTGAGTTTGTTGAGACTAGTATGCCAATGTTGCTGGGATGATGGTAAGTTAAGTGGTTAGTCTTAAATTGATAACTCTAAAATTTGAAAGAAGGAATTTCCTTCTTTTAGATTTTTTAATCTGGATTTACACGGATTTGCAAATATTTATTTACACTTATTATATCATTTTACACAACTTAAAGGTGAATTTACACGGTTTAACACTTACATTTCCACATTCAAGGTTTAGGGTTTAAGCTAAGCACTTTAGTTAGAAAGGGAATTGGAACCCCCCCCCCAAAAAAAACTAGCATAGTGATTGCTTACTATCCATCCTTCATGGTGTGCTAGTGGGTGCAAGTTCACATTGACTAGCCAATTTGAGGATGAAAACAAAAAACTAGGGATGAAAAGAGAGAAATGAGCAACCAAACACAAAAATTATTGGTTGGATTTCTTCCTTTTCTTTGCTTAGGTTTTTTTTATAAAAATTGTACCATGTGCTCGAACTCAACAAGTACCAAATTGCATTAGTTTTAGGGCAAGGGAACTTTTGAACCTCGAGCTAAGCTTTTGTAGCCTTTTGGCACATGCTTGATCTTAATGTTTCAACAACTTGTGCAAAAGGACACTTTAAAAAGCAAACTTTGGGGGGGGGGAGGCGGGATATGATCATGATATGTTAGAAGAAGATGTTAAAATCCATGACTTAGAGGAGCTTTTGGAAGATGATGGCATTGCAAGGTTAGTGACCATATGTGTTGTGTGGTTTGAAGCCTTGTGTTATTTCAAGATTGTCATTTTTGGAATTTTATAATTTTTGTTTTTTTTTTCCCAATTTGCTTCCATGAAAATTTCTAAAATTGCATTTGATTACAAATTCTTTGTGTTTCAACTTCAAAACATATGGATACAACAAAAAAGATAATTTTAAATCATATTTTTCCATTCGAAAATTTCAGCAAAAAAGAAAATGTTATCCTGAAATTCCTCACACTTTCAACATTTTGCTCTTGAAATTTCTCAAAAGTTTCAACATCTCTATTTTAAAATAATTTACATAAAATCTGATTCGATTTTTTCTTTCCCCCCCTTTCACAAGATTTTTCCATTTTTAGAAAAAAAAATTAGGAAAAAAAATGAATTATTTAAAGTGTAAATTTGACTAATTTTGCTTAATATTTGGGTTAAATTTAGCCAAATGTTGGATTTTTAAAATATCAAATATAAAAACACTGTATCTGACCACAGGGAAGGGTATATGAGGAGATGGGTTTTGTTAGTTCCAATACATTTCCATTACTTATGGTGCATTCACACTTGATGTTAAATGAAAATCTAGGTGGCATCCTATGTGGCACACAATGTTAGATGGGTGATAGCTTAATGTTAAGTGAATGTTTAGTTTAACATAAAATCTTCATGATAAGTAAGTTTAAGTCTTAAATTGACAAGGTATTATGGTGTTAATGGACTTGGCACTAGAGTCTCTAACACCAAGTGTGAACGTACCTTTAGCCACTACTGGTGGCTCTGCACTAATGGCAGCAGAGACATGATTGATTTGCTACCAGAACAAAAATAATCAGCTTTGCATAAAGTATTTGGATTCAGGCTTGTCTGCCATTTTGCAGACTTTTAAACTCCAAAATGGTTTTTTTTTTAAATAAAAATTTATTTTTAAAAATAATTTTTTATAGCAATTTTGAATTCAATGCAGCACTAGCAGGAAGAGTGAGAATATTTATTTATTTATTTATTTATTTATTTTCCAAAAGATATTTATGGGGGGAGGGGTCATGTGGAGTGTGGTCAAATGGTATGCCAGCCAAGGAAGTCAACATCAATTAAGAGCAGAGGGATTGGCACGAGGGGTAGATGAAAATAAGACATGCAATGACGCCCTCTAGTCAGGAAGGAGGGGTGGGTGGATGAAAAAATAAGACATGCAATGACGACCTCTAGTCAGGAAGGAAGGGTGGGTGGATGAAAAATAAGACATGCAATCATCTTTAGTCGGGAAGGAGGGGTGAGTCGTGCAAAAGCAACAACGAGGCAATTTGGTGAAGAGAAGACCATCGGTATAGAAGAACATCGGTATAGGGGATTATGTATGAAGGCAACAAGGAGCCAATGAGGTGAAGGACAGTTTTGATAGCAGTTGCATTTATATTGGAGAAGGGGAAATTGGGTAACACTTATTATGGCTAATCCACTTACTATTTGGCTGATTTACTTGTTTGCTTTGTCAGTGAGTAACATTTTGAGAAAATTTTGTCGCAATGACCCCATTAAAAACCATCCAAAAAGGTATCAAGAGTACTACAGAGTTTTAAATAGCTCCAAAATGTCCTAAGATTGGCTCCAAACATGCCAATTTCAATGTGCCCTTCATTTATATTATCCCATTTGGTAACAAATTCTGCCCTGAAAACGCTTTCGAGAAGGTGATTGCAAAATGTACTGAAGCCAATATCAGTGCAAGCTATGTAAGTGGTTTTGAGTTTTGACTCTGTACATAAGCAACAAAATTGCATATGTGCTTGAAAAAATTTTATACAAATGATTAGAAGCCTGAAAAACTTATAGTCAATTTGGTAGTTAGTTTTTGACAACTAAACAAGTATATACTTCAATTGGAATTTCATAGAGTAACCCTAACATCAAGAGTATTTGAGATCATTGCGCTTGTTAGGGAAGGGTAGGGTTATACAATTAGGTTTGAAGGGGGAATTGGGAAAGGTTGTGAGTAAGAATGAACTCAAATAGACATCATTATTTTTATTATATTGATGTATCAAAAACAAAAATTCTGAATTAGAGTTTGACATGGTAGGTGATTTGTATGGATCATGTTGAAATAGGTAGACATGTGGATCTATAGGTAGTGAAACCATAAATTGTTTAACCAAGGTCAAAGGTGACCTTAGGTTTAAGGTTTCGAATGAAAGTCAAGACTAAGACAATAGGGATTCTTGTTTTATATTGTTGTGGGTGGGGGTGCATGGTCCAATTACAATCCCCTAGAATTAGATGAGATTGGGAAATATACCACATCTTCTATGTGTTATTATACAATGAAGTGCATACCCATTTTGTGCAAACTACAAAATTATTCAATAGGGGGGGGGGGTGTTAGATATGGTTCATGCACAATGCCACACTTACTTCAAGGAAGGACTTGAGACATTTTTTTTCTAGGGATAGAGAGATGAATGCATATATCATAAGTTGGTCATGCAAAAGATAGGCAATTTTCTATTACCAGCTTTGAGAAGAAAAAAAATTTAGAAAGGATTAACAAATTGCCAAGCACAACAACAAAAAAAAGAATCTCATTTGTCAGCATGCATCTTTTCTACCCCAAAAACCAAGACCTTAGGCACTAAGTCTCATGTCTCGCTCATTGGAGCAAAGCACATTTGGGAAAACCATCCACCACCATCTTATTAGTTGTTCAATTGCACGATTGGGAACATGTCAAACGGTGTACCTAGTAGCAAGATATAGTAGTACTCTTATGGTACCTTCCTTACCCATTGAAAAGAGGTGATGGTTCGTGTGTTCATCTTATGATTTGTTACACTCCTAAGTTTGGTTACTCATGGTATGATTTGTTACACTCCTAAGTTTGGTTACTCATAGGATACTTTGAGAAGGGAAAAAGCCAATGTTGGACGGGTAGGTATATGGGCTTACATGGGTATCAACATTGGTATCAAGGACCTTACTAGATTGATATGACTTGAAGCAATACCAGCCTATAAAGGGGTATTATCATCCTGTAAGGGACGAGGTTATATGACATATCTATCTATCTACCAAGCTTCTACTAATTTCAATATCAAGTTTAATTGCTAATTTTGTTAGAAGTACATCGGGCTTTCTCTAATGCATCCTGACAATCGTCAAAATGAGGCTGGCTTTCCCTGTCAATACCCTCGGCCAATAATTCTCTATGGCAATTTAGCAGATTTTTCAAATTAAAATCCACAATCAAACTTTGTATTTAATGCCAAAAGGGTCGGTAGTACTACTACTATGAAACTGAACAAGAAAATCTCTGTTTTACAACAGAATTTTGATATCGCTCGAAATTAATGGGTTTATACATACCACGTACTTCATGCTCGTTGGAAGTATGGAAAATAACATCCATTCCACGGCTTATAATCACAATACTAAAAGAAAGAAAGAAAGAAATTGAAGCATGCGCTCAAAAACAAACAAACTTGGATGAAACCATCCAAAATTCATCCAAATTTCAAGAAAATAACATCCATTCCACTGCTTCTAATCACAATACTCAAAGAAAGAAAGAAATCGAAGCATGTGCCCAAAAACAAACAAATAAACATGGATGAAACCATCCAAACTTCATCCAAATTTCAAGAAAATAACATCCATTCCACTGCTTCTAATCGCCATACTAAAAGAAAGAAAGAAAGAAATCAAAGCATGCGCCCAAAAACCAACAAACATGGATGAAACCATCCAAACTTCATCCAAATTTCAAGAAAATAACATCCATTCCACTGCTTCTGATCACAATACTCAAAGAAAGAAAGAAAATCGAAGCATGCGCCCAAAAACAAACAAACAAACATGGATAAAACCATCCAAACTTCATCCAAATCTCAAGAGCTCACTCAAACATAATTACCTCGCCACATGACATGGTCAATCCGGGTTTTGCTTGAATTGAAGTTGGGTGGTCATCAGGACTGCAGTTGGTAACAGTCGTACAATTTGATCTGATCACCTGTCATGTAAGTATATTTATAAAAGCCACCGTCCAAAATTTTACAGTTCTGAGTGCCTGCCTCCCTTCAGTGTACCCTTTTCATTTACTTTCCTTTTTTTCCCCCAAAGGCGGCCAAGAATCTCTCTTAAAGCCAAAATAATTTCTGGACGTGGTAACATATTTTATTTATTTATGTTATTATTATTATTTTCTATTTTTATTTTTTTGAATTTTGAATTTTTACATTAAAATTTTTTGTTTCCGAGTGGAATTGTATACCATCAAGATCTACACGAGCTTGCTTGGTAATAATAGCACAATCGGTAATAATAGCATTTGTGATCAGAGCAAAAGAGGGAGCTCCTCCCGCACATGTCTCCTTGTGCTTGAGAAGTTGTTAACATGACATGTATCAGGTGATATCTCGGGGTGGTTGGAATGGTGCAGAAGCTTCAATTGGTGCTTTTGTTCAGAGTGCACATAATGACCTAATCATGCACAATTTGTGTCCTCTTGGATTTCAATGCATGGTGGCATTACCCCACAAATATATATATATGTCACCCTTTTGCAATGGATGGGGGGATTAGCCATTGAAACTACATATGTCACCCATTTGCAATGAATGAGGCATTAACAATTGAAACTATATATGTCACCCTTTTGCAATGGATGGTGGCATTAGCCATTGAAACTATATATGTCACCCTTTTGCAATGGATGGTGGCATTAGCCATTGAAACTATATATGTCACCCTTTTGCAATGGGTGGTGGCATTAGCCAATGAAACTATGTATGTCACTCTTTTGCTCTAGATGATGTTATTACCCAAATGAAATATATTTGTCACCCTTTTGCACTAGATGGTGGTATTACCCGATCAAATATATATGTCGCTCTTTTGCAATAGATGTTAACATCACCCAACCAAATTATATTGGCACACCCTTTTCCAATTCCTTAGCTATTCATCTACACATTCGGCACATTATTTTGTGTCTTTCTTTCTTTCTTTCTTTCTTTCACAATTCTTTATCAAATATCCATGATTCACTTTATTTTATTTTTCATTCTTTGGGTGATTGGGTGAAGGAGGAGAGCAATCTGGCACTCGAACTAGGTACAACATATTACACAATTTTTCAGCAATAACAAACCCCTTAATCTACTCCTAAGGAAGCCGTCAAGTGCTCTCACCATGAATGGTTTTTGGTGTCAACCACACATCCCATCCCGTAGGTTGTAAGTCGGATGTTAAATGCTTGGTGGATACACACTAGTGTTGGCCAATTCCAGGTTCTCATAAGTACAAGTCAGATGTAATTGCCTAGTGTGTGGATTAGTATCTTAGTGGGTGGATTAGTAACTTAGTGGGTGGGTTAGTAACTTAGTGGGTGGGTTAGTAACTTAGTGTGTGGGCTAGTAACTTAGTGGGTGGGTTAGTAACTTAGCGTGTGGGTTAGTAACTTCCCAAAGGGTGTAACTGAGATTGTGAATGCTGAGTATATTGGCAGTTACCACCAGTGTTGGCCGGTTGCCAGTCCAGTTAGTTCCAGGTAACCATACTGGTGACTGCTGGTACCAGCCAGGGTTAGTTTATTTGGCAGTCAGCACTGCCAAGCAGGGGGGCAGCCAGGCAAAGTTAGTCAAAAGGGACAAGGGGAGAGCCAACTCTAGTCAAACACACTTTCCTAAATTCACAACCAGTCTTTTAACTTCAGAGGTTAAGTTAGAATTGTTGGGTGTAATTTTGACATTCTTGATGTACATTTTCTGCACACAATTAAGGCAAAAAGCTTGTCACAAAGGTTTGACTACTCCTAACCAGGGTTAAATTTTCTTTTTCCAATTTTGTGATATCAAAAAAATTGGAAAATTTTACAGAAAATGTATTAAAAAAATTAATTGAATTTTCATTAGAAAAAACCCACTGGTCATAAGTCCCTTGACCTATTTATCATAGGATCATATATTATACACAATTTGTGTGCTGGGTGCAAACTATACCTATATTGCATTCTTAGAGCATACTTCCCTGGGAATTAGTTGGTGTTAACCATGATTTTATTTTTTTCAATTTTGTGAGGTAGGTGGCTGGTGTTCAACCACAAGAGAATTTAGCCAAATTTGGCTAAAGGTCAGAGCCAAAAATAGTTTTTTTTTCAAACTCTGTTTAACTTCTGGCAACATTCAACTTCTATGCTCTTAAAGTGCGGAGAGTTGCACTCTTTTTCTCCTTGAAGTTTGGGGCCTTTTTTCCACACAAAAATCCTTTGTACAGTTCACAGCCCCAGATTTTGTTTTGGAGTCAAACCCTGGCAACTATGAAATGTTTAGGGACAAAATAATTTTCTTTTTCCCTTGTGCAAAATTTCAATTACTGTTCATTTTCAGTAGATTAGTCCTTAAACAAGTGCAGGTACAATAATTTCATGTACAACAAATACATTCAGACTTGTCCATTCATCTCCAGAACCATTCCATTTGCTGCCAGTTTAATACTATTCAATTGGAGTGTGAGTGGTTGAAGAGTGATTAAAAGTCTGTCGATTCAACACAATTGCATTCTGAAACAGATACACAAATGTAGTTTGTTTCCTACAAAATTGCAGGAAAGAAGCAAAGACGATTGACTGATTAGAGAGGTGTTGCAAACCCTTGTTGTACAAATAATGTATGCACTTCTATTGAAGTAATCTATACACACCTATCTTGAGATTTTCACAATCCATTTTGCATGACACAATTATTAGTGAAACAGTGTCTGAAGCTTTTCAGATCACATTTCTCACAACCCATTTGTTCAGGTTTTGCTAAAAATGAACAGCAACAAGAGATCAACAAATCAGGGAGCATAACATTGGTTAGTCAGTTATTTATATAAAAACCCATACAAGCAAACAGAGGAGTTGCCTCTCTCTGGAGATTGTTCATTACATGCACAAAATCCTTTCCTAAAGAACTGTAAATGTAAGTGCCTTCTTCAGTTTTGATATGCGCTTGTGCAGTTGTTGCCGTTGCCATCTATATACCTACGGAGTCATTTGTGCAGTTGAGATCTATAGAACCTCCTAAGAAGCAAGTGCTTCACAGTCGACAATCCTACATCCAAGAAGAAAAGCTTACAACAAAGAGAGAGAGATTATGTATATAAGAAAAGGGTTGTGATGTGAAGCGGGTAGCTTTGCTAAAACCACCTCAGCAATCATCAAGCTTGAGCTATATTAGCCTCTACACTAACTTCTACAACATTACTTCTTCATCAGTGGTACCTAAGAAGAAAAAGAAGGCGGGTGGGTTGCCCTCGTTTCTATTGCTTTTGAGTCTCACACCACAGCCTTCCCATTTGAAGAATCAACAAATCATCATAGACAAAACCCTTGAAAGACTTTGTCATTCTGTCAGCTGCCCCAGTCGTCATCATCAGTCCCATGATTGCAGAAGCAGCATCTGTAACAGCAACAACAACAGATCACTAAGGAAATCGCTCTGTTGCTCCTGCTGTTGCTGCAAATGAGAGCGCACGATTCACTGGGTATTGCAATGAGCTTCTCTAAATCTTGGTGCTGTTGCTTGGGTAGGTAATGATCATCAAAACGGATGACATGGGTGGTGGTGGTGATCAAGACGGATGTTGCCCTTCCTGCTTTGACTGCGACGAAGAAGAAGAGTTTTGAGGAAAACCCAACCAAACCAACAAACCAAACCGACAGAGCATTGAAACGAAGAAGTATGCCCTGCCGGTGAGGGTCGTTAGAACTGAGCTCCTTCGAAAGTTTGGCCGAACTGCCAGTTCGAGGGCGCGACGTCTTGTGAGACGAGCGTCCTACCGTCGCTGGTAGTGATCATGAAAGAAAGGTCCTGTCCGTCCATGGCGTTGCCGCTGTATTGCCACATCTGACCCCAGTTTCTCTGCATTGGGTACCAGCCGGTTCTTGACCCCTTGCACGACACCGAATGCACGTCTCCCGCTCCACCCACGTTGGTGATCAACACCAAGAGGAAGTACGGGTTGCCGTTGATGGTGAAATGCACTCCTCCGGCCTTCGCACATGCCACTCTGAAGAAGAGATAAAAACAACAAGATCAGAGAACCGAAACCATCACAGCTCAAAGCTCTCAAGACCATCATCAGAACTCACATGCAACACTAAAGGAAAGAAAGAACTGAGCAAATGGTTCTTTGGCCACCCACCTGCGGTACTGGACAGTTACAATGCCGGCCTGGTAGACAGCGATTTGCTGGAACGCGGGTTGAGCCATGTCGAAATGCTGAAGAGGCAAGTTACACCAGCCGCCGTTGTCATTGGGAAGCGCGAGGTTGGGCGGGCAGAAGTTGGTAGCTGTGACGGTTGCGACGGCCGGGAGGCACCACCTCGGTTCGTTACATTTGATCTGGAAGCAAGCTCCGCAGCTGAGGCCGTCAGCAAAGAGCGCGCTGCTGAGAGCAACGGTATCGGTGCCGTATCCTTGGCTGTAGAGGTTTCCGTATCCGCAAGCGCCTCCTTCTGTGCCCGACGCATCGCTCCCTCCATAGAACGTCGCGTGTGCATCACTCCAGAACGGCTCCCCAACGTAACTACTAGAGGTACTACTGCTACTTCCTCCGCCTCCCGCTGCTACAGGAGACGATGAACCAGAAGGAGCCCCGCCCCCATTGTGCGCTGCTGCCGCAGCGGAATGAGCCGCGGCATGAGCGCCACTACGCGCCGCATGTGGCTCGTGTCGATGTCCTTGTACTGAGTGAAGAAGTGCGCATCCCAGCACTACCACCAACAGCAAGAGCCGAGAAGCTGCTGCTACCGTCGTTGTCATATTGACCACCACCGCCACTTCGACTGCAACACACAAAAACAAACAAACACCCAACAAATCAAAACCGAAACAAAATAATAATAATACTACAAAAGCCTTAATGAGCCTCGAAGCGACCACCCAACAACACAGTTCTCATCAAGAAATGGAGAGAGAGAGAGAGAGAGAGAGAGAGAGAGAGAGAGAGAGAGAGAATGGAAACGCAAAACTGAGGACCTGCAATAAGAAACAAACAACTCAAAAGCTCAAATACAAAACAACAATAGAAATGAAAGAAAATACCATAGCAGAAGTTGAAGCCATGGAATAAAAACACAAATGCCATCACATAAGCTCAAAAGCTCAAAGAAAGAAAGAAAGAAAGAAAGTCATGAGGACATTGGGGCATCAGAAAGAGACTTCTTCACTCACATGGGCGTTGGTACTGTTCTTGTTGTTGTACGAGGCAAACAATGTGGCTGCCAAGAGGAAGAAGGCCAGACACACACAGGGAGAGGGCGAGAGACAGGAATCGGAAGGGTTGAAGGCAGGCAGACAACAACGACGAGAAGGCAGGAGGGGAGCACAGCTAGCTGCAGCAACAAAGCGAGAGAGCGAGAACAGAGCGATGGTCTCTGGGCTGCTGCGACGGCGGTAAGCGGCAAACTGCGGAGCAGCGAACGAAACAAGCGGGATATATACCGGGGGCACGACGAGCTTCGTGCGTTAGACTCAACGGATAAACACTAAATCCAATGGTCGGTAACACGTTCACACGTCTTGTTTTCTCGTCTCGTCTTCTCTTGTCCAGTCTTGTTCACAGAGGGAAAAGGACCAGCGGACGGGAGAGAGAGAGAGAGAACGGGCGACCAATGGTCTATTACTACTATTATATCTACTTCGGTCCCACTTGTTATCCAATGCGGCTTTTTAATAGAGAACCTAATAACTTCCAAACCAGCAGACAAACAGACAGACACACACAGACAGACAAAGGGGGGTTCCTTTTATCCGCGGGGTGTGTGGCTTGGTCTGTCGGTCGCTGGATGGCTGGGTGGCGGGCACCTGGCTGGTTGGCTCGTGGCCGCCGCGAGGACCCCACTTAAAGAGCGTGGGGTAATCAATTAATGAAGGTGGGTGATAGAGGTTTCAAAGGGAAAAAAAAAGAAGAGCAGAACAGAGCAGAGCAGAGCAGGATTCGAACTCGAGACCTGCTCCTCTCCCCTTTGCAGGATGGATTGATTCTTTGGTACTTCTCTGTCAGCGTGTGGGGAACAGGACACCGCCACCCCCAAGGGATCTTCTTGACGGAGCGTTAATGGCAGTATGCAAGGCAAGCATCCCAGGTTTAATTATTTAATTATTTATTCATATAATTAATTAAGCATGCAAGGGTTTAATTAATTAATTATATAATTATGTGTGTGTGTGTGTGTGTGTGTGACATTATCCTAATTTTCTTTTGCTCTGAAAATAGAGCTCTAAAACTATTGCTTTTTACTTGCTATATTTTTTTTGGTTTAGGGTTTCGATTTTAAGGCTCTTAAAAAGCCAATGTGTTTTTTTCACCTTTGAGCTCATCAAATTGCTTACTGAATTTTTTAGGTAGCACCCAGAGCAGTGTTTTTTTTCTTTCCTGAGGAAAATAAATTGGTCGGTTTTTTTTTTTCAACAAAAAATTTGGAGTAAAATTTTTGATCTTTTTGTTTTTTTTTTTTTTCGCCTAGTATAAATTCAACAAAAAAAAATTTCTTTCATTTCTTATTTAATCATCACACTATTCACCTGAATATCTTAACGAACAAAAATGATCTAAGAGTTAACAATGTTAAATACAGTATCGAATGTATACCAAAAATATATCATAGCGGTGAGAGTTAAATGAAGTTTGAAACTATAGAATACACCATTGAGAATAACCGTTTTCAAATATCATATTCGCGCAAGTTAGTGCAATAATAATACATCAAAATCTTTTTTCTTAAGATTTTCGTTAATATTCCATTTTTTCAATGCCTATCGATTTTTAAAATATTCATGGATGGAAACAATAGTTTACATTTTTGCATATGTCAATAAGTATTGAGAAGAGATAACTGTATTCCAATTCTGTACACTGAAAAAAAAGGTACCATACCGAACCATTTTTGCAACGAATTCTAAACCCTCAAAAAGGTTTCGTAAAAACCAAAGACACGTTCAAAATGTTTGTCAACTTGTAGGAAACTTTTTTTAAAGGTTTCGTAGA
>Ga0116227_10008002_pt1 | contig 20240 bp, 16 predicted proteins | sample S1TSphgellanicum_FD_89693 | JGI IMG/M metagenome (GOLD analysis project Ga0116227, IMG submission 89693) | Host-associated microbial communities from peat moss isolated from Minnesota, USA - S1T2_Fb - Sphagnum magellanicum MG | ecosystem: Host-associated > Plants > Peat moss > Unclassified...
AAAACAAAAAAAAAAAAAAAAAAAAAAAAAAAAAAAAAAAAACAGAAAAAAAATGAAAACATTTTTCAAAACACTAAAATTTTCACCAATTTGAAAAAAAAAATGGTCATTTGGCTACTAAAAAACCTCAAAAAACACTAAAGTTTCATCAATTTGAAAACAAAGAAAAATCCAAAAATTTCAAGACTTTAAAAATTAAAAAAAACTAATAAACTTTTGCCAATTTGAAAACAATTTTTTTTCAAATTTTCAAGACTTTTTAATAATTTAAAAAAACTACTAAACTTTCGCCAAATTTGGAAAAAAAAAAAAAACAAACAAGCAAACAATCATATTATTGGCACAAACCCAAAAACTGAGTACTAGTGTAAAAGATATGGGTTTATTATTGCTGTAGTTGCTGCTTCTGCTGCTACTGGGCTTTCTCAGTGTTGGGAGTCAGGAGGACGGGAGTCTCTCAGGAGGTGTGTGTGATTGCAGCTGTGTTTTCCTTGGATCTCTCTCTCTCTCTTTTCTCTTCTCTCTCTCTCTCGCTTGGAAGCTTGTCCTGCTTCCCTGCAGCTTTTGATCTGCCAAGTTATTATGTACTAGTGCAGTAGAAGAATAAGAAGTTGTTGTTGTTGTTGTTTTGTTTTGTTTTGTTTTGTTGTTGCAGCAGCTCTCTTCTGTTTTGTTTTTTTTGCTTTTGTGTCTTTTGGGTTGAGAGAGTTTTCAAAGAAATACTAGTGGAGAGAGACCATGGCAACAGCAGAAGAAGAAAGGAGAAGAGAGCAAAGAAAAGATGATTCCCTTCTGCATCATGGGTAGAAGGAAGAAGAGGGAGTTGTTGGTCTGGAACAACAACCCAATGAATATGGAAGAGGTGCAGGTGGTGCTCACTTCTTCTTCTTCTTCTTCGTGCAGCAGCAGCAGCAACTTCATGAGGAGCTTCTGCAATGCACTAGTTTTTAGGATTGTTGTAATTTGGAGCAGTTTGGTGCTGTCTGCAGCTGCATTAGGGACGTTGCAATCTGATGTAGAAGGTCTGCAACGGTTTAGGGAAGCAGTGGACCCAACAGGAATGCTGCTGAGCACATGGGTGAATGCGAGTGAAGTCTGTACAGGCAGCTGGCTTGGAGTGGAATGCTCAGAAGGCAGAGTGTACAGTCTTAGGCTTCCACTCTCTGGACTGGTTGGTATCATCCCTAACAACAGTCTGGGTCTGGTGGACCAGCTGCGAGTTGTGAGTTTGCACAACAATTTCCTCACAGGTCCTTTCCCGGGAGAACTTGGCAACTGTACCAACTTGCGAGCTTTGTATCTGGCCAGCAATAGCTTCTATGGTCCACTTCCCTCTCTTTTAGGCTTCTGGCCCCGTCTCACTCATCTCAGCCTTGGGTTCAACAACTTCAGTGGAGCTATTACCGATACTGTGGATTTCTTCCAGGAGCTCTACTTGCTGGACTTGGAAAACAATTCCTTCTCTGGCATGTTGCCTGCTCTCAAGCTGAATGCTCTTCAGAAGCTCACTCTCCAAAACAACAACTTGTCTGGTCCTATTCCTCCCAGTCTACAGAGCTTCCCAGCTGCAGACTTCGCAGGGAATCCAAATCTCTGTGGTCCACCTACACTCATTCCATGTAGCACTGCTATCACTCCTGCTCCTGCACCTTCTCCTCAAGCCCCTAGTACAGCTCCCGTTTCCCCCACACCGGCTCTTCACAGCGGAAGAAAGAAACTGGCAGCAGCGTACATTGCAGCTATTGTAGTGGGTAGTTTTGTGTTTGTTGTTCTACTGGCAACTGCCATTCTGGTATGCTGCTGGTGCTGGAGGAGAGCGAGTCTGGGAGCAAGGGAGAAGGCAGCTGGTGCCAAGGGCTCTGAGAAGTCTTCTGACGACAAAAGTCCAGAAGATGAGACTAACAAGGATGAGAACTCGAGCTCGGCACAAGGGGAGCTAGAAGGAGGAGTTGGGGGCCGCAACAAGCTGGTTTTCTTCCAAGGCAAGAACTACAGCTTCGATCTGGAGGATCTGCTGCGAGCTTCCGCCGAGGTACTGGGCAAAGGCTCAGTGGGAACAGCGTACAAGGCCGTTTTGGAGGATGGGACCATTGTTGCTGTGAAGAGGCTCAAGGATGTCGTCACTCCTCGCAGGGATTTCGAACTGCAGATTGCTCTGGTGGGAACTTTGCAGCATCCCAATGTGGTCCCTCTCCGGGCTTACTATTTCTCCAAAGAGGAAAAGCTCCTTGTTTATGAGTATTACTCCAATGGCAGTCTCTCTGCCTTCCTCCATGGTATGTACCTACTTACCCATTTTTATGTAACTAGAGATTGCACCCCCTATGATGCATTCTGCATCCTAGTGAGCATTTAGGGGCGAGGCCAATTGGCCAAGACCTGAAGGCAAATTAGATGCAAAAGGTGCCCCTTATGGTGCATTCTGCATCCTAGTGAGCTTTTAGGATGAGGCTGATAGGCCAAGACCTGAAGGCGAACTAGATGCAGAAGGCGCCCCCTATGGTGCATTCTGCATCCTAGTGAGCTTTTAGGGTGAGGCCAATAGGCCAAGATGCCTGAAGTTGAACTAGATGCAGAATGCGCCCTTGGGGTTCGCGCCTTCCCTGTCTTACAGGGAGGATTTCTGAGAGCAGATTCTATTGAATATAGTGCTCTGGTTTCCTCAAAACGACGCACTTCCTTTGAAATCAGCAGTTTTTTTTTGAAAAGGCTGTCTTCTGCAATCCAAGAAGTCTGAAAAGTGTGCAGAATCGGCTCTCAACAGCTGATGAAAAGTTGATCTGCCTTGACATATATATATTGTATGCCACTGTGCACTTTCTGATTGACAGGCAACAGAGGTGGGGGTCGTGCACCATTGGACTGGGTAGCACGTGCAAGAATTGCACTTGGAGCTGCAAAGGGAATTGCATATTTGCACCAGGCAGGAAGTGCACAGAAATCGGCTCATGGGAATATCAAGTCATCTAACATCCTGCTCAATCAAGATCTGGAAGCAGGTGTATCAGACTTTGGCCTCGTACAGCTTGTTGGCTCGACTCCTGCACTAGGCTCACGGATCAATTCTGGATACACTGCGCCTGAAGTTTTGGAGACCCGTAAGACGACATTCAAGTCAGATGTGTACAGCTTCGGTGTGGTATGTGTCACGTACTTTCATTCTCCATTGAAGCTCCTCTGTGTACCATAATCCAATGCCCTCTGTGTGCATCAATGGTTTATGTCCAGAAGCACATCAAGTTATAGTGTTTTCTTGGACTCCACATCCAATCATAAAACCCAAACCTTGGATTGGGTTTAGTTGAACTAACTTTTTAAGACTCTGTAGATGAACCTGGATCTTTTAGTCCTTTGAAGAGATGTGTTGCTCTGAATCCAGTGTCTAATTTTTACCATCACCCGTTTGTTTGTTGTTTGAGTGCAGGTGTTGTTGGAGCTGTTGACAGGGAGGGCCCCAACAAAGTCGACGCTAAATGATGAAGGACTTGATCTCCCTCAATGGGTGCAGTCGGTGGTGAGGGAGGAGTGGACAGTTGAAGTTTTTGATGTGGAGTTGATGAGGTATCAGAATGTTGAGGAGGAGATGGTTCAAATGCTACAAGTAGCTATGGCATGTGTTGACACTGTGCCTGAGAGGCGGCCAAAAATGAAAGAGGTGGTGCACATGCTTGAAGATATTCATCAGTTCTCTGACACTGGAGATGAAGCCTCGAGGCAACAACCTGAATCTGAAAAATCGGACTCTGCAAAGGATTCTCAAACAGACACACCCCCATACGTGCAAACACCATCTGAGTAAAAATGATTGGAAACGAACCTTTGATTCAAACTCCCCTAACTGGTAGTTCCATCTTTTTTAGGTCAAAATCTTTTCTGCATTCACCACCTAATTTTTTGAAAGGCTGCAGCAGCACTGGAGGATGATGTAGTAGTGTTTTCATTGATAGCAGCCTCAGGATATGAGAGAGTAAAGCTTTTCTACATTTTTCATTACTTGGTTCTTCAGCTCACACAGGTTTGGTGGGTTTAACTGGATCCAGTGTTACATGCTCATCAGATTTCATCTGTTGTTCCAACTGGTCATGAGTGCAATGGGATTGATTGATTCCACTCAAACAAAATCCAGTTTTGCACCTTCAGCAAAGTATTATCATTAGCTCCAAGAAAAAACTCTCTTTTCAACAATTGGAAAAAAAAAAATTAAAAATTGGTTGTGAAACATGTCAATGGACAAGGTTTCCTAGGCAATTTGCATGTTGCTGTTTTTGAGGTGTTGTTGACATGGGGAACTAAATTTGTGACATGGATTGTTTCTCTCATTTAGCACATTAAAAAATGGAGTTTTCCTTAAAGTCAGGGAAACACAGCACTAGAACCCTGAGTTTCGGTCCAAAACCTGGGTGAGATTCACTAAGAAAACCTTACAAAAAAGAGTACATCAGCATTCTTCAAGGTGGGGTGGACGTGGGCGATGTGAAACTCAGAAATGCACCCTTTTTTTGGGTGGTAAACTGAGTTTCATCCTGTTTTGACCCCCTCTTTCCCTTTTGCTGAGCCGCTCCTCCACTGCCGCTACATACATTTTCACTGCTCTTACGTGTACAACTACTATAATTACTTTCGAACCGTGTGCATTAAATGATGAGTTTCAACATTTCATACCCAGATTTAATAAAATTTCCTTACTTTTTCGACCTCCCTCAAAGAGAGGATAGGGGGTGTCACATGTGGCCCAAAGACAAAGCATTTAGTAGATGGAGAGTGCTCTCCAATTAGACCCAACGTGATTAAAAAATTGGTGGAATTGCTTATGCAGGGCTTTGAACTTGGAACCAATTTGTGGGTGATACCTTCCTATATAACCGCCGGTTCTTTTCTGAAACCACCGGGGCTTCCTCCGAGGTTGCTGCAACCGAGAGACCCAGCGGTTCTTTGGTTCTGAGTTTCCGTTTCCAAGACCCGGCTGCGAAATGGTTCCAAAAACGGAACCGGGGGTTATCAGAAAAAAGTGCCCACCTCGTCCGTCCCTGATTCTCGAAGGATTCTTCAGTTCAAGTTTTCCCTCCATTTTCGTCTTCTTCTTCGTCTTTCTCGAGAATGCTCTTCTTTGGTTGCTGTGTGTGGGATCTTGTTTCTTCGGAATTTCCTGTTTTCTCCTCTTGCGCGCGGTGCAATATTAATTGTTGCAAACATCACTACTGCGGTGGAGCGGATATGGAGAAGCATGAGGAAGAGGCCTTGGATCTCTTACTTTCTCTTCAGTCTGAAGATGATGATGCCGCTAGCAACGATGTTCGTGATGACGAAGGTCCGCGTGGTCATCACTCCTCATCACCACCACCACCACCCTGCGATGATCCTACTGGTACGCTGTCGCCTGTTACACCTTGTGGTTCCTCGTGATCTTCCTTTCTTTCTTTCTTTCTGACTGATTCTTTTTCGGTATTTTTATTGTTGCGTCATATCCTGGGCAATTCTATTGCTGCTTTCGGGAGATTGTTTACTTGTTTCTCGTGCTCTTTCTTTCTGATTATTTTTCGGTATTATTTTTGTCGCATACATATCCTGTGCAATTCTATTGCTGCTTTCGGACGATTGCTTGCTCGTTCCTCGTGCTCTTTCTTTCTGGTTCTTTTTCGGTAGTGTTATTGTCGCATACATATTTTGTGCAATTGATTCTATTGCTTTTGGTTAATTTTTCTGGCAGAACTTCTTTGTTTTTTTCTTTTCTGATTTGGTTTGGCGCTTTTACTGTATTTTGCGAATGGTCACCAAGCGAGACTATTCCCGCTCCTGCCGGAAATTGATGATCATGACGTTGAAGTCAATTATTAGCGAGCACTTTTGTTATTTCTTTGATCTTGAGAGGTCGATGAAATGAGCAAGTCTCCTTCAACAGTGTTATATATTTATCGCCAACGAATTTAAGAGGGACTTTGTGATGAATTGCATGGTAAACAACAACGCGGTATGTGTTTGCATCATAGTGAAGAACGAAAGACGGCTTAAGGAATTCAGCGAATTTGGTTGAGGAATGTTGTGGTCTTGACATGCCATCTATCTCCCTGTCTTTGGATTGCCCTTTGGCTATGGTAATCTGCAGAGTGTGGAGAGGAAGAAACCGGAGCTGGATTCCGTATGGATGACACTTGCCGGCTGCAAACCAGGATCATGAAACAAAACGAAGCCTGGCAGCTCCATGAGAAGATTCCTCCTGCCAAACCATTGACCTCGATACCTGAATTTGAACCTCATACAGGTCTCCTTGTTACGTCTGTCTGTGGTTCCTCCACTGTTGTTCAGAATGTGATTGGTGTGGAAATGTTTGAGGAAATGAAGAGAACATCATTGTCTGGTAAAATTTGTCAGCCGCACAGAAAGCAAAACTGGTGCTGAATTCTGTGCATTCATCGTCAACAAGCATGTGCAAGCAATTTTTATCCTTCTTCACTCTTGCTTTATATGAGACTGTGATCATGGTCAAAACTTGATCATCCATAAGGTTGATTTTTGCAGGATACTGTTCAGCTGAGGAGGACCTCTCTAGACCAAAGACAAATGTAACCATGGCAGCATTCAGAGATTTTGTCAAGGATTCTTTGAAGGACTCAAACCACACAGCAGCTCCTGCGAGTTTCAGTTGTCGGTCAGAACCTCCTAGGCTGTCATCTGTTTTCAAACCTGATTTTGATCAACACTCTGGCTTGAGAATCAGGTGATGCCTTATGTGCATAATGATGTGTCCTCTGATCAAGCAGATCATCAATGGCTTTGTGATTGGCTCCCTCAGCATAGCGGTGTTATTTAAATTGCTCCTAGTTGTCATCCCTTAGGGTTTACCCCTGGCAATACCCTTAGCTTAGAACTCATGTTACACAGTAACTTCAAATTGAGTGCTAGGTTTGGTGCTTCTGGAGTACATGAGAGCCAAAATTTCATCATTTTTTTCAGAAGGGCTGCAGCATAGACCCTACTTCTTCATACAGCACAAAAGGAATTGGCTTAGAACTTGAAGAGTAGTGTACTTTTATTCCATAAGATCCTGTTTTACTTGCAATGCAGAAGAAATATGTGTCCATGCTTAAGTTACTCTGTATCTCTCAAGTCTGGTTGCTGATAATCAATGGAGACTGGTAACATTCTAGCTTGCACAAAAAAAGAGTCTGCCCACTGCTGTATGGTATTCTGCTCAAGTATTTGGCACAACCTTTTCTACTGGACTGAAACTGACACCTGGCATACCTACAGGGATAGGCTGGTCGCACCTGATACTCTTACCAGCAAATTCTGTGATCTTCACTTTGTCCGGCTCCAGGGAATCAAGTAAGGGTCCTGCCTACAAAATCCTTATGAACATGACAAAGTATATGCTTGAGCAGTGCTTTTCAGAATTTTTTCTAAGTCACAAATTGCCAGTTGGATTGATGAGTGGGTGTATGTGATGGTTCTTTCTTTTCAGTCGGGCAGGGATGCGTACCAATCTCCAAGGTTCATGGGCAACTGTGGGTGTCCTGACGGAAAAGGGCCAACCAAAATTGAGTGCTGCTGGCAAGAACTTTATGGTGTGGAAGCTGTCTTCACTTGATGGAGCACTTGTAAGCGTCTTCTTGTTTGGAGGTTCATACACAGAGCATTGGAAAGAGTCAGCAGGTGCTGTTTTTGCTGTGTTCAACGCCAAAGTTCGTCTTGATGAAAGGGTAAGAAGAACCAACAAAACCCCTGAGCAGTGGTAGTTTAATTGACAAGTGTCTTCATGCCCTATCTTCTCATGTACATAAACTTGAAAAGATCTGATGAGTTCTAAACCTGGCAGAGCAAGGAAATGTGCCTCAGTGTGTTCAAGGGTGATCAGATGCTGAAACTGGGAACCTCAGCTGACTATGCTGTTTGCAAAGGGAAACGCAAAGATGGCACATCCTGCACTGTTGTTGTCAATAAGTGAGTTCTGATTTCAGTCACCAGAGAACCTCCCAAGCACCAGAACCTGTATATTATTGCTCAAATTGGTTATTTTCTCAGCTGCTCATTGCAGTCTTCACAATACTGCATGCAGTAGGCAGATCTTTCCTTTCTGTATGGAGTTTTGGCTCACAAAAGCATCCAGTTGCATTGCTGTCTGTCTTTTCTACTTAACATGAATTTGAAGAGTTGAGACATAGTGGATTGCTAAAATTAATGTCACATTCCTCTAATTATTCAGCAATGCTGATGGACTGCAGGAAGCAACAAGGAGAGTTTTGTCAGTATCATCTTGGAGTAAGTCCACTCTATAATAAGTAGTTGTGGCTTGGGTGGAGCTGTAGCAGGAAGTATTCTCAATTATATGCTCTCCAGCTTAGATGGGGAGTGGCTTATCTGGATTTTATAGAGAGCATATGTGCATGCTCTGCACATGGACATCCACTCCTCTCCATTTGGTGAGTGATGAGTAAGGTTCTAACTAGTGCATACATGGTGTGCAGACTGCTTATCAAAAGCATCGAACACATCGAGCAGAGCTCAATGGCGGGTGAGTATCATGCTTCCACCAGTGTACTGCTACTAATTATAGATGCAAAGATCATCAGCCTAGGGTTCAGTTACTACTGGAATGGTTCTTCCAGGACTAATATGACTGTCCTTCCTGATGTTTCCATAACTGCTTTGTCAAACTGAGCATTGGGTCTGCCCCAATGCAAGATGCCATAGACTATTGTGCAATAAAGGCAGCATAAAATAACCTTTTCCAAAATTCAGGAACCTGGCTACTGCATTCTCTGGCCCTGGAACAAAAAGAGCACAAGCTGTGAGGCCAAATGTATTGAGCCCCACCAAGGAAACCAAATTTATGCGGCCACTTAAGCACTTGACCTCCCCAGACTTGAGAAAAGTCCTAAGGTACACTTGTTCTTGTGGTCTCAATAGAGCATGACTTATTTGACTTTGTTAGTATACGATCGAGGGATCACTAGGTTCTGATTTTTGGTTTTCAGATGTGACCAGTTTGATATGCCTTGCCTTCATTCCCAGACTCATCACTCTCCTGTCTTCTGGCAACATCTTGGTCTGTGTCTTAAAACTTTGGTTGTCTGGGCAGCAATGCAGATAGCATCACATCAAGATCATACTCACAAGGCAAACGTTTCCTTGAGACATTGTCACAACATACTTTTGGTACCATCTAAGCTCTCTTTCCATTGGTATTTTGCAAGTGCTCTTCTTCTTTTGTTAATGTTTTTCAAAGCACACCTACAGTGTTGGTCTCTATAGTAAATATGTTGATATCATAACGGAGTAAATAGGACCCTCTCTTTCAAGTACATCAAAGAAATGTTTTTGTGTGCTCAATACTGAATTACTCTACTCTTATTAAGAATTTCAATTTCTTGCAGAGAAAGAGCAGAACTTGAAATGCATGGAAAAGAAGAGCATGTTGAAGAATACAGAGTCAAGGAAGAAAGCTCGGTAAGTCTGAACATGTGACAGACTGCTCATACCAATGCAGTGAGACATGCTTGTCAGCATCCTGGCATGAGAGCTTGTAGATACAAGACAGCACTCGCGCTGTCCAGGTCATCTAGATTTCTTGCTTCCCATCTCCAGTTCAGAATGACTTGAAAATTTCAAATAGTGATTGGGCAATATTGAGTGACATTGTTTGCTTGCTTGTTTTCAGAATTCCTTTGGCAGAGAAGGTGGGAAACATTGTTCCACCAACCAGGGGTGGTGTATCACAGAAGGTGAACTCTCAAGTGATGGAACTTGATGCAGCAGATGGTCTTGATGATGATATGGTATATAACCCTACTCTTATCCCTCTGCTTCATTATCAATCCCACTCACAATTTGCATTGAAGTTATATGCCTTGCCTTGCTCACATGAATTGTCACATACTAAACTCAGCTTAGACATGGTTTTTGACAAATAGCTTCTGGGATTTTGATATGTCCTTTACTGGCCTGTGCAGGAACAGGCAATGACCTTCCTTGAAACCTGAGATACTGGCTCTTCCAACACATGATAGCATTTGCCATTGCATGCTAGGGATTTTTTTCAGCTTCAATTTTGGTTTGCCTAGGTGGCTGCAAGCCAAAATAAAAATTGCTGATGTACTGCCATCAGTAGAGGAGGCTATTTAGGGTCTTAAGGCTTGTAGCGATAAACCAAGGAGTGGGTCACAACAATGTGACCACTTGAATACAGAGACTCTGATTGGAAAGCCATTGGTGCAAAATCCACTGTAAAGAAAAGTAGAAGACTCACACAACATGTTTTCACTCAGGAAAACATATCTTAGTGATGGAGAACATACTAGATTAAAGTTCTAGAAGTGAGCTATCCAGTTTGCTCCTCAGAGAGCTTCCAATGCAATTGACAAAAGTCCATGACAAAAGTTCAAATGTTCAATGTGTTGAAAGAGGGAAAGCGATTTTGTTTTATATCACAAACTCAAAAGAAACTAAGAGAGTAATGACATGAAGTGTGCACAAAAATTGTGAAAATCCATGAATGAGAACATAATGATAGATCTTGTAACCACAATGTCTGTAATTGACTAGTCCAATGTTGCTTCAGACTGACAATGATTAATAGCAACCATGTCACTTGGAAGGATTTATAACAACACAAGAATAGAAGTGCCCTTAAGTGCACAAGAACTACAAAGTTGCAAGAGAGAAGGAAAGTACAGTGGACGAATGTTTTATTTACTTACTGAAGTCAAATTCAGGAGCACTGTGCTGAGTATTCATGATGTCAAAGAGGAACCATAAACCAGGTTTCTTTCTCCCTCTTTGTACTTCATGATCACAAATGGATGTCACCTGTGGCTAATCAAGTTTTTAGGTTATCAGCCTCCGGGTACAAATTATATTACATCAATCCACCAACCCAACTACAAGTGCTCCTCCATTTGAGGCATCAGAAATAATGGTGTCAGGATGATGACCAGCATAAGCCATAGCTGTGGAGCAAACTTGAGAACCCACTGGATTCAAAGACTGGCATCATTCTCTCTCTCTCTCTCTCTCTCTACTATGTAGTCAGAAATTCTAACAGCTTCAAAAATCCTGTACTGTGATAGTCCTAAGTTTCTAAGAAATGTGTACCCAAGCTTTGGCTCTCCCCTCTCAGCTTGCCCACTTTTTGACTCCAGTCAGTAGTGGTGTTCAAGCTGAGTGTTAAGCCTGGAATGCTGGGCATCTCTATTGCATACGATGGCTTCAATCATTCTCCATGTGCAATCTAATATTTTGTTTCATTTCGCACAACAAGAATCAGATGATGATGTGCAGACTCTGTATAGAAAACATACAGTGGATACTAGGCCCATTTTACTTGTGCCATTTGAAGGAGGCAGCAGCACACGAGAAATGGGAAAAACTTTGGCCAACTTCCACACTTCATATTTCCCACACTGGTCCATTGGGATGTCCATATACTCACCAGTCCAAATCTCAGCTGACTTGCTCCCCAATAAGATCAAGTCCAACAACTAGAAATGAAATCCCTTGAAAAAGAAGGAAGTAGAAATGCACGCCCTTTGCTGACAGTAAGCTCCGTGCTGCTGCTGTCAATAGCAAAAATGCCAAAGACAGTTCTTTCCTGTACAGTCGGTTTGCCTTCTTCTTTGGTATTGTTGGTGCTGGTGCCAGTACGGGTGGTGGCAGAGAGTTATGCTCGTGCTTTTGCTTCAAAAGTTCTACACCTGAATCTGAGACCCCCCGGTTGAGATTTACAGAGGGTTTGGTTTCCTGAACACTAGAAAGAAGTTCTCCCTCAGATGCACGCCCAGTTTTCTTTGTGACCACCCACTCATGCGCACTGCTTAGCTGGAACAGACCCGAAATCATGGCATTGAACTTTGTCACAGACATGGTGTTCTCAAAGAGAAGGTAGGGGATGAGGAATGGGAATGAGCGGGGAGCTGGAAGCACATTCAAGAAGGACATAAGTGCAGGAATGTAGCAAACAACCCATACTGGGAGCATTGCCTCTGGCACAAACATTGTCACTGGCAGGATTATGCAGAAGAGTGTGAATGAATAGAATGGAAGAATCAGTTTTCTCAGAAGGAAGAAAAGGAATATCATGTTTGCTTTCTTCCCCGCTGATACCTGCAGTTGCAGATGAAACCAAAACACGTCAGTTTTTTACTGAACAGGTAATTACTAACAGAAAAGAAGGGTACTTGGCAACACAAACCCAAAAGCAGTGTTCAATTCTTTAATCAAATAAGTTCCCAATGTATACTGTCATTTGTTCTATCAGCAAACACAATATGGAAAGCTACGATTGAATAATAGAACTTGCAGTTGACCTTGTGTTTTGCAAAGTTTCTTGTGGCATTAGACTTTATATACAATGACATGAATCAAAACAGGTTGTGATGCATAGAAGCTACAACATAATCAATTAACTACAGGATTGTAGGGCAGCAAAGATCTTTCAACCCTAGTGTGGTTGTGCATGTTTAGAAGCTGAACCCACCTCAGACTTGATGATATCAGGAAGACACAGACGAAAAAGTTGCATGGGGCCTGAATGCCAGCGGTGTTGTTGTTTACGGTATGCCTCATATGACTCTGGTAACTCGCACAGACACTGCCAGAACCTAACATCCTGATTAGCAATGCCCATGAAACGAGTGCACCCAGACTATCTCACAACGCATTAACATGAACATCCCAGTTGGAACATGTTGATCTACACTAATTTAGCACTGGTTTTTTGCTAGCTTCTCAGCCTGATACACCATTTCATAATAGCTAACCCACCAACCATATACCATACCTTGCAAACACAGTAAGCTAGACTGATTCATCCTACATGCACTAGATCCCTAGGCATTTAGTGCTAATGGCTAACACCACAAATTAAGTAGTAAACCAGGTGCTCAAATACAAACCTATAAATCTAGCACTGATCCACTCCCTGAACCCCTTGAGTCTAGAATCAATGCTGTGGTCAGGATCACAAGTGAACTAGTGTAGAACAAGCATGGCTTTGTAGGAAAAAAAGCAACTTACCCGCACATCATTGACAAAGATAAACTTCCAGCCACAAAGATGAGCCCGGACAGCAATATCCATGTCTTCTACAGTTGTGCGTTCCAACCAGCCACCGCACTCTTCCAATGCTTTGATACGCCAAACACCCGCTGTGCCATTGAAGCCAAAAAAGTTGATGAACACACCATTCACCTGTTGCTCCACCTCAAAGTGGAATGATAGATTTATGTTCTGGAGACGTGTGAGCAGATTCTCATCCTTGTTGACAAACGACCACCGTGCTTGTACTAGACCCAGTTCTGGATTGTCCTGTGATCAACAACCAAATCGCTTTATAATGACAAGATTCTATACATTCTCTGTGTCACTGTGTATTCTAGAGACACAATTCCAACAAAACTGAAGTCATCCATGAACTCTGGAGTTTCAGGTCATGGTTGTTTTTGAGAAAATCAGGAAACCTTCTCCAATACATACTTTTTGTTCTCAATACTACTAGATGTCATTGGTTTGCTTGTACAAAAGAAGCAATCAAAGGGCACTTCTTGTTCCCTTCCTTTCTTTAGGGATAGGGCATTCTCTCTAATATTGCTGACAGAGAAAATGAACCACATTGAAGTAAGTACACACAAAGGTTTTTGGGAATACCCTAAAGTGAGGGACGGTGCGTTTAAGGAAGTCTGCCTTTGGCTGGAAATCAGCATCAAAGATTGTGACAAACTCATAGTCTTTCACATATTCGCAGCTCATTGCAGACTTGAGGTTGCCAGCCTTATATCCTGTGCGATTTGTTCGATGCCTATATATGATATTAATCCCCTTCTGGTTCCATTTGGTCACCTCAGCCTTGATCAAGAACTGTGTATCAACATCATCTGAGTCATCCAGCACTTGCACCAGCATGCGATGCCTTGGCCAATCAAGCTGGCAGACTGCTGAGATGGATTGCTCATACACCTGCACAAACACAATACACACACTTCTCAAGATCTTAAAAAACCTTGTCATGAAATCCATTCCTTTGACAGCCAGCCAGCCCTGGACATGTACAGAAGAGGGAGTTTTCTCAAGAAATCTAAGGCATGCAGCACAAGGCTGTGGGTGGGTGGGGGCACAGAACAAACCTCTCGTTCATTGCACATTGGAATTTGAACAAGAACCATGGGGTAGCCCTTGTCCGGCTGCTCAACATCATCCGACTCAAGTGAAGGGTTTACTGGAATAGGCTTTATCTTCTTCCACTTGATCCACATACAACCAAGGCAGAGGATAATGCGATCTGCTGACTGAATGAGGAAGAGGCAGATACAAAAATTGATGAGAAGCTGAAGCGGTGGTGCAATGTACTCCGCTCGCAAATATAACCAGCCAAGGTATATGGAGTGGGCCAGGTTCTGCACTTGGAATGCAGGAGCCCAGTATGGGCCAGGGAAATGCCAACCCATCAAATGTGCTGCTACCTCCACACACAACATGAATATTGCAAACACCAAAAACCCTGTAATGGCCTTGAACAGTCTGCTGCCCCCCTTGTGTGGTTTTGCTGCAGTAGGAGGAGGAGCCAGACCCTGTCGAAGAATGAGACGTTTCTTGATGGCTGCAAGAACCGTCCACAACCCTAATGCCATCCATGCAAGGCAACCAGCTGCTCTGTGAGCCTTGAGCAGAAGTACCCATGTCAGCTGCTTGGCATTCTTTCCCTTGTCTTTTCCTCCACCACCAAATCCACCAGCCTTTGGGCTCTCGATCTCCAGCATTGTGTAGTTTGGGTTTGCCATCTTCACCACTACAGGAGTTCCCCCCCTAAGCTGCTCCTTATTCCACCACTCCACAAAGTCGAAATTGGTGGGTGCCATCTTCAAACAAACACTGTTGTTGATGCCAAGAAACAAATGGGCACTAGCCAAAATCTTCTTGCACTGCTCTTGTGAAGAAGAAGAAGAAGAAGAAGAAGAAGAAGATGGGGGGAAGACTACTAAAATGTTGGATTGTTCTAGTTATCGCATCGTGATATCTCTTGAGAAGAAGAGGGAGAGCAACAAGAAACTAGATCATCACAGAAACCGATCATAGATGCCAGCAGCAGCTCCCAACTTCTGCTGCAGCATTCACAACAGAGCTTCTTCTACCATCATCCGTCGTCAACAGCGAATGAGACAGTAAATCCTTCCCCCGGATGCCTCCTCCCGCCCTTGGGAGGAGATCAAGGCTGCTCTTCGACGACAGTAGTGTCCTGCAGCAGCAAGAAAACCCCAGTCCTCGTCGCATCTAGACTCCGCTGCTGCTGCTGCATTGCATAATTTCAGCGCGTAACTGCAATGCCAATAAAAAGCTTCCCCGCCAAAAGAAAACCCCCCGACCTCAGGAGGAATGGCTCTCTCTCTCTCTCTCTCTCTCTCTCTCTCTCTCTCTCTCTTCACTGCACAAATATAAAAGCTGACCTAACCAACGGAAGAAGAGAAACCAAAGAAGACGAAGCCGGAAGGAAAGGTTCTCTCTCTCTCTCTAATCTGTGGACCAACCCAAGAAAAGAAGAACCGAGTAGAATCGATTGACCATCAAAACCCAGAATCCAAAAACTCAGAAAAATATTTCAGCAAGTTTTTTCAGCAGATCCGAACCAAAGCGACAAAACCATCCCACACCCACCAAAGCAAAACACCACTTCTTCAATGCAAGCCTTTTTCTCTCTTTTTTTTGTTCTTCCTTCCCTCCGACACAATACAGAACACAGGAAGAAAGAAAAACACCCACACTAGCCGATCACCTCCTTCAATGCAAAACCCAAACAAACACATATAATGTACGACACAAATGAGTCACAAATGAACATATAGATTCATGAAGCAAACCCAAAACACCCTGGGTACCAACCAAAATGGGAAGAAAAAGAGAGAGAGAGAGAGAGAGAGAGAGAGAGAGAGAGAGAGAGAAAAAAAGGAAGAAGTAGTTTTGGGTCTGCAAGGGTACGTAAAAGCTAATCAAGACCCAAATCTCAGCACCTCAACAGCAACAGAGGATGCCACCTGCATAAAATCCTGGCATCTGCGAGTAGTCTGGAAATGGAAACAACACAAATGACAGGAGTTTCTGAAACACCCAGACTTTATTAAATGCCACAACCCACAGTTGGCGCCTACAGCTGTCGATGACCACATAACACTACTGAGACACAGACACAGACGGAAGATCCAGAACCAGAAGAAGAAGAAGAAGAAAGAGAAGAGAGACTGGGTCTAAGTAAGTAACATTTTATTAATAATAAACACAAGAGAATCCTGCTGTGCTGCTGCTGGAAGGAAGGAGAGTGGGAGTTACAGCCTTCCCCGATGCCTCCCCTCCTCCTCCTGCTTCTCCCCCTCTTCCCTTCGCTTTTCGAACACAAAGTCGTGTGCGAGTGCGCGTAAGTGTGTGTGTGTGTGTGTGTGTTTTGAGTGTCCTCTTTGCATTTGTTCGTTTGCAGATTTGTTTTTGCAATTTACTCGGCGACTCGGTGGATTTTTTTTAAAGTTTCCTTCAGCAGCGGTGGTTTTTTTTTTTTTTTAAGCTAAAGTGCTATGATGATCTTTCGGAAGATTTAGCCAATTTTGGCTACAAGCTAAATACGAAAATAAACTTTCAAAAAATAAAAATCCTTCTATATTTTTGGCTAGCTTCTTGAATCATGTATAGAAATCTGGTGACTTTTTTTATTAAATTTCGATCTAATTCCGGCTATTGAAATTTTTCAAAAGGAACTTGATTTTGAGCACTTTTAATTTTTCAATATAACTTTTTGGCCAATATATGTAGCCAGCCCCCAAAAAAAAACAAAAAAGGCTGGTCTCCACCAGCCTTTATTTTGCTTTGGCTGGCTATACACATAGCCGAAATGCTATATTGAAATATTTAAAAGCCCTAAAATCAAGTTCCTTTTGAAAATTTCCAATAGCCGGAATTCGATTCAAATTTAATAAAAAAAGTCACCAGATTTCTATACATGATTCAAGAAGCTAGCCAAAAATATAGAAGGATTTTTATTTTTTGAAAATTTATTTTCGTATTTTAGTTTGTAGCCAAAACCGCCCACCTTTTCATTACCGTCCACCCCTCCTTCGGTAAACCAGCGCCAAACTTCACGCAATCACAATATCCGCCAAACAGATACTCCATTCCCTTTACTGCAACAGCGGTCTGTACTAAACGATTTAGCCAAATATGGCTATCAGCCAGAAAATCAAGTAAAAAATCTTTATTCATCCTTCCTTCTATTTTGGAAAACGCATATTCAGTTCAAAATTGTCTGTGTTTTCTAATTCGCCAGAAAAGAAAAAAAACTCAAAAAAAACTTTTTTTTTTAAAAAGGTCAAAATTTGCCTCAACTGCTTACAACATGAAATGAAAAGGTGCTTTAAGATTTTTTTTTACTTTCATATGTTGAATATCGCCAAATTTGGCTAAATATTCTCATTGATAATTATTACTTAGCAACAAAATTAAGAAATTATTAATATATACATTATATTGCAAGTTCCAAGAAGGAAAAAAATGAAAAAAAAAAGAAAAAAAAAGAAAAAAAAAGTGAAAATGTGGGCACTGGGAAGTTGGAACATGGCAGCGTACATTCAGGATCTTATCACTTCGTAACTTAATACAATATACAGACTGGATACACTAGTTGTACATAATGGATTTTACTTAGTTCACATATGGGTTTAGGGTTTAGGGTTTATTGTGTTTAGATTCATTATAGAGTATAGTAGCTTAAGGGATTTTTGGCCCCTACATAATAATAGGTTTAATTTTTATATGAGGATTTTTGAAAAGATGATATTTTGGCTTGTGTTGAAAGAAACTTGAGATTAGTTCCCGAGTTATAATATCTTGAAGGATTTTGGTTTCTATTAGAGGAATTTTTGGAAGACCATATTTTTGCATGGTGAAATATTTGAGTTTCCATAATTCTTCTTCTTTTGTCTTAAGATGCTTTTTAATGTAAATGGCAAGGCCATAGTGTGACACACCCCTTGTTACTCTTCGATGCTCTGATGTCCAAGTGAATGGATGGATATTTTATTGGCCTTGCCTACCAAGGCAAGGATATCGTGTTTAGAGATTCATTATAGAGCTTAAGGGGTTTTTGGCCCCTATGCAATAACTTTAATTTTATATGAGGATTTTTGAAAGACCATATTTTGGCTTGTGTTAAAAATTGAGATTAGTTAGAGAGTTATGATGTCTTGAAGGATTTTGGGTTCTTTTAAAGGATTTTTCTTAAGATTATTTTTATGCATGATGAAATGTTTGAATTTACATAATTCTTCTTTTGCCTTAAGATGCTTTTTAATGTAAATGGCAAGGTCACAGTGTGATGACACACCCCTTGTTACTATTGTAGAGGTTTTTTTTTCAATTTTGTGATATCAAAACTCTAGCAATTTTTTTTGAAAAATAAGAAAATTTGGTCAAATTTATACTAGGAAAAAAAAAATCCAGAAAATTTCCCAATTTTTAAATTTAAAAAAACACGAACAAATTTGTCCAATAAAATCACTAAATAGGGGCTGATGAATAAGGGAGGTTGATTGACATGCACAGAAATCTGTTGGGAACGCAGAAAGCTGATTAGAACGAACTTCTCGTTGCTTTATTGAACGGTATTCAATGGCTAAAAAAAGATTGGGAATTTGAAAATGTTTTGGGGGCGGGGGGGGGGAGGAATTTAATGAGAATATTAAATTAGTAGCCTAAGTTGTAAAAAAAATGTAGAAAAAATGGTATACGTATTAATGATCCCTAATGAAGATTTAGCCAAATCTGGCTATAGGTATGTTGCATCTACGTGTATATTTCTGGCTAGTGACTTAGAAGAACTCAATATAGCAATTTAGTAAAGTTTTTATTCTTATTTTATCAGTTCTTGGGATTGAAAACCCCTGAAATAAACATCATTAATGAAAATTTCTTTTCATCATTAGTTTCGCCAGAAAATAAACATATTGTAGGTTTTTTTAATAAATAAAAAAGACAATCTCATCTACTCTAGTTTGGGTTCTGCAATGAAAATGGGTAAGTTATTTCATTTCATTTTATTTTGTTTTATTTTATTTTATTTACATGAACCCAATTCGTAATCTGAATTGTTGTGGATGGATGGCTGGATGGATGGATGGATGGATGAGTGCTAGCTAGTGCTTTCTCCATCTTGTTATGGATGATAATCATTTGTAGCTCCATCCTGTTATGGATGATTTCCACTTGGGCTACACCACTGATCATCACGTAGCCTGGGCAACATGCTCAAGTTCGGGCAGGCATATTAGCCTGTTAGTGGGCCCCTCCACCCAAGCTATCCGCTGGGCTATTCGCTGGCCCAGGGCAGGCACAAAAGGGCCCCACTCACTGCCCTGGTTTTTTTTTAGGGTTTTTAACTGGATTTTTACGAAACTCCTGCTAACTCCAGAAGGGAACCAGAGTAGGAAGTCCAGAGAGTCCAGAATCCAAGGCCACAGTGAACCAGTACCCCACCAGCGCAGCGTGAAGGATGGATGATAAGTGGTCAGGAAATTTTCTGTCGGGTTCCAGTTGCCTAGTTAACCATGGTGGTTAGCGCAGTTGCTTTTTCTAACTACCTATTTAAGTAACAACCCACAAGCAGGTTGTTAGTAAGTAGGTAGTAAAGACAGTACTTACCTATGTATTGAACCCTGTGCCTAATGCACAGGTGTGTGTGTATTTGATGATCCATATTACAAAATTACAATTACAAATTACATTTCCAAAACCTCTTTATATACGACACGACATTTCGCATGTGTCCATCGGGACCCTGACCGCTCAAAATCTTGATGTTTGCACTGCTTGTGACCTGTGAGATAGCAACATACAGCTGACCATGGGAATAGACCAAAGATGGCAAATATACCCCAACGTTGTTCAACTTGTAAGTAAGTAGTAAGTTACTTATTTAGTAGGTATCAATCTGTTGAAAAATAATTTCTTTGTTTTTGTATGTTGATAAGTTCCAATATCCAGACCCCGTCCCTGTTCATTATGGTTAGGGTTTCTGGTGCAGCCAATTTTCACATGCATCATAATAATACCTTTGGCATCCAGCATATTAATATTATTGGCAAAATTGTTTTTCCGGGCAATCTGATCATTGCAATTACCAATATATCTATTAAGTTTGTGTGCTAAAATGGCAACTGACATCCATTGCCATTATTATTATGGCAAATGCAAGCCTTGAAATTGCCAATATCTAATAA
>Ga0116227_10008004_pt1 | contig 20235 bp, 13 predicted proteins | sample S1TSphgellanicum_FD_89693 | JGI IMG/M metagenome (GOLD analysis project Ga0116227, IMG submission 89693) | Host-associated microbial communities from peat moss isolated from Minnesota, USA - S1T2_Fb - Sphagnum magellanicum MG | ecosystem: Host-associated > Plants > Peat moss > Unclassified...
AGCTGCAAATCAACCAGTCCATTATCTTCTGCAATTCAGTCAACCGTGTTGAGCTACTAGCAAAGAAGATCACTGAGCTTGGGTACTCATGTTTCTACATCCATGCAAAGATGTTGCAGTCACATCGGAACAGAGTATTCCATGACTTCAGAAATGGAGCCTGTCGAAACCTTGTCTGCTCAGGTATCCATTAGATTTTTCTGTCAGTGATTTCCCTCAGGTGTTCAATATTGTCTGCATGCATAATTGCAGATCTGCTCTTTGTCTTAGGTGACTGCAACACCCCAACTTATCCTTTGATAATGTTTTATCTACTGCTTTTCCATGTGAGATGAGTGAGGTCAGGTCAACAATCTCAGTTCTGATCATCAAATTGTTTCAGTCCTTGTGTGGACTCAGATGTGCACATGTCCATGTTTTACACATTTGGCATCAGTCTTGAATGCCCAAGACTGATATGTTGTGGCTAATAGGCTTTATCTTTCTTTCTGGGGACTTGGAGTTGGCCAGTTGTATTTGTGTTTGACCTCTGTTTCTATGTTAGGAAAATTGTCCAGAAGCTTGCTATAGACTTTTCATTTGGCATTCAACGGTCTCAGTAAGAGTTGCATCAAAAGTAAATGGTGGCACAGCAAACTCAATCCAAAGTTCATGGAAATGGTGTTGGTCATAATTGTCAATTTTCAGTGTGTTACCATAGTGCAATCTACTCTAATGATAGAAGATTCTTTATATGGATTGCAGATCTGTTTACAAGGGGCATTGACATTCAGGCTGTGAATGTGGTCATCAATTTTGACTTCCCAAAAAACTCAGAGACGTATCTTCACAGAGTATGTTCCCTGAGTGCTTTGGAATTGCACTAACATCTCAAAGTGAATTAGAAATCCTTTGGAACCTTTTGCTGATGCTCTTTTTTTTATTCAGGTTGATCAGACAATGTCCTTAACCTGTTTTTGAAGGTTCTGAGAGCAGAGTCTTGTGTTGGTTCTTATGCCTGATTCTTTCTTACAAGGGTTACAGGTGGGGCGATCTGGAAGGTTTGGCCATCTTGGACTGGCAGTGAATCTGATCACTTATGAAGACCGTTTTAACCTGTATTTTCTCTAACCTGTCTTGATGAGTTGAAGGTCTTTAATAGCTCAGGTTACCTATCATAGCATGGAATCTGTTGCCCTAGCTGAAAGGTTCTCTTGTGCAATGCTTAACCAATCAGGAATCTTGTGTAGTGGTGTTTATAAGTGCATGGATTTTGAGTCATAGGATATGTAAGGAATTGATGAGTTTTGAGATGCTCCTATCACCTGCTTTTGCAGGCTTGGTTGGTCCTCTTCTAAAGTTTTGATCAGTTGTAAATATTTCTGCTATCATCAGTACTTAATAAGCACACTGGTATGGTTCACAGATACCGAATTGAGCAAGAGCTTGGCACTGAGATCAAGTCAATTCCACCACAGATAGATTGTGCCATTTACTGCTGATAAGCTGAGTTGGTACAGGAGAAGGTGTTGATGGAACTTATTGCTGGATGCTGCTGCAAGTGGCCTGTTCTCTGGGAGGTAAATGTTGTTACACGATGGTGTAGCACAATGATATGGGACAGATTCTCTGTGCTGTGAAGGGTTTTGCATGCCTGCGAGGCCCTTGTCCCATTGCAAGCTTCTAACTTGAACTGTGTCTGGGTTTTATGTGGGGAGGCTGTTGGCAGACACATGCAATGGTCAGCTAGAAGACTCAGAGTAGGGGCACTGGTGGGTGGGTGCTTTGTTTGCAGTATCTACACCTTCTATCTCTAGAGCATGTGGCATTGTACTTATCAATATTACAGTCTCAGAATGTCTGATGTGAATTGACATGTGATGGAAAATCTGGAAAACATGAGTTGAGATGACCTCCTTTGCAGCAATCAAACTCGGCATTACTACTGTCACCTAGGCTTATGATGTCCACTTGCAATTGCTTGACTTAAGCAGATGTGCTGGACCGATGAGACTACCTCGTGCTGTAGGGGAACTTCTATACATTTTGGAACTGGATTTGAGTCTGACATGAGACTACCTGACATGTCTTTCAGCAAGTCACTGCAACTGGTTCTGTTAATTTTTCGGAGGTGTTCATAAAGCTTGAAACCCTTCCTGAGTCCATGAAGGACTAAAGTAGAACAGTTGCAACGTCTTACTTTAGGTGGTTGTGTTGTGAAAGCCTCCAAGCATTTCCAGTTGCATTTGCCAACTGAAGAGGCATGCCACTGGTTTGTAGAAGCTTGTACTTCCAGGGTTTATGGAGCAACTGGAAATCATGCAAAAGACAAGTCAAGAATTTGCAGCACTTCCAAGTCACCTGAACAAATTGTTGGCATTGTGAGGAAATCAACTTGCACAGCTGTTGTACACTGGAGGAGAATTGCAGAATTGTTGGGCAAGAGTAAAAATCTGGCCACCACGTGGAGGAAATGTCTCAGGTCTCCTGTTCCAGTTGACAGTTCTCTAAGGTTTTAAGCTTGAGGTTGTTCAGTGATCCAATGCTAGTGTTGTTACAGAGGCCTGGGGTTGCAACTGATCCAGCTGAGAGAAGTTGGTCCTGATGGATTGATGATCATTCAAAGGTTTTCTGGATTCTATAAAGGGTGTTTGACCTTCCATGGTTTTGAACTTCACATGATTCAGTTACATTATATAGATATTGTTGATAGTCAGACGAGTCTACAATTGTTCCCATGTTAGGATGGAATAGGAGTTTTACATAAACCAGTTCCAACGAAACATTGTCACCAGAATTTTTGGGTGGCAGGTGTTTTGGAGGTGTTGTGATTGGGTGTTTGAAGTTGTAAATTTTCCCTTTCCTCCCTTCAAATTCTAATGTGAAATCTTGGAGAGATGTGTGTAAAACAATCAAGCAAATTGACTGTTTTTGATTAGCCATTTATTCTGATTGGCCCAAGTGATAATATTAAAAAAGATCTTAAAGGGCCCTTCAAGAAGACCTGTAAAAATGTGAAACATATTTTTGATGAGCCAAAGCTAAGAATTGGCCAAGTTTGCTGATATTTGCTCATCTGAAAAGCCTTGAATCCCTTTACTTAAAACACAATTTACTTGAAACATTTTAGAAAGTCGGCACTAGAAACGTGACGGGTGAGAAAGAGAACAGATTATTGCAAAAGGAAAAAGAAGTGCAATTCCTTTTTTTGCATGACGGTGCACACAGGTCGGGAAGTTCAACGCTGGTGACCGCATACCTACCAGGTAGTCACCGCGCGGTAGTTTGAACGAGGGCCTACGCGGTAGCCGCGCGGTCGTTGGGAGGAGGCCAAGAGTTGGGGCAGAGTGAGCGAGTGAGTGTGTTTTCCTTGCGTGTTGCAAGCATGCCTCGTGGCGATGGCGGGGGCGACGAGGGATTTTTGAGGCTTGTAATCACCTCGTAAGAACTACTGGAAGCGTTGCAAGAAACGGGAGAGGGAGTAGCAAGAAGCAGCGAGAGAGAACGTGTGGAGAAACAATCAATCGAGGAGCGGGAGGATCTGAGAGCAAAGCAACATGGCTGCGTCCAGAGGTGGGCCTGGTCCTGCCCCGCAAGACAAAGCCGCGCTGTCCAATGTCACTCGCAACAAGTGCGTCTCTCTCTCTCTCTCTGCCATTTCTTGTTCCTCTGTTTCTATCTCTTGTACTCTTATTTCCGAGGGTTAGGGCAAACATTTGACGGTCTACCGCAGTCATTTTTTCGTGGTGATTCCATCTCGACCATCTTCTCTATTGCGATTGTCGCTCTCTGTTTCTTTTCTTGTGCCTTGCAACAGGCTCATTACTCATTTGTGTCATTTCCTTAGGTTCTGGCTGCTCTTTGCATGCAATTCACCAAGCTGTCTCTCTTTACAGAGTTTTGTTTGCTTTGTCTTGGTGATTTTTATCTGTTGACTGTAGTACAAGCTCGGTGTCAGTATCTGTATGCTATTCTGCATTTGTTCGGCCTCATCTCGGACATTGAATCTCTTGCTTTGACTCTTGTAGATTTGGCAGTGTCTCCATCCGAATCTGTTTTAGTTTATTCTCACACTTAGGGTTTTGGAGTACAGGCCCTGTGTCAGTATCTGTACAAGCCCTATGTCAGTATCAGTTGAAGCTGGCTGTGGGTAATTGTCTGTTATTGTGCCTTGATCCTTTCTTCTGTTTTTTGTGTACATAGATCTCTCACATTTCGTTCATTGACACTGGTACTTTGTTTGTATGGAATAAAGATGTCTGGAGCTCAACAGGGTGTTGTTCTAATGATGCCTATGGCACACAATTGGTGTGCATTGCTCAAATTTGATGTACTGACTTTCTTGTTCCTTGCTTCTTGAGCAAATGTCTTTGTAGTGTAATGAGAAACCCTCTGGTTTGCTGATTACATATCTGTGATGCAGCTCTCAAGATTGGAAAGCTCAACTCAAATTACCACTGGCAGACACCCGATTTAAGACTGAGGTAATCAACAGGGAGCTGAAGCATACTTGTCCTAAAACAACCTCCCACTTCTCTCCTCATGATCAGGAATCCTGTTGTGAAATCCCAGTTCTGTGGTTAGATCAGGATGCTGTTTTTCTTTGGGCATGTTTTGCATGAAGTAGTTTGTATTAAGGGCAGATATGAGGTTGTTGTGGTGTGAATTCTTGTTGCACATATGTTTGATTGTCAAGTCTCTGGATTAATTTTCATGATCTGTGGTCACTGCACAGGATGTTACAGCTACAAAGGGGAATGAGTTTGAGGACTACTTCTTGAAGCGGGAGCTCTTGATGGGCATATATGAGAAGGGCTTTGAAAGACCATCTCCAATACAGGAGGAGAGTATACCCATTGCTTTGACAGGCAGTGACATACTTGCACGTGCAAAGAATGGAACTGGAAAGACTGCAGCCTTCAGTATTCCAGCGATTGAGAAGATTGACCAGACTAAGAATGCGATACAAGGTACTTGTGCTTGTCCACAAATTACGAGGTTTCATCTGATGGATCATTATTGCAGTTTCTTCTGCATTTACATCTTTTGATAAATGGCTGAGAAGCAGTTTGGTTCCTAGCTTGAGAAAGCACTGATTGTGTCCATACTCTTTTGTGGTGTATAGTCCTTTTGCTAGTGCCAACAAGGGAGCTTGCACTGCAAACATCACAGGTATGCAAGGAGTTGGCAAAGCATTTGAATATTCAGATCATGGTCACCACTGGTGGCACCAGCCTGCGCGATGACATAATGCGGTTATACCAACCAGTTCACCTGCTTGTGGGAACTCCTGGTCGTGTTCTTGACCTAGCCAACAAGGGGGTCTGCAATCTCCGTGAGTGCTCCATGCTGGTGATGGATGAGGTCAGAGCTACTCCATTAGCTCAAGCTCTGGTTCAAAGTTCTCTGTTTCCATTCATGGTGGTGAAGCCTGTGTTGTGTTTGCTGACCATTGATCAGTTGGTGCATGAATTGCAAATGGCCATTGAACTTAGTTGTACTTATCTGTGAGGGGTTTTTGTTGGCTGCAGGCTGACAAACTTTTATCCCCAGAGTTCCAACCACTGGTGGAGCAACTCATTGGTTATTTGCCTCAAAATCGACAAATTCTACTCTACTCAGCTACATTTCCAGTCACAGTGAAGTCATTCAAGGACAAGTTTTTGCGGAAGCCCTATGTTATCAATCTCATGGATGAGTTGACACTGAAAGGAGTCACCCAGTATTATGCATTTGTGGAAGAAAGACAGAAGGTCCATTGCCTTAATACCTTGTTTTCAAAGGTATGACAATCATTAGAACTAGTTTTTGTAGTCTTTTCAGGACAGTTTTGGTTCAAATAGCATGTTGTGTAATAACTTGCAACCTTCCTGTTCTTCTTGATGGACTCACCTAGGATTTTATTCAAGTCTTATTCTAGAGTAATCCCAGAAGAGTTGAAGTTTGATGTGGAAAGGGACCGGTGTCTTGACAGTTACAAATCAACCAGTCCATCATCTTCTGCAATTCAGTCAACCGAGTAGAGCTGCTAGCAAAGAAGATCACTGAGCTTGGGTACTCATGTTTCTACATCCATGCAAAGATGCTGCAGTCACATCGGAACAGAGTATTTCATGACTTCAGAAATGGAGCCTGTCGAAATCTTGTCTCTTCAGGTTTCTCCCAATTCTGTTGATTTCCCTGTCGCTTCTCAAGTAATTTTTGGTCATGCATGAAGACAGATTGGTTAGCAGCATTCCTTCTCTTATCAGATCCTGAATTTGACCAAAGCACATGGACATTTAGCCATCCTGGACCTTGCTTTAGAGTTTGACAATATTTGTGCAGATGTTAAGTTGCCAAGCTGTATGTGCATTTTCTCACCTTTGGGCTGTCCATCTGACCCAAGTAGGAGATACTTTGTGCATTCAGAAGTTCAATTCTGCATCTGAAAACTCTATACATAATTTATGGTGGTGTCTTGCTGGATCAAGATTTAGGGTGTAGGACTGTCCACTCTACAGAATTCTTCTCAAACCTGGAAGATGTGTGCATTTGTTGGTTGCAGATCTGTTTACAAGGGGTATTGACATTCAAGCTGTGAATGTGGTCATCAATTTTGATTTTCCAAAGAACTCTGAGACATACCTTCACAGAGTATGTTACTTGGCTACTCTGTTGTAGTAATCTGTTATAAGTGGCCTGAAACTAATCTCAACTCACTGGCTCTCGACCCTTTCATGATTCAAATATTTAGGGCTATTGCCTCCTTTTCAGAGTTGGTCACTTTCAAATAGCAGTAAGGCAGGCAACTGAGTTTCCTAACTGCATCCCCCAGGGTTCGACCCCTGTATATCTGCACGGTTTTCAGTGACCAGTTGAGCTGGGTGTAGTAGGTACATTTAACATGGGCTTGTGGTAAGAATTTAATCTGCAACCACTTTCATGGAGGCCGTCAGTCCTAACCACTTATGCTATTGGCTTGATGCTGGTTGAAACATAAATTAGAGATTTAATCCAACTTGTTGGTAATAGGGTTAGTACAGGGCTAAAGCACAAGTTATTCTTACAATTGCAGTGATAGAGCAAAAATTGTTTGTTCCTTACTTGCAATTTGTTTTTGATTTTTCACAGGTGGGGCGTTCTGGAAGGTTTGGTCATCTTGGCCTTGCAGTGAATCTGATCACTTTTGAGGACCGTTTCAACCTGTAATTTTTCTTACTTGTCTTGTTATCTCTTTAGTAGCTCTGGGCACCTCCTATTGCAAGGCATATTCTGTCTAACTGGTTTGTGCTTGACTGGTGGGTATAGATGTATACTCCATAGAATTGTTCCTGTCATATGGTCTATTTCCCATTTTGAATATCCTTGGAGAGGATGATCTTGAGGTTCCCTCATCTGTTCATTTTGTGGGCTTTGTTAGTTCTGCTTGAAGTTATTTGTGCTTAGTGAACTACTTCTGGTACGACTTCGCTTGGATACACATGAAGCATGTTTGTATGTTGCACAGGTACCGGATTGAGCAAGAGCTGGGAACAGAGATCAAGTCAATTCCACCACAGATAGACCAGACCATTTACTGTCGATAATCTGGTTTGCTATGAGAGAAAGCACAACAGGAGATGATGGTTTGATCTTTGAAGGCAATTGTGATGGCACAGTAGTTTGGTGCATGCTCGTGTGACAGATTCTTCATGTTGCAATCAATCTTTTTACACTATCAAGGCTGTTTGCCAAATTGTTTGGATGTGAATGTGTCCAAGATGGTGGAGGGTTCTCACAGACATACACCAAGTTCAACAATCACAGGGATCCAGATTATTGGTTTGTGCTTTGCCTTGTATCTGCCAAGCATGTGCTATTCCGCTTGCTGTTTGTGTTTGTCAGTGCAAGGTATTGAAAGGGTCCCATGAATTTCTTTTTGTGGCTGGTTTGTGTTATGTCTTCTTTCTGTTTTGCTCTCCTACTGCAATTCCGTTTGACGCTCTTTCTGCTTCCATACAGACAGAAGTGTACTGCATCAAAATGTTGTGCGAAATTTGAAAAACAAGGATGCCAATGGAGCAAGCTTTAAGCATATCTACTACCTAATGATTTGTTAAAAAAATGTTCATTTGGAAGGATGTCTATGATGTTGGCTGGGTTTCACAAATAGAGTATGGGTTGAGCAACTCTTAGTCATTGTCACATGGGTATGAAAATGGAGTTAGGCCCTGTAAATTTATGCAGGATACTATGGGTGTCAAAAAAGAACTTCATCAATTATGAACTTGAATCCTTCCATTCAAAAATTGCTCCTAAATTTGATGAGCACCATGTCTATAGATAATAAATGTTACATATTTACTACTTAACAAGTTTGTCATACATGAACTGCATTTGAAAATTATAATGAATTTTCTTTTGTACTGGGAATTTTTTTGGTAATATTATAGTAACTTTGGTGGCCATTTAATGTGTTGTTTGTGCTTAGAACATCTCCAACAATGTGATATATAGCAAGTCATGTATCCTCAAATTGGATCCCAAATGCCGACCCCTAAGTGCATTTAACATAGGATGGATTTTGAGCCCCAACTAAACCACAATGACACATGACAAACAAGGACCCAATTTTTTTCATTGTCTTCACATCTATGTATGAAGGAAGGTAGTTTGTTTGGTTTGTTTTGTACTTATGAAATCCACCGAACTGGGATGCTTCAGGTGTTCTTGGTCTCTTTGGAAAGCTCTCAAGGAGGAGGGGTGCATCCGCTTGGTTACATAGCGTTATGGTGTAGAAGTTCTTGAATATTGGATGATTCTTCACTGAAAATTAAATTAAATCGTAGCTGAAAATTTCAGAGGAATTGGAATGTGCCTTTGGTGTTGTTGGAAAGATCTTGATGAGTAGGATTTAATGGAATTTATTCGGTAAGATTTGGATTCAGACTGTGGGAGATATTGATTTTAAAGTGATTTCTGTGCTGAAAATTCAAATAAAATTCAAAAAACCAAGTTTTGGAAGGAAAAATCAGTTGAGGACGAGGTCACACTTGAAGGCTTACCATTCAATTCAACCATGATTTCCTTTCATATTTGGCTGTCCAAAAAAATTGATACACTGTTCACATGTTGAGTTTCCCTATTTTGTAATGGGTTCACACTTGGGCCAACGGCACAAGCCACGCTAGTAGGTGTGAAAACATAGAGATGCAATACACATAGAGACTATTGTGTTTGCATGCACATGTACATTCACTTGCACATAGAAATGCTAGTGCACATTTTTGTCTCTCTTTATTTTCAATGTTTTTTTTGAGTGTTTGTATAAGTCATGTTTTTTCATTTTTCGCAGTTAAAAAAAAGGCTGAACCCTGATGGTGTTCCCATGGAAGCAGTGACTGCAAATGTAACTATAAGACTACATCAAGGACAATGATGGCAAATAGTTGTTCCTTGCTAGAGTTGTGAAGGCACTTTGGTTTAATGCAAAGAAAATCTAAAGCCAACATGAAGGTTCTATGCCTAGGCAATTGCCAAATTTGCCACACAATTGGGACAAAAACCATGGTGGGATTTTCAAGGATTATGTTGCACTCTCTCCTATGTTGGTGAGGGATTATTCAAGACGCATTAAAAGATGATTCATAGACCTTTTTGGGAGAATTTTTGAATAGGGTTTATAAGTATGATGAATTTTTCATGTAACACCTTGGTTGTATAGACAAACTTGGATTGTTTTCAATTCAAAAGTGCACAACTACCTTTCAACAAGTTGTGTATGTAATAGGGGCATATTCAATAGATGAATATTGTAAACTTGGCAAGAACATAACTATGGAATGCTTCAAACGGCTTTATTCAACCAATAATAGCCATTTTTTGGCCATGTACTTAAGAGAACCCACAAGAGCAAGCATTGAAAAACAACTCTTCTTCAATGCAAGTAAGCCATTCCTAGGAATCTTTGAGAACTTGGATTGCATGAATTATCAATGGAAGAACCACCCCATCAATTGTAAGGTCAATTCCGAAAGAAAGATGGAGAGATATCAATCATATTGAAAGCAATTGTACACCAATCTTTGTATTTGGCACACATTTTTTTGGGGAACAATGACATTAATGTTCTATACCAATCACCCATGATTTGCAAATTTTCGAGTGGAGTGGCAAGTGATGTTAATTTTGTGGTGAATGGGATAACCTACCTCAATACTATCTCTTCATGGATGACATTTACTTTCAATGGTCTTGCTTTGTTCAAATCGTCTATAGACCTCAAGTTGCAAAAGGGTAGCACTTTGCAAAGATAGTGAACAATGATGTGAAGAGTTGTTTTAAAGTCTTGTAGTTCATTTTGCCATCATTTAAAACCCTTGTAAACTATGGCAAATGGATGCAACTTACAAAATTATGTTGGTATGTATGATTCTTCACATGATGATAATTGAAAACAAGAGGAATAACAATCTTGAACCATTGTTTGATTAAATTTTTTTTGAGAATGATTTAAATGAGGATTGATGTTTTAGACCTATGTGAAGGGCATTGAAAAGCTTGAAATTTTTTAACACATTGCAATTCACAAAATGACTTGGTAGAACATTTGTGTCCACTCTGTTTGAATTTGCTTCAAATGTGCATTCTATTTGAATTTGTTATAAATATGCACTTGTTTATAACAAAACAAACTTTCTATTGTTTTGATATTTAATTTATTGATTTGTTAGGTTTGTTTTGCTTGAATTTGCTTTAGATGTTCACTTTGTAAAGTTTGTTTAGTTTGAATTTGTTCCAAATGTGCACTTTGCAAGATCTATTCAAGTTCTACAAATCCTATTGTGCCTCCTTTGCACAAAATTTGCACCTCCTTGCAACCATGAAAGTGTGTTCTTTTCGTTGTTTATGGGAGCCAACACTATTTTGTTATTGCAAACCCTTTTGCAACCTTTTGTTGGAAATGATCTTCATACCTACTTGGCTCACCCCAAAATCATATGTTTAACATTGACACACTATGCTTTTAGCTAAAAATCCTACTAGATTCTCCACATACATTTAGAGAAAGAAAATATGAGTTCAAAATTTTAGGACCTCTTTCAATCTTCACATACAACTTTTAAAAGAACATGTGTGCATAAATCATTATGAGAGAACACCTTATACAAATGAACATTGTTCTTTAAAAAAATATATATATTATGCCTACTTTTTAAGAGTTGAAGAAAAATTATGTTTACTTATAGGTGAACATCTTGTCAATTTTACAAAAGGTTTTTCTTGCAGCACCTTGCAATCTATGCGTGTTTGGGTTAGCAATAATATTTGCCTCTTGCTTTAAGATGTCTAAAACTCGAGAGGAAGTACATTTTGTAAGTGTGAACTTGCCCACTCAAGAGGGGGTACATTTTGTAAATGTGAACTTGCCCAAAGTCAGCTATTGCCTTGTTGTAAGCCCCTTATTTTATAATGCCTTCACCTTGAGGCTCACATTAGCCATAACATCATCTTAGACCCCTTATTTTGGAATGCCTTTACCCTAGTAATGACCTCATCCTAGGCCCCTTATTTTGAAATGCTCTTATTGCAGTAAGGCCCTTATCCTAGGCCCCTTGTTTTGGAATGTCCTAACCCTAGTAGGGCTTTTATCCTAGGCCCCTTATTTTGGAATGTTTCACCTTAAGGCTATCATCCGAGGCCCCTTATTTTGTACTCTCACCCTAGGGCCCTCCTCCTAGGCCCCTTATTTTGGAATTCCATCATGCTAAGGCTTTCATACTAGGCCCCTTATTTTGGAACGCCCCTACCCTAGGGCCTTTTACATGAAACAAAATAGTAGCGTAAAACCAAAGTTTCATTTGACAATCAATTTTTGGGCAGCATTTGTGTATGTAAGATGTCTAAAGTTAAAAAAACCCACCAAAGTTCCAAACCCTTACTCTCTCACAAGTGCATAATCATCGAGAGAGAGAGAGAGAGGAGCGCAGAAATGGAGGTAGAAATGGGTGAAGCGATGCATACCGTGGGCACCAAGAACCACAGTCCGCCGGGGATGTCGCTCCGTTTGGTGCAGGAGCTCGCAGGCCATGACGACAGGTATCCTGCTTTTCTCATTGACATGGTTTTGATTTCATGGTGTTGTGTGTGTGGAGAGAGAGAGAGAGAGAGAGAGAGAGAGAGAGAGAGCTGTGAAGGGAAAGAGCATGAGATCGTTGGGAATCTGACCAATTGGCTTTTGTGGAACTACCACTACCGGGGCAGGGTGTGGAGTGTGGCATGGAGGCCTGGAGGTGGTCCATCTGTGCTTGCATCCTGTAGTGGGGATAAAACTGTCCGGATTTGGGAGCATTCACCAGGAGCTTCTCCTTCCTCTGCCACTTGGGTTTGTAAGGTCTGTCTCTTCTCCCTCGTCGTTTTCCTTTCTCAGAGTTTGCGCTTGGTTGCTTGTTCCTTTGTAGTGTGTCTCGCTTCCATCTATGTATTGCACCCATTTGCCCCAGGAGTTCTTTTTAGGGTTTAGGATTTAGGGTTTAGATGTGGGCTAAGAGATTTATATGTTTCTGGAGTGGCCGTAACATAATTGATTATGTGGGTGGACATGGTGATTGCATAGGCAGTTCTAGATTCAGCGCATACTCGCACAGTAAGGCAATGTGAATGGTGTCCCACAGGGAAGCTGCTTGCAACAGCCAGTTTTGATGCCACTCTCGGAATGTATGAGAAAATTGGCACAGAAATTTCATTTATTGCATCATTTGAGGTAATTTTATTTTTTTTTTTTGTTAATGTTTTCAAGAGGTGACCTTAATGAAGTAAGTTGCTGTTAAACGCCTCTGTGAAATCTTTTCCATCAAAGGAAGTGGTATATCAAATTGAGACTGCGAGCAGCTGATGAAGTCAGTAGGGAGTAATGGTAATAATTATGATGAAGGTGATGGTTTGTATTTCATGAGTGTCAATCTTGAGCTTATGACCATACTCATTCATGATTTATTTTATTTTTTTGTTGTGGTTTGGCCTGAAGCAATGCAACAGTTATGTTGGTGGAGTTTGGTGGAGTTTCTCTCTGCAATCTTATACATATGCAAATTGCTTGGGAAAGTGAAATTGCCAAAATTGAATGATTCTGTGTTTTTGGTAGGGTCATGAGAATGAGGTGAAGAGTGTGGCATGGAATTCATCAGGTTCACTTCTGGCCTCATGCAGTCGGGATAAATCTGTGTGGATATGGGAGGTGTTGCCAGGCCATGAGTTTGAGTGTGTCTCAGTGCTCAATGGTCATTCCCAGGATGTGAAGATGGTGACCTGGCATCCCTCTCGTGACATTCTGGTATCAGCAAGCTATGACAACTCAATTAAGGTTGGTGATGGTTCAGAACCCCTTCATGCTTCCATCTCTAGTTGATTTTAAAGTGATCATTTTTGACCTTTTGGGTTTGAATCCATTTACAGTTTCAAGCCTGTGCGCAAATCATAAACTATCCTTGTCAGAAATTGTAGGGGCTAGCACATTCTGACTAGCAAGGGTGGAGATGTTTTGGTTTAAAGAATTTGGCATGGCTTTGCAGGTATGGGCAGAGGATGTTGATGGTGATGACTGGCGATGCGTCCAAACTCTGGCAGCTCCTGGCCGGTCTGTCAGTCAGCTTTGCTGTTTGAGAGAGAAGAAAGAATTGTTTCAAGGACTTCTGCCTCTAGTGTGTGGAAAATGGAATAGATGCATGTTTCTTTTTGTGTTAATTGGATGAGAAGATCCTGTGGACATTATAGAGACAATGCTCAAATTTGCTTATTTTGACTAAGGATTGGCATGCTGTTATTTGGTCTGCCAGGGGTCACACATCAACAGTTTGGGGCATTTCGTTTAATGCCACAGGCGATCGCATGGTGTCATGTAGGTGTGTCACTTTTACTATTTCTTCTTAAAAGTTGTATTTATTTCTTAATTTCCAGAGTTTTTCATTTGTTCTCAGCAGCTTTGTTTGCTTTTTTTTTGCTTGCATTTGACATCATGTCATTTCTTGGTTGCAGTGATGACTTGACATTAATGGTGTGGGATACTAGTGCTGATTGTGTCAGTACGAGTGCCGACGGTGTCGCCCCTTGGTTTGACCTCTCACTTCTTGCTTGATTGTGAGGGTCTATTGCTGTCTTGGGTATGTTAGAACAAAGGGTTATGGTGTGAAGATGTAGCTTGAAGTCAGGTTTCCTCTAAAGCTTGATTCTCCAGTAGGTACATATGAGATTTCAAACCTTGCAGAGTCAGAAATCCTTAAACTTCATGATTCTTTTGATAAGGTCATAATTTTAATAGTGAAAAAGTGTGACCAACTTCTTTCTTTTCTTTGTGCCATTTGGAAGTTCCATAAAAACCTGATTAAACCAAGATTTATTTGTGCAGCCAGTTCGACTTCTCACATAGATGTTTCTAGGTGTCTCAGTTCTTTCTACAAAGCTATACTACCTGTTGTCAGTGATCTGTGGGTGCCAAAGCTCAGAAAGTCTTATGTTCCTCCTGGTAGTAGTTGAATTCTCATTCAAAGACTCTGCAGTGGATGTTGATAAAACTCCTGAAGCTTTCAAGATTGGAGGTTGATAAAACTTCTCTGCTTTTGCTGCAGTTGTTGATTTTCAACTCTATATACTAAGATCAACCTTGTAGATCTAAATACTCTTATGGAAGCTTGTATGAAAGCTTTGATTAATATAGTGTTTGGTTTGGTTTCATTGTTCTTTGTTCAAGTTCTACCCCTTTGGGTTTCTCTTCTTCCTGGTTCTTCAGTCCTGATCTGGAAGTCTTTCTTTGACTGCAAGGAAAAGTTTTTCACCTTGTGCTGGATTACTTAATCATGAGTATGGAAATTTCTTGATACGTGTGAGGATTATTAGTTTTCAGTGTTAACTGTATGGTATGTATTCATTGTCTGGAGTATGCTCACTTGAAGGGCTTTGCTTACATCTGCAGGAAGCATCTGACCACCATTTCTGGATACCATGACCGCACAATATTTTCTGTTCACTGGTCAAGGTTAACAAGATCATCCCTCTACTTGTGTGAACTGAATGTGATATGACCCCCTTTGTTATATACAGGAAACTGGGAGGCTAGTAAACAGTCATGCAAGACCTGCAATGAACTGTGGAAGAATATCATGAAACTTAATGCTGCCATAACTTTGCAGTAGATCCAGAGCAACAGAAACAAAGTGCTGGAGATTTCAAATGATTGGGATATTCTGAATCTGTAAGTATGTGGGGTTGAAGGGTGAATGGCCTGATTGCCAGTGGAGCAGGAGATGATTGCATACGTGTATTTGATGAACTTAGGGACAATGTCTCCACTCTTCCGGTAACTCTTGCTGCTACATTCACCCATGTGTGTACCTGCCTTAATTATGTCTGGGTGCACATGTTCATGAAAATTATCAGGGAATGACTCTTTGTATGTTGATGTACAATCAATTCATTCCTTTGTGGTAATCATTGGACTATATTTGTCATTGGAACTGCATTTATTGAACAGTAAGAGGGTAATTCAAATGCTATTGGCTTTTATATTTCTCTGACAGGGGGAGGGGTTATCATATGAGATGGTACTGAAGCAGGAGAAGGCTCATAGTACTGATGTCAATTGTGTGCGGTGGCACCCTAAGGTGTGTGCCATTTTCCACCTTTGGCATCCCTCAAGCATCTATGAATCAAAACCCTGCTTTATCTGTTGTCCTTCTGTGACATTTCATCAACATGTTAGCTTTGATTGTTTGCTCTCATAGTAGCTAGAAGAAAAGCCAACATATCAACAGATTTTGTCATATCTGTTGACAAAAATTACCTATGATGTCAAAGTTTTGATTATGTGCTTCATGGTGTCAGGAACCAAGACTGCTAGCATCAGCAGGTGATGATGGTGTTGTTAAAATTTGGGAACTGGTGGGTGGTGACCTTCCCTTACTGAGCAATGAGCCACTCCCTTACGATCCACGTGGGTAGTTCTGTAGAAACACCAAATTCCATTTACATCCCTTGTCCATGTCTATAGACTGGTTTACTCCCCGACCAGATTAGGGTTTAAGAGAAGTAGGTTCAAGACTCAGATGGCATGTGGTGGGACTCAATTTTTATAGTAGGCTGTAGGTCTCGGAAAGTTTTGCCCCCTGGTCACAGGCCAGTTTAGGGTTTATGAGACGTAGGCTTGAGACTCACACGGCATGCAGGTCAATTTTATGGTAGGCTGTAGGTCTTGGAAAGTGGCTGGAGGGTTGCTTGAGGATTTGTAACCATTAATATCTCTGATGCCAGCAAGGTGGAGATTTTTTCTCTTCATCAAGTGGTAAACCCATCTTTTAGGTGAGCTTATTTGCATACACAAGATGCAGCATTACATAACTGCTACTTCTCTTCCATCTTGCAGAAGTTGGTATCACTGATGTCATGATCAGGGATATATCTTCATGCCTAGTTCTATGACCTGAGTGATTGGAAATATACATGTACATGGAGCTGAAGAGAAATAGGCTAACTCCAAACTGTATTTGAAGGAAAGCCATCTTCTTTATGGAGTTCTCTAAAGTAGATGTCAATAAGATCCAGTGCAAGTTACCTCTACAAAACTTACAAAGCTTCAAAAACACAAAACACTTGATTCAAGTGAACTGGACTGTGGCTAACTGTCAGCATTGAAGGAGATGATGGGCATAAGCAGGCTTGGATGGTATCATTAGCAATCGCCTTGCCCAAAATCAAAGAATGGTCAAACTCAATTTAATTCGAGTGACCTCTTTCTTTTCTTAATAACACTCTCTTATCCTTATAACTATTTCACCCTTACCCACCAACATGGATATCAAAAAAAAAATTAGCATATGCCTTTTCATGTCCATGATATTTATATTAATTGAGATTAAATTCGACATTGACATAAATAATGATGAATTATTGATAATTATATGGGAACTTAATAAGGAAGAAAATCGTCATTCATAGTGCATAGCACCGCAAAGCCTAAGTATTATATAGATAAGTTAGCACCTGAAGCTAGTAAGTTAACAAAATCGATGACCGACAAACATGCCAAATGCTGCAATCATACCAACCTCCACAGAGACAATACTTGGGACATGGAATAAGCTCCCCTTCTTGCACATAAAGCTTACACAGGTTTATGAAATAATTTCAACAAACTAATTGAAAAAACCTAAAGATATTGTTTTTTACAAGCACTAAATTCAGCAATATTTTGCCCGAAACAAGCTTAACCCCTCTGCAAAATGAAACTATGTAGTTTCAAGCTTCTCTGTGAGTTGAGCACATATTTAGCAGTTCAAAAGCCAATTTAAGTAAACTCACCACCATATTCAGGGTGGTTGATCAGTGCCTGTGGTGTTTGTCTCTTTGATAATGTGCCAATAATTACAGGTCCTGGTGCTTGCGTAACCAGAAACCTTTCACAAATAGAAGTAAAATAATCATGTGATCTATTCTTAATGGACCACATGACGGAGCTATTCTTCAAATTTATGACCCACCTTCTGTGACCGATGAACCCAATGAATTTGTTTCTGAGTGCTAGCTATCTCTGTGAAACATAGTAACTAGTTCTGTCTGCCTCATAGTTTGTACTGAATACATATCATTAAAAATTCTGAGAATCCCTAAAGCTTCCTTTTGAGTCAAACTGAACAGAGTTTGTGACATGATCTTTGATGAGATTTCATGCCCAACAACAAGAGACCATAACAGGAAAAACTGCAGGAGGCAAAGAATAACTCTACCTAATTGGTGTAATATGACTTCTAAATTGTTTCTGTAGCTCACAAAGAGGTGGGGCATTCAAGCCTCAGAAGAAGCTGTGATGTTCGTTCGTTGGGTGGATTCACAGCACTATCACCACATGATCCCTCCGATGCAGAATTTCATCCAACTCTTTGACTGGGTAAAGTGGCTGCCAAGATTCTCATGTAATATGGAGAAATCCAAGCACTTCAGTGCTGCCAATGTTCGAGCTGATACTTTCTGCATTTCAGAATTGGCTCGTACTCAACACTAATGTAAATAACTCTCATGAGCATCAACACTCATGTAGAGAAGAGAGATGGGAATGCCAATGCTGTTACAATTGAAGTTTGGACACAAGAACAGTAACTTTGTAACTCTGCAGCCTAATAAAGGGGAGCCTTTCATAGATGATATCCTTCATCTTTAAAAGCCTTACAAAGAGCATTGAATTGTTGTGTTCATTTATGTTTAAGTATTTGTTTGTTGGTTTGTAGCATGTTAACTAAGTTTTCCTCACCTATGCACATTTTTCATTTTTTCTTCTTTTTTTTTTTGGGGGGGTAATTATTATTTTTTTTTTTCTATATTTATTTGTTTTTTTAAAAAAAAAAAATCTCCAAATTTCATTAAATTATTTTTCGATTTTTTAAAAAAATTGCCATAATTTTATGCATGGTTCAAGTAAGTAGTCAAAATTTTTATAAGGATGCTAAAAAAAAATTCTTTTAATATTTTTTTAATAGTTAAATTTGGTAAATTATTGCCACCTTGATTACATCACAAATTTGGAAAACAAAACATTGATGCACACAACTGTGAAAATTTATAATGACATTAACACCTATGCAATGTATTAATATTTCAAGAAATTTGATAGGTGTCTTGTTTTCCTAACATTATTAACCCCATTCTTAATCCCTTATCTTTAAGCATCCTTGCAAGGGTCCATAATGTTTTTTTTTCTATTATTCATCCATTGCATACAATTTTGTATGGCACCAAATGTTCATTGAAATTTTTTTAAATGCAAGAATTATTACAAATGTGTGTTTTTAATTACAATGACCTTTTCCATATTCCATGTTTTTTAACTTTGAAATTTTGTAATTAATTTGTACTCCACCTTTGTCTTATTGCCCAAATTTTGTCAAAAAATGAAAAAACAAAATTTGAAAATGAAACGATTTTGGAGGTTTTAAATTATTCTAAGTCAAAAAAAAAAGATGGAAGTGGTCAATTTTTCAGATTTGGTTTTCAATGTGTAAGCAAAAAAATAAGTAGACCATTAAATTTTTGTACATCATATTTGATTTACAACCAAATTTGGCTAAATCTTCCTAAAGATGATCACCTTTGTTTTCTACATCTTCCTATCTATGAGCACCACTTTGGTTGCACAAGAAAATTTCCTGTAAAAAACATTGATTAAGGGAGATAGGTGAATGAATGAACCTTTAAAAACTCAAAGGAAGTCAAATCTTCACACATTGTTCTTCTACTTCGTTTGAAGTTGAAAGAACATTTGTAGCCCTCCACCTAACATTTCCAATGCCACAAAAGTTGTTCAATTTGATAGAGGAATGGGGAAGATATGGGATGTTTGGTGTAAAAGGGCTTAGTGTTGAATGATGGGTAAATTAAAACAAATTAAGATTTCGAGCTTAAAATTTTTGATTGTTGCATCTTTGCTTTTGGAATACACAAAAGTTTTGTAAATCCCTAGTTGGCGCACCCATCAAGTTTTAAATCACTCAAAATGGATTAAGATTGAGAAAGATATGAGGTTGGAAGTACAGAGGAGTCTAGAGCTATTTTTTTCAAAAATATTGAAGTAAACTATCATTCATCCTCTTCATATGTTTTCCACATTGTTCTTTTACTTTTGATGTTCAAAGAACATTTCTAGCACTTTAGCTTGCGCATTCAATGACACAAAAATTGTTCAATTTGGTTAAGGAATGAGAAAAATATTGAAAAATGTTTGATGGTGAGTGGTTTTACCCTATACATTTTTCAATCTAATTCATTATGAAAGAAATATAAAAAGGATAATCTAAAGTATTCATAAAAACCATAGAACAAGAAAATTAAAACAAAAAAAAGTTCCTTTTGTGTTCTTGAAAAAATGAATGTCATTGTTATTTTCTTATAACATTTTGCTTATGGATTGATTGCCCATGTCAAAATCCAATTTTCTATTGTTTCCATATTCCAAATTGAAGCTTCAAATATTACAAGAATTGAGTAACATATTCATAAATTTTCTTAAATGATTTTTTGGAAAAAAGTGTGTCATTAATAGTCTTTAAGATTGATGGGTCTAACAAATTGAAAGTGTGACATTCCTACCACAAGATGCTTTCACCTCATTTTCTTTGGGAAAGAAGGAAAAAAAAAAAAAAATAAAACTAAAATGAAAATGAAAAAAAAAAAAGAAAAAAAAACAACACCCAAAAAACCAAACGTAAAAAAAACAAAAACAAATTAAACAATCTTCACCTTCAACAAAAGAAAAAA
>Ga0116227_10008006_pt1 | contig 20231 bp, 8 predicted proteins | sample S1TSphgellanicum_FD_89693 | JGI IMG/M metagenome (GOLD analysis project Ga0116227, IMG submission 89693) | Host-associated microbial communities from peat moss isolated from Minnesota, USA - S1T2_Fb - Sphagnum magellanicum MG | ecosystem: Host-associated > Plants > Peat moss > Unclassified...
AAAAAAAAAAAAAACCGAAAAAAGTCCCCAGGTTCTAGTGGTTCCCCCCCACATGTAATATAATAGGATTCCTAGATTTGTTTTAATAAATAAAAATAAATTGTATTGTAGCCAGATTTGGCGAAATCCTGTTGTAACTGATTGCCACTTTGTTGGTCCAACATGAGATTTTTTTTAATTTAAAAAATTACTGCACTGCTACTAATCAGTAGCAGGTCAAGAGTTGTGTAGATTAGGAGGTATGTATGTAGGTAGGTAGGTAGGTAGGTAGTACCAGGGTTTCTTTTATGGATTTTGTGATGTAGTCAATGTGGCAATAATCCAGAAAATTATTTACCCAAATTTGGCTACATATTCTTATACATATAGAAGTAGAATAAAACATGGAATCATTCTATATTTTTGGCTACCCTACTTGGTTGGAGCTTATCATAAAAATCTGGTGAGTTGAAAAACAAATTCTTCAAAATTTGGCAAATTTGGGCCTTTTTATTTTCTTTTTTTTTCCTTTGTATATATATATATATAGAGGTCGAAATATGGCGAAAATTCACCAGTAAATAGAAAGGCTTGGAGGTTTTTTTGAAGGAAGGAAGGCGTACCAACAGATTAGGCGTACCCACAAAAAAACAAAAAAAAATACCTAAATTAACTAACTAACTACCTATAGCTACCTAACTTATTAGAATTGCAAAATTCAACACAAGCAAAAATGTAATGGGGTCTTTTTAACTCTTGGAACTAATCCACCCAGTGATTTTTTTAAATTTTTTATTTCCCAACAAATTATTATCACTTTTTTGAAAAATATTTTGAATTTTTTTGCAAGATTTCTTTCCCTCCCCCCATTGTAAATTTAGCTTTTAAAAAAATAATTGTAGAAAGGTTTGCCAAATTTTCAATATCAAAAAATTGGGGGAAACCCCCCTCCCCTCCCTCCCTCCCTCCCTCCCTCCCCTCGACCTAACCCAACAAAAAAGCCTAATTAGAGAATACTCTTTGTAGTAAAGGGGCAGCTTGAGCACATGCCGGTTAAATCATTCATTAATTGAAATATAAATATTTCAAAAGATTCTCTATTTTCCTTCACAAAATTTTGTTCTTTGCAAAAAAATTAAAAATTGAATAAAAATTAAAAACTGCTTTTTGAAATTCTATAAATGATATAAATTAGGTATTGTTAAAGAAGCTGGCCGAGGTACAACAGTAATGTAAGGTTATGTCCACACAAATTTATATTATTTTCAGAAATGTTGAATTTCTTTTGGTTCAAATTTTTTTTAAAAAAATAAAATTTATGAAAGAAAATATTGAATCTTCAAGAATATTATTGTATTTGTTGAAATGAAATCTTCAAAATTAATTAATTTAGGGTTTACTACTTACTAAGATGCTTGTATTATTTATAGGAGCTGGAATGGGTGAGTTGTATGGTGTATGAGTACTTACTAGTTAATTAAGAGGTAGTAAGCACTAAGAAAAGGAAGGAAGGAAGGAAGGATTGGATGGATGCATGGATGGATGGATGGATGAATAAATGAATGAATGAATGAATGAAGGGGAAGAAGGGAAGGACATGTGATGGCTGGATGGGTAGGTGGGCCTAGGTGGGCCTAGGTGGGTTTCCTTTGTTCTTTCCTTATAGGTCACACATTCAAGCTTAACAGACACACCCACAAACATCCTCAACTCTCAATGTGCATCTTTCACTTACTTCTTCGTACTCACAAGTTGTGCTTTACACTAGCGAGTGCTTGCTTGCTTGTTTGCATGGGTGTGTGGGGCGGTGTATTCACAAGTGTATGTATGTATATACACACTTGCACAGGTGGGTGGGGGAGTTGTTCTTGTCGGCGGCTCTCTCTCTTATCTCGCTCTTGCTCACTTTCTCATGACAAGTACAAATTTGTTTGGGAGGTTTATGAGATCGGTGCACAACTATGTAAACCCTACCTGGGATTAATTTTCCATGCACCAAATATGCCCACATACATAGCCATACTATGTCCATTGTCAACTAGGGGTGTGTCACACTCTCTCCTTGCCATTTACATTAAAATGTATCTCAAGGCAAAAGAAGAATTATAGAAACTCAAAATATTTCACCATGCAAAAATATAATCTTCAAAAAAATCCTCTAAAAAAAAAAAAAACAAAAACAAAATCCTTCAAAATATTTTAACTCTATGTATAATTAATGATTAATCTCAACTTTCAACACAAGCCAAAATGTCATGTTTCAAAAATCCTCATATAAAAATAGACCTATTACTCTAATGGGCCAAAATCCATTGAGTTTCTATACTCTATAACGAATCTAAACACAATATCCTTGCCTTGGTAGGCAAGGCCAACAAATAATCCATTAGACAACAAATCGTCTAATCCCTATCCTTCCAATAAGATTGATTGCCCATCCAATTCTTTTCACCTCCCAAAAACACAAAAGCCTCAAATATAGTCATAGTAGCAACGATTGGGTGGTTGAGTGCATTTGTGTTTTCAGTTCCCGACCAATATCATAGCCATAAACACATGGTTGAAACTCTAGAGCATTCATATTGGGCATTCAACATTGTAGGTGGGGTATACCCATTTGGGAAATCCAAAGAAGTAGGGAAAGAGAAGGATTTAAAGAGAGCCAAGAGGTGATTAAATTTAACCCCACCACATGGTACCCACTAACTAAGCAACTAAGATAACCCAATCATGAATTATCTATCCTTAAGTGTATGAGAGACATAATGCTTATGGAAGTTAGTATTAACTAACTACTACTTTCTAATTAATTATCACATGTTTTAATATGTGTGTAGTAGCAACAAGGCTTTACTTATAAAGGACTCAGAAGCCCTCACAAAAAGCACCTTCCCTTATGTTTGTAACCGTGTCTGTAGGATATAGATAAGGGCTATAATATGTACGTAACAAATATATACGTGAAAATAAAGGGTTCAAGTCGAGTAAGCTTTGTGCCTACAGATTAAGAAAAGCTTATGTGACGAATGAGATTGTTCAAATTGATCCCTTTGGATTTTTTTGAAGATTTGCCTTGTATAACTAACACTAAAATGGTGCATGCCTTTTGCATGTGGCCCATGCACAAGACATGCAAATTGCAAGGATCTTGTTAGAGATTTGAAGACATTTTCAAGCTTGCAACGCCTCTCCATACTAATCTACACCCATACTCCCCTTTCCTTCCATTAGCCAAAGTTGAAAATGGTGACAAACCGTTTTAAGACCATAATTTCCATGCAATTGATGAGAAGGCTCAACATGCACTTAAGGAAGGCCATTTTTTGGCCTTGCATAACAAGGCAAGGATATTGTGTTTAGATTCATTATAGAGAATATAGGTAGTAGCTTAAGGGATTTTGGCCCATAAGTAATAAGTCTATTTTTATATGAGGATTTTTGAAACATGATATTTTGGCTTGTGTTGAAAGTTGAGATTAGTTATACATAGAGTTATAATATTTTGAAGCATTTTGGTTTCTTTTAGAGGATTTTTTTGAAGATTACACTTTTGCATGGTGAAATATTTGAGTTTCCATAATTCTTGTTTTGCCTTAAGATACTTTTTGCTGTAAATGGCAAGGCCACAATGTGACACACCCCCTTGTTTTCTTTTCTTTTGAGGTTTGGGAGCAATGGAAAGTTTGTTTTGGGGTTGTTCACAATGTGTTCCCATCAATTTCTCAAAAGGTTCCCAACAAGTTCTCAATATGTTCCCAATTACCCCACATTTCTATCCCATATGTTTTGGCCAAAGTTGAATTTTCATGGAGATGAACTATAAAGGGGGGGGGTTTCTATGCTTCTATTGGAGATTGCCCAATGTTTCCAAATTGGTCGATTTTGTGATCAACAAATCAAAGTGGTTTCTTTAGAAAAAAAACTCAAACAAAACTTTGGATGCACCACTCAACTAATTACATAATAAGAAGGATGACTATACACCATGATGGCACGTTGCCATTTGTTTCATGTGTGCATAAGAAGAAACTGACTTGTAAAGAGGAGCTCTTGGAAAATGTGGTACTATGTAAAAAGGAGGCCACACTAAGAAGTTGTCTGATGACTTTGAACTGGTATCAAAACATTTGTGATGATGGTGTCAAGTGGGCACGTCCAATGTGGCCCCAAAGGGAAAAACAATGGTTACAACCTTTGTCATTGTTTAATGTTATTTTTTGAATCGCATCCCACATGTCACTTGATCAAAGCTCAAGCCAACAACTTGGCTTTTAATGAGTGCTCTCTATTGCTTACGCAATCCGTTGAATTGGCATTCGGGGTTAGAATGGCCAATTCAAGGGTGTAACAAGTTGGTTGCATTAGGGAATTGACATGGTAATAATATATTTATTGCTAAGGTAGGGCATCCAAAGTGGTGGGCCAGTTGGGTAAAGCTTCTCGAGGACCATGATCCAAAGCATCAAAGCTGACTCCAGTGCTAACCTTTCAACACTGGCATCCAATGTGTTGGGCAAAGCTCTCAGTTCAAAAGCAAACTAAGAACTGGGTTGTTCGGTGTTCCTTTTCCTCTTCACAATGAATTCATTCATTTGTGCCACACCACAACAAAAAAGGCAAAAAAAACCAAACTAAGAATATATATGGACTTGCAAATTGCACACATCTGGGGATCAATTCACAATACAAGCACAAATGTTTACATTTCAATTGTACCGACATTTTTAGACACAAATGTTGCTAGAAATAGTTGGCCAATAGACCAGAGACAAGTTACAACATGTAACAATGCTGAAATGCAATTCAGGTGTTTTTTATACTTGGGTTATATCTCGTTCCATTAATGTCAATTACCACTCTCGCTAAAGCTACAAGTTAGAAGCTTCTTGGTCGATTAAGGTCTGTGGTGGCAGCAGATTAAGTAACTTCTTTCACCACATTCTATAACATAACCTTCCAATGATGATCATTATATACATGTAATATTAATCAGAATGTGTTATTTGAACATAAAATGCTTCTCTAAATTGTCGAATCTGCCACCCCAGAACCATAATGTCATGGAATGACGCCCTTAAAGGTCTCATTATGTCCGGGCGCATTGCTTTAGCTTGCACCCTAACAGGCACGCGCTGCCACCTTACCCAATTTCACAATGGGCACAGGATTGACCATTCCATCATAGTACATAAAACATGAAAAAAACGAATAGTACAAAAATGAAAGAGTATTTTAAATGTCATCACCTGGACCAATCATTATGATTGAGCAATCGAAAACTCATTTGTTTTACTGAGTCCTCTCCAAGATCATCATGATATATGCTGCATACATGTTGCATATATGTTGCATACGCATAAACCCTAAACCAAGTTTCACACTATTTCAAAGTGCTTGTACTCCATCCAAAATAGTGTGGATTTTTCTTGAAGGCCATTTTACTGCTGCTGTGGGCTGGAGATTCTCTTAGAGAAAGATAGTACTTAAGCTTGACCTAGCTTTGCAGCAAAGAAATTGCCTTCCACTTTCACCTCTGTTGTTCAATGGCTACAACTCTTACACGCCATCAACCAAAAGCAGGTACTTAACAACTTACCATTTGCTGCAGCTCTAATGCCCAAAAACACTCTGTGCAGCCAAAAACTGTGCAACAACACCCACTGAAATTTTGTGCCATTTCTAGTAATCTGTTGTCCTGCTGTAGTCAGTCAGAGATAGTGGGCTGCTGGGTGAGATTCAAACCCCAGCAGGGTTGTGAATTTCGCAAAGACTATAGAGTTATCGAGTTATCCGTTAAGTCGGGTGATTAGGGGGCGCGAACCGCCAGTTTTGGCATAATAGGGCATCAAACGTGTAACTGGGGATGAAAATTTTACAAAAGGAAATAACTGGGACCCAAACTAGTTTTCCGACCAATTTTGGTGATAAACTGAGCTTCATCCATCTGAGATTTACTGAGTAAATTTCAGATGGATGAAATTAAGTTTATTGAATCTGGGTATGAAATGCTGAAACTCAGATTCAATAAAATTTCATTGCTAAGAGGATACCACGGAAAGATGGGATAGGGGGCAAAAGCAGAGGAGAGAGGGGATAAAACAGAGGGTGACTTTCCGGATAACTCTTATGTGTGTGTGTAAAAAGGTTACCTAGTATCAAGTATAACTGAATTTTTATTTTTTAATGCAAATTTGTAGTTATTATTATTCACCTGATCAAAGTTCTTCTAACCCATCAAAAAAGAAGAAATTCTATTGTCGAAAGGAAACCATGCGCATTCAATACCTTAATACTATTTTTAAAAACTAAACATCTGCACACAATCTGTTCTGTTAAAGCTTTTTGTTGTTGCTCCACAAATGGCTTGCTCTCCCTCCAAAAGTCCAGAATGATCTAGAATGATCTTCAGTATCCGAGCTTCTGTTCATCATGATACTGAGGATCTGAGACAAATCTCAGCAGACCAACACTAAATTAAGAAGTGATGCAGTCATATCTGAAGACCTAACTAACTAGCAACAGAATGTTAATAACATGTTTTTTGGCTTTTTCATATGTTGTGAAGACGCACCTTGATAATTGATCTCTTCTGAAATAATTAGCCCGCCATTTCCTTATGAGGTTCTAAGTGCTGATCCATGTTGGCCAGTTATTGAAAAAACCTTTAATTATCAACACAGGTTCAAGGCTAAGTGCTAATCGTTATTGGGTTGTTATTGAGAAAATGTTGGATTATCTTCAACGGTGAAAGATTAGATGGGTTCAAGCCTAAGTGCTAATTGGTGTTGGGTTGTTATTGAGAAAATGATGAGTTATCTTCAAGGGTCAAAGATTAGACGGTTTCCAGGCTAAGTGCTAATCGGTGTTGGGTGTTGTGTTGTTATTGAGAAAAATGGTGGGTTGTCTTCAAGGGTTCAAGATTAAGTTATCCATAACCTACTTGCTGGTCTGAACTTGGTTAAGAACTGAACTGGTGCTAACTTATGAGAAATTGCTGGACAAATTGCTGACTTGGTAAAAACTTGCTTACTTTTTTGTCTTTTGTGAGGCATTTCGGGAGTAATAAGTTGGGACTTGGAAGTTGGGGCTGTTCTGCCAGATACTTCGAAAAGCTTCTGCCATAAACGTTTGTTGCAAACATTGTAATAATAACGCAAAAGTAAGCTACTAAGCTAAGCTAATTTATAGGGGGATTGGTTTGTTATGTTGACATTCATTCAGTATAGAACAGAAAGAGCATTTTATTAAATGCATAACAGCTTAGCCCTAATCTGTGGCAGTAGATTCCATTCAACCCAAGTAGCCAGTTCATTTTAAATTGCTCTGTAGTTATTGTAGACTGTTGTTTTTTGCATATTCATTGCTCTCTAGACTCTGCATACAAAATATTCATGTTGTTGCAAACTAAATTTCAGCCACTTTTCTTCCTACCTTTTAGTTTCTTTTTTTTTGGGTTAAAGTGTATCTGGTAGGGATTCATGTCATTGGACCCGAAGGAACTTCATTGGGAATAAATCCTTGAAAAAATCCTTGAATAGGTGTTATTATAACTAAGATGTACATTAAGTAGAATGTTAAGAACATAGTGAGGGTTCAGAGAGCAATTCTCAAGAACCTCAAGCACTCACTGGAGGAAAATATCGAAGTATAATACATCAAGATCAAAACTCTTTAAATGCATAGTAACTCAGTGTATTTCCAAACGAGACTCAATATATTTAAAGCATGATGGAAGAGCACGATTCAAAGGAAAGAATTATATCCAAACACAATAATAATGTCATTGGAAATTTGACCATAAAATACATGAAAGCCCTTGATGAAGATCGTAGAATAGGGGGCTTACATGTTCACTTAATTATCTTGGAAGTTATCCCTTTTTGTCATTTTGTGAACCTTAAAAGGGTTTCACGGGGTTTGAAGATTTGTCATATCACATCAACACCATGCCAATGAGAACTCCCAAGGTGCGTGTGTTGGGTACTGTTGCCTACTATTATGTTATAATCCATATATGGGTCCATGAGATGAATATGTGATGAGTCCAGATCATAAGTTGGATTCAAACTAATCAAATATGTGCATGAATTGTTCAAGGTTTTCTTACATTTAAGGTAATATGCGCTTTAAATGCACATTATCAGTCTCACCATGTGGCCCTAATTATGTCAAATTAAGGAGCGTGCCCAAAATTACAAAAGATAGTTTTTACAATACACAATTATTTTAAGATCCACCAAATGTGATCCATAGTAAGGGTGCCAAGTACCGAAATTGATGTCAAACTCTTAGTTTCTACAAGTCATCAATTGCATTCAAGACCACATTTAGCAAGAATAGTAAATTTCTATGGTTTGAACTCAAATATGTGTGATTGACTTTTTAAATGATATAATATATAAGACATGAAGATATGAGAATAAATGTTTTGATCATATATTTTTTAAGATGAACATTCAACCTGTGACAAGCCTACGACTTAGTATCAATATGAATATGGACTTCCATTTCAAGTATATCAATGTTTTCTTAGTTTTTGGAACTCCTCTAGTCATGAAACGTATGTTTAAAAACCTTTGGAAAATAAGCTTATAATCGTTTTCATCTTTAGGTTCTTTCCCCCATTTTGCAACAAAGACTCAAATGCTAAATAATAATAGGTAAACACAAGAACATAGAAATAAATAAGACTTTTTGAGAATAGAATGTTTGCACTATCATTATTTAGATTGGATTGAAATCAAATATTACTTATGATAAAGCTTTGATCATTATAACGACATAAAATATTCACATGCTCAAACATGAACTAAGTTAACAAGACAAAGACAATTTACTTTTTTAAATGACCCACTTCAATGTAAGCCCTCCCTATACCTTTGCAAAAAAATGAAATGAGCTTCAAATTAAGCTCATTGAATTGCCAACTTCTTTTGCAACTTGTAGATTAGGTGATCTTTATAACCAAAGCAAAAAAACCCACCCACATCTCAATTCAAAATAATTGTTCAAGTAATCTAAATCACCAAGTTAAATCATTCCAACTTTCAGTTTACTCCATGAGGACAATGAATTCTAGTTCTTTGAAAAAACCAATTAACAAAATCATTCCTTCAATCCACACATGCATCACGTTAGATACTACTACACCTAAGAAGGAATCATATTGAAAACTTTTAGGTACTAATCAAGACCTATCATCACCTTGAGGCCAACAAAAAAAGTGTGAAGTTAGGCACCCTAAACATTGGCAGCTTTAGTGTCATTGAGATGTCATGATGCCACTGCAACCATTAAAAAGGAATCCAAACCTCCAAACAAAAGCACTCCAAATGGCACATCGGTCATGAGCCTCTTGATAACTACCTACTAAGTCATGTCTAGCCACACCCATATAATAGATCTTCATTAATACTAGATTTGCAAGCTCAAGTAAAAATTTCTTACAATAATGATTCCCTAATCAATCCTCAAGAAGTTTTTTTCCAAATTTTTTAGTCAAACTCTCTCCATGAATTTCACAAACAGATTTGTATTTTTGAAGCTTGTGATAAATCCTTGAGAACATGGATGGAAAAAGACAGAAACAAAGACAAATTGTAAAAAGTTTGTAAGATGGAAAAAACATGGATGGAAATCAATCACCTTTTTGAAGGCAACATGAAGCATAACTAGATCATATGGAGTGTAAGGGACAATGGACTTTGAGTACCAAGATGGGTTGAAATATCTACAAAAAATTTCTACATGCACTAAAGATGGTCAAACAAAAATTCCAAGAAACCTCAACATTTGGCATGATCAGACATGGCCTAAGGGAATTGGGAAATTACTCTTGAAAAAAATAAATTAGAACAATTTACAACAATTTTCATTTAGGTTTCATAACATAAAGTTCTTGTTTACTTTTATTTTTGACCTAACTTGTTGGAATAGATGTGGCTTGGTGGGAAAATCTCAAAATGTTCATAATTGTCCTTCAATGCCTTCATCTCCAAGGCAAAGTATACAACCCATGTACCAGAAAAAAAAAACAAGCAGATGATGAAATCTCAATCCATGTTGTTCATTAGATTTTTGCTTATAGTTCTCATGCTTCAATTTTACAACGGTAAGTTTTGTTGTTGCATGTTGAAATGGAATTGCAAGAAGGAAAGTTGATGGAGCTAGTACCATCATTTCCCCAACCCGAGTAGAGTGTCGTTATGCCAATTGAGTCATGATAACTATCAAGGACTTTCATAGCTCATGCATACAATTTTAAGTATAGTAGAACGACAACAAGCAACGTTCATTGTCATTCTTTTGCTCCTGCAAAACCACAACATAATGACAACAAGCAACGCAATTGCTTGTCATCATTTTCTTGCACCTATAAAGCAACAAAAAAGACGACAATGGCACGACAATACTGTTGTTGTCATTTTTTTTGCAACAAAAAAACCAAAAAATAAATAAATGACGGCATAGTCCTCCTCTTCTTCTTCGCAGAAAGAAGAAAGGACGACAATGACATCGTTGTCATCTTCTTCACAGGAAAAAATAAAAGAGGAGGAGAAAGGAGCTTGGGTTCAAGCTCCCACTTTTGCCACCACCTTGAAGCTCCTCTTGCTTTCATGGTCCTGTTGCCACCACATTGAAGCTCCTCTTGCTGGGGCATTCTTAAAGCTCCGAACCCTTGAAGCTCCTATGGATTTTCACACTCTTGAAGCTCTGAACTACTCAAGCTCTCTCTAGGTCAAAATCTCTGGCAATGGAAGTGAGCACAAAAGGAGGTGGGTGGGGAGGGGGTCAGCAGGATGAGGGAGGTAGGTGGGTTGGTAAGAAGAAAGGCGGTAGGTGGGTTGGGGGTAGGTAAGAGCTTACAAAAAAAAAACTTGGGGTCAGGGGTGGGCCAAAAAAAAAAATTAAAAAACTGTTCCCAGAAGAAAAAAAAACTGAGCTAGGGGAAAAAATCTAGCTGGGAAAAAAAAGGAGCAGAAGAAAAAATATATATACTGACCAAGTAAAGTGACCCCTGAGGGACAGTTTCATCCCATCCATGAAATCCTAGAACGGGATTTTTTGGATGCTGGGTGCACTAGTGGGTGCTGGGTCACTCAAGCCCCTGATGGGTGCATATATTCAAGGGAGGCTTCATTTCTCATCCCGACGTCCTTTACAATATATAATAATATATCAGAAGGAAAAGGATTTTTAAAATTTTAAAAAATTGCCCAAGTCTTTGGGCGGCTCGGTAAAGCCCACGGTCTTGGGCTTTACCCGACACTTTTGGCCAGCGAAACAGAAGGCAAGCCATTGGCGGGTTGCCCAGTACGCAGTTTTCGCTGACTGCCACCAAAATAGTGGACAGCACGACAGCACAACTACTGCCATTCTGGCGGCCGCGCCGCCTGCCACCCAACGAAATAGTGGGCAGCACCAACCAACCAACCAACCAACCAGAATGGGAGTGGGCAACCACACCGGAATGAATAGTGGGTCAATGCTCAGCCACAATGAACGAACCAGCAGCACCCACCAGCACGCCATGAAGGATGAATGGTAAGTGATCAGCAAAACAGTTTTCTGTTGGATCCCAGTTAAATTAACCATGGTGGTTATTAACTCAGTTGCTGTTTCTTTCCCACCTACCTACCTACCTACCTACTAACAACCCACAAGCAAGCAGGTTGTTAGCAGGTAGGTAATAAAAACAAACAGCCCAGCAGGTTGTTAGTAGGTAGGTAGGTAGGTAGGTAGGTAGGAAAAACAAACAACCCTTAGCTCTCTATGGTATAAACCATCTACTTACCTACAAGTTGTCTATATTTTTCTTACCTATCTGCCTATCTATATATGAGACCTATTTCCTACAGAATTGGTTACCAAGATGAAACCAAATGTTAACTCAGTTGAGGTTCATCCACATATATTTGACCACGTGCACAGGTAGGTGAAGTAGTATAGAGTAAAGATGACTACCACGGTGACGGTGTTCCGTTTGTAAGGTGTACTTGGGGGGGTGGGAGCTGGGGAAATTTGTGGTGCAAAACCATGGATATTGGAGCATGTAGCAGTGTGAAAATGAGCAGTCAGGAATAGGGTTTCTTTTTCTTTTTTTCTTTAAATAATAATAATAATAATCTATTAAGTAGGTGGATTGGCAATCATCCATAAGAGGAATTAGCCGAATTTGGCTAGAGGTCAAATAATAAAGTGGATTTACAAAAAAATTCTGGCTAAAGATTTCTTGTGACCAATAGGAACTCATTGTTTTAAATATGGCAACATGTGACTTTTTTTTTCCTCAAAACATGGCAACTTTTGTAATTTTTCTTCAGGAAGTGCCCTTATACAATTAGGACTTGGGGTTTTTATTTTGTTACTAGAGTGTGAAAATTTGTAAGAAGAAAAACACTATTAAGGAATTGTGTTTTTTTCTTTTTCTTTTCAGTTTTGTGGTCTTGAAATGTTAGCAATGTTTTTACAAAATGTAGCAAAATTAGTTGAATTTACACTTTAAATTTTTTAAAAAATTATCACCAGGTGGTGAAAATTTGCCCCGAAACAATTATAGCCTAATCCAGCTAAATCATCATCTTACAGATGATTGATTGCCACTTCAGCTAGATCACAAAATTGGAAATTTTCTTTTTAAACAATTTTTTTAATTTTTAAAACCCTGATAAAAAATAGTGAAATTATTCAGATCATCAGCTTATAATATTAATTGTGGTGAATTATTCTCCACACCTGAACTTCACATTTTCACAAAGATTCATTTCAAATATTTAAGGATTAATTTAATGACCAAATTGACCCTAGGATAAGGGAAATAGCTGTACAGACCTCTCTACAGAAACAAGGGGAGTGTGTGTCGCACTGTGGCCTTGCCCTTTACATTAAAAATATCTTAAGGCAAAAGAAAGAATTATGGAAACTCAAATATTTCACCACATCTTTCAAAAATCCTCATATAAAAATAGACCTATTATTATTATTACCTAGTATGGGCCAAAATCCCTTAAGCTACTATACTCTATAATGAATCTAAACACAATATCTTTGCCTTGGTAGGCAAGGCCAACAAATCCTGGCATTAAATTGCTAGCTATAGGATTTCTGTTCCTAACTAACTATGCTTTAAAAGTATAAAAATGATATAGTAAAATTATTTATATATATATATATCAGTTTTGTGAAGGATGATTACTTCATGATTGCTTTGTTTGGGGAGTTGATACTTTTTTTGTCTTAAGTTCACACAGTGTCCACACGGGTGCTTTTTCCTCCCTTTTGTTTTTTTGGCGTTGTTGTCTGTGTCTCAGCTTTAGACTCGATGCTGGTCCTCTCTTTGTGTTCCTCCCTTTTTTCGTTCTGAATCGATGCTTATATATATATATAATATTACTCATACTTTGGATGGATGGAGGATCATAATATAATTTCTTAACTATTTTATTAATTAAATCCAGTATTTAGAATCATCGCTTCTTATGATCGTTACCCAGATCTCAATTCATACAAATTCCTCACCTGCAACAATGCCAAAAATCAACATACACCAAACCACACATGTGTGCTCAAAAGAATGAGCTGCCAGTTGCTTTTGTTTGACGACGATGATGCTGAAACCCTGGCAAACTCCATTAAACAAAGCACCCAGCTAAGGCGGGGAAAAAGAAGGAACAGATAGAGAGAACCCAAAAGAGGGTCACTAGGAGGCAAAAGGAACAAAATCAGCAATTATTGCCTTCAACGGAAGAATTGTATTAACTACTATTAAAATACTATGATCAAACAAGCAGCTCATCACATCACCCTAATGGTTCTGTCCTTTGTTATGGCAAATTTTTTATTTTTTTCGATAATGAACATCAATTCACTGCGAAGAAGAAGAAAACTTATTATGGCAAGTGTAAAATTCAAACTCCAAAACCAGCACCGGCTACAATCCACTGTGAAGAAGAAAACTTATTATGGCAAGTGTAAAATTCAAACTCCAAAACCAACACCAGCTACAATCCACTGCGAAGAAGAAGAAAACTTATTATGGCAAGTGTAAAATTCAAACTCCAAAAGCAGCAACAGCTACAATTCACTGCAAAGAAGAAGAAAACTTATTATGGCAAGTGTAAAATTCAAACTCCAAAACCAGCAACAGCTACCATAGGAAATGTTCCATATTGTTCCCCCAAAAACAAAAGAACTCACAGTTCTCAAAGTTAGTGACAACACCTCATGAACATTTCTCAAAATGTAGGGGACAAAATGAAAACTAACTGACATCCATTCATATAGGTTTTTTCCCTTACAAGCAGAGCCGACAAGCAAGCAGCAGCTCCATTTGTGTAATGGTGCCGTCCTTGAAGGCAAGTTCAAATCATTGTTTGGGTGGGTATCAACCAGTGTTGTGCAGTTATTTGAATTTTTAAAGAATCAGCAATTTTGGCTTTTTTAATATTTCAAAATGATAATTGTCAGGAATGGTTCTTTGAAAAAAAAACATCAAAATTAAAGTATCATTAGGTCTTGGGTATTTCAAAATTCTTAAAGAACCTGTGATTTTCATGAAAGAACTGGTGGTTTTATGAGCCAGCCAACAAGGAGCTTCTTGTGTAAACCCCTCCACCCAGCCAAGCAAAATCATGAAAGATGATGAGACCAGTACCAAGGTTAGGGTTTAGGGTTAGGGTAACCTGAACAGTTTACAACCGAATATTACCCTAACCCCAAACCCTAAACTGAATATTATATATATATATATATATATCCTAATGTGGATCTTTTTTTCAACACTCAACGACAACAACAGAACACACAACCATTCTATTATGTATTTGGATAGGGTTCTTTCACGACCTTGAATTCTTTTTAAATCAAGTAACCTTCAAGTTTTGGGTTGTGAACAAAAATAAATCCAAAGAACTAGCCAGCAGGTTTCATGAAGGAACTGGCAAAAAGGAACCGACTGCTAAGGGTAGGTTCTTTGACTGGTTCTTCGATTCTTTTCACAACCCATCGTAGTGGTGGTGGTGATGGTGGTGGTGGTTACAAGTCAAACCCCAATTCGAATGATTCTTAAGAATCCACCACCGTTACCTTTGTCTACTGGTTCTTTCTTTGAAAAAGAGAGAACCGCCCAACACTGGCAGAAGACACAATCTCTCGCAGCCAGAAGTGAACCAGCAAACATCAACACACCGTGCACTACATGCTTGTTATGACTCAATTGTGAATGAACCTCCACCAAGTTAATATCTGGTTTCACCTCAATAACCCATTCTGTAAGAAGTAGGTCATATACCTATATATAATTATATATATAGGTAGATAGGTAGGAAATAGGTTATTACTGAGTAGGTAGATGGTTTGTAAATAGGTCATGGCTGTTTTCACTACAATCTACTAACAACTGGTTTGCACGGGTTGTTAGTAGACAAGTAGTGAAAAAAGGAAGGAAGTGAGCTAACGATTATGGCTTAGGGATAGAACTGGAACCCAACGAAGAAAACTGTTTGTTGATGATCATTTATCATTCATCTTTTGGACACAATGAAACCAGCTGTTATTAGGTGGTCATGATTAGTTGTATAATTAAGTTTAGATTAAATGTGCATAATATAACTTAGTTAGGTTAATTTAGTTTAGTGTGTAATTTAGTTGTGAATCAGTTTCAGTGTAAACAGATTCAAACTGATTTATGAATTAAACATAAAATTGGATATGATGTATCGTTCAAGATTTTATTTATTGTGTATTTGGTATGTGTGATGATAACGATAGTTGTAAGTGTCGATGTGATAGTGCATGACACAATACTCACCAATGCATCATCCATTGCATGTCCATTATGATTCAATTATGGTTCAACCCTAAACCCTAAACCCTAAACCTCAAATGAGTTAATATCTGGTTTCACCTTCGTAACCCGTTCTCATGTAAGAAGTAGGTTGTATGTATAGGTAGATAGGTATTAAAAAAAAGGTGACTAGGAAGTAAGTAGAGAGTTTATAGACCTAGGTAAGTAGTGAAAAAAAAAAGAACAACTGAGGTAATCACCATGGTTAAGTAGAGAACTGGAACTCAACAGATAACTGTTTCCCTAACTACTTGCCATCATCCTTCATGGTGCACTGGTGGGTGCTGGTTCACTCTGGCCCCATCCTTCATGATGTGCTGGTGGGTGCTGCTTCTTTTCACTCTGGCCATTTTTCAGCCCAGGTAAAGAACCTGGGGACAAGTGCCAAGGGATTATCAAGTGCTTCTTTCATTAGGGCCTGTGTAAAACAAGGGGTGTGTCACACTGTAGGCCTTGCCATTTACCTTAAAAGTATCTTAAGGCAAAAGAACAATTATGATGAAAAAACTCAAATATTTCACTATGCAAAAATATACCAACCTTCAAGAAAATCCTCTACAAGAAACCAAAATCCTTCAAGATATCATAACTCTCTATAACTCATCTCAAGATTCAACACAAGCCAAAATATATCATCTTTCAAAAATCCTCATATAAAACTAGACCTAATAATATTACCTAGTAGGGGCCAAAATCCCTTAAGCTACTATACTCTATAATGAATCTAAACACAATTATCTTTACCAAGAGGCAAGGCCAACAAACAAACAATTAATTCACCTTCTCCATAGGGGAAATCCACATTTGTCAACTGAAAAGGTAGAGCTAATTTCACTCCTCCCCTTAGCTCCTCCTCCCATCCATCATTGGGTGCTTTGTATATATCCTTAAACTAGAAGATTTCCAAGAGCACTACTACTGCATGCCACCCCCCCACCCCAACTTCTGACATTATTCTTTGCACCATGTTCAATGTCAATTTGCTGTTTGTCCAATTGTGGCAACTATGGGGAGCATCCCTTCTGACAAATGAAAGTTTCTACAGAGTTCAAAACTCACTGGCAACAATTGTTTCAAATCCTCTTCAAAGTCCCACCCCCCCTCCCTCCCCTCCCCCCAATCTTAAATTTTTCTGGGGAACCTCAACCCTACACAAAACCACTATTAAGTTATTTTAATTCATAAGATGCTTCTTTATGAATTTCCAAACCAGGGTTGATTCTTGCTTGAACTGAAATGGGTGTTTTCCATTATGCTCTTTCCCATTGCAAGAAGCACTAACCAAAAGATATATGGAGAAACAAGTGCCTATTAAGCAACATATATGTTGAGTAAAGAGCATCTATCTCCACCCATCCACAACTGCCATTTGAGTCTCTTCAAATGTTTATCAGTTCAACAAAGAGTAATATTTGTGTCCCCATACACACCTATCTTGGTTTGTTTTTTCTTTTGGGTGGCTAAATTTAGCTAATTGGATTTTTATTTTATTTTCAAAGTGGCTAAAATTATGTGTCTTTTCAGTTTTCTAGTCATCAAATTATGGGGGGGAAAAAAAAAGTTTTAAAATTCTTGCAAAACCACCGGATTTTGCTATTGGGTTCTCGCATGTAGCCAAAAATTTGAAGGAGGCAAGGGTTAACAATTGGGACCTTTGAAATAAAACTTAGTCAGGTTTTGGCTTGAAGCTACTTGCTAGGGTTGTAAGAAAATCTAAGAATTGGTCAAAGAACCAACCACGAACCACCAATTCTCTCATGAAACCTGAATTTCTTTGTGGAGAGTTTTTCAAAATGCCTCCTCTTTTGCAAAAGGTCTTCCATTTTTTTAAAACTCTAAACACGGACCCAATTGCTCTTAATTTTAAACCAAGAACTAGGCCAACATCACAATTTTGGGGGAGGGCGTGGCTAAGGGGAAACCCTAGGTAGGGAAAAGGATGGGATAGGTGGTCATTGAGGGATAAAATGAGAAATTTAAAGATGGGCAAGATTAGACAAAGGAAGAAAGGATAGGGTAAGTCCTCTGCCTTGAACCCCAGCTTCAGAACCATTCCCACATTTAAGCTGGAACATGCCTTGTGTTGAACTCAGAATCACATGTTCTTATAAAGGTTGGACTTGTCAAACCCAAAATGGTTGGTTTATAAAATCTAACCTAACCTCAAGATCAACAAGTTTTAATTTTTGAAAATATTCTTTGAACTCATAACTGGAAGGTCTTCCATTTAATTTTTTAAACTCTAGACCTAGACACAACAATTCTTTAGAAATCAAGAACCCAACAATTCCATTTTCAAGGTTTTTGAAGGGTACATTTCATCCAAAATATAGTGTATTGGCCATATGATTGATGTTGATGCAAATGTTATAAGTGTATTATGCTACTAGTGACATTGTAACATACACATGGAAAGAAATGGTTTGATTTCTTTTGTTCTCCATGTTACTTTGGTTTTGTCTACCGACCTTACTAAACAAAATGGGGCTAACCATTTGCCAAGACTTTGAAACAAAAAACTTACATTTGGAAAACTTGAAGGATACTTGTAGTTAGGGAAGGGAGTTACATAGTTAGCATTTTCCTAAAATGCTTTACATGGTTCTATTATTCAATAGATTATACTTGTTAACACTACAAGCTTATGTGAATAAGGAGGTAGTGTCTAGCGCATACTCATTGTAAATTGCATTGGAAGTGGATAACACACTCTTGTGCCCAATATTTGAATTTTGAACACTCACAATCCAAAAGATCTTTGGAACAAATTGGATGGAATCTTGGATGCATCAAAAATTAACAATGTTTTGTTGCCATGTAAGGGAAGACTATTGATCAAGCTTCAACATCATCTATGCAGCTTCATTGTTGATTATAAATCAAATGATGTTTGTTACAAAAACAAAGATTGTTTTCAACTTTCATTTCATTTTTAACTAAATGAACAAAATAAAATGATAGTTTTAGCGAACCCAAAAGGTGTCTATAGAAAGGCAATGGATTTCAACCAATTAGTTGAATTATTGTTCATTGTTTTACCTGTTTTTTATTTCCAAATGTACTTTGAACCCCCTTCAAACATTATGTGTGAAGTGAAATCAAGATTGTCATTTTTATGTTCATAGCAATTGATGATGTGATCAAACAAGGTGTCAAGTTGTCATTCATCAATAATTTAGTATGACATTAACAATCACTTTTGTTTGTCAATGATGGATATGAAAGAACAAATGGATTGTAATTATGCAATTCATTGTCTATTTATTTATGAAATATTTATTATATCACATTAGTTTTCATCTAATTTTCTATTTTTAAAATAGCTAAAACAATGAAACAAACAAATGATGTGTAGTTCTTATTCTTTATTTCCTCCTTTTCCTAGCTCCACATTTTGTATAATTATGGACTTAATCAACATCCAACCAATGACCCAAGAGGTTAAGAATCATGACCAAAATTGCAACTGGCTTTAGATTCAACATCCACCGTCACCCGAACACCTTATCAAGGTGCAAGCAAAATGTACATACTTTATTACCTTGTTTTTTGCTTGAAAACACCCAAAAAACAATTTTCAAACTTATAACTTTTTTCTAGCATTTCAAAACAAACGAAACTTTTAGTTTTTTTCATGCGCATATCTAGCATCCCTCTAGTTTTTGAAAGCAATTTGTGTCATATCATTTAGACTTGAAAAAATACCCCAAACGTATCCCAAAAATTATGTCATTTTTCAGGGGTCGGAGATGATTTTAGTTTTGAAAAAAAATTCCATTAACAAAAAAACTTATATTAAAATGTTCATCACATCAATATTGAGGTGCTTGAAAAAAAAATCAAATAATTGCAAAAATATTTCACCTATTTTCAAGTACTTGAATTTTATTTTTCAAATTGCCACAAATTTTAAGTACAATTCAAATACTTGCAAGTAGCTTAACAAAACATGATTATAACAATTTAACTTTTGAATTCTATGCAAACAAGAGTTAAAAACTAATGTACCCAAAAAAAAAATTAGTATCCCCATAAAATCATCTACTTGCTAGTCCTTTTATTTAAGGACCTTAGTATTTTGTTGTTTAAACTATTTTTTGTGTATACTTTACCATGCTTTCACCCATCAAGGGAAGTGGGGCCTTGTAATTTCAACCATAGGCCTTAGATTTTTGCTTTATCATTGTCTTTTACTATTGAAAAACTATAATTTTTGTGAGGACATCCTTCCTTTTCAACAAAAATTAAAAGTGACTTGTGACCTTTTGCCACCCCAAGCATGTGCATATGTTTCACCATTTGAACAACAAATTGATTATTTGAAGGTGGATAAGCTTCAAGATTTCATCTCAAGACACTTTGCACCAATGTTGTGTAATTTTTTTTTTTCTTTTCATATTTAGTGGGG
>Ga0116227_10008007_pt1 | contig 20230 bp, 14 predicted proteins | sample S1TSphgellanicum_FD_89693 | JGI IMG/M metagenome (GOLD analysis project Ga0116227, IMG submission 89693) | Host-associated microbial communities from peat moss isolated from Minnesota, USA - S1T2_Fb - Sphagnum magellanicum MG | ecosystem: Host-associated > Plants > Peat moss > Unclassified...
CCTTCGGAACGATGGCGGCTCGCGCGGCGGTCCGCGATGCCGGCCGGGCGCTCGGGGTACCGCTCGGGGACGTCGACCGCGTCGCAAAACTGATTCCTTCCGGGCCGGGTGGCCTCTCGATCGAAGCGGCGCTCAAGCAGATTCCCGAACTGCGCGCCCTCTACGACGGTTCGGGCGAAACGCGCCGCTTGCTCGACACCGCGAAGTCGATCGAAGGGCTGGCCCGCCACGCGTCGACCCATGCCGCGGGCGTCGTCATCTCCAAGGATCCGCTTTTCGACATCACGCCGCTCATCAAACTCGGGGACGACGACGTCAACACGCAGTACGACATGGGCTGGGTCGAACGCATCGGGCTCCTCAAAATGGATTTCCTCGGTTTACGCAACCTCACCGTGATGAAGAAAGCCGCCGACGAGATCAAACGCGTCGAAAAGCCGGACTTCGATCTCGCCCGCATCCCCGACGACGATACGCGCACGTTCGAGATGTTGAGCCGCGGCGAGACGACCGGCGTGTTTCAACTGGAGTCCGACGGCATGCGCCGCGTGGTCACGGAGTTGCGGCCAAATTCGCTCGACGATATCATCGCCCTCGTCGCGCTCTACCGCCCCGGACCGATGGAGTGGATCCCGCTCTACATCAGCAACAAACACGGCCGCACGAAGCCGACGTATCTGCATCCGAAGCTCGAACCGATTCTCGCGCCGACGTTTGCGATTGCCTGCTATCAGGAGCAAGCGATGCAAATCGCCCGCGACATCGCTGGCTTTACGATGAGTCAGGCCGACGAATTGCGCAAAGTAATGGGGAAGAAGCAGAAGGAGAAGATTCCCGAATACCGGGAAAAATTCGTGAACGGCGCGATCGCCACACTCGGCATTACCGAGAAACTTGCGTCGGATATTTTCGCATTCGTCGAGCCGTTCGCTGGTTACGGATTCAACAAGTGCGCGCACGGCTCAACGGAGATTGCGCTTCCCGACGGCTCGCGGTTGACGCTCTCCGCCGCTTATAGAAATCCGCCGGCCCGAATCATGGCTATGTGGCCGGACGGTCGGATTCGGCCACACAAGGTCAAGCGCATCGTTCGAACCGGCCGCAAGGAGCTCTTACGCATTCGCACCGCTTCCGGCAAATCGATCAAAGTAACGCCGGAGCATCGCTTGCTGACCACCGAGGGCTACCGCGAAGCCGGCGAACTCACGGTGGGCTTCGAACTCATCACGGCTCCAAGACGTGTGACGCAGAATCAGCGTGAGGCGAGACGCGCCGCAACGATTCGGCGCAATCAGGGACTAAAACACCGTGCCCGCGTCAGCCTGCGCGTCAAAGCGCATCAGGCGAAAAGCGAGCCCGAAGAAAAGCGTCAGCACATGCTGGTGATGCACGAAATGTATCCGCACTTGACGCGCCACGGTGTGGCTGCAATGCATGAGCGCCGTAAATGGCTCCTGGTCAATGATCCCGAGTGGAAGGCGCGTTTCATTGCCAAGTCGATCGCGGCGACGCGTGCCTGCTACGATACTGGGCCCGGCTACGGCAAATCTTCGATCGCGTCGAACGGTATGTGGTGCGCGAGCACTCCCGAACGCGACATGTCCGAGTGGCTGATCGATCAATCGATTCCGTTCGACATGCATCGAGTACTTGCCAACGGGCGCATCTGCGATTTCTATTTCAACGGCATCTATTGGGAGATGGACGCCATGGACCGCGCTCCCGGCTACTTCGCCGAGAAGTACGGCGAACTTCCATACGTTGTCGTCACCCCAGAGGACTTCAAGGCGACTGTGCTAAGGCACCTCGGGGTCGAGCATGCGACAAACGGCGATCCAGTCGTGTCGATCGAGCCGTGCGGCCAAGCTATGACGTATGACGTCGAAATGGCGCCTGATGGCCCCCTGAACTACATCGCCAACCGCATCGTTTCGCACAACAGTCACGCTGTCGCATACGGGTGGATCGCGTATCAGACAGCGTTTCTCAAGGCGAACCATCCGCGGGCCTATCTCGCGGCGTTAATGACGTCCGTCAAAGACAAAACGGACAAACTCGTCGAGTACATCGAAGATGCGAAGAAGAGCGGCATTCCGGTGTTGCCGCCCGACGTCAACGAGTCGCTGACCGATTTCACGGTCGTAGGAGACGAGATCCGTTTCGGGCTCGCGGCCATTAAAGGCGTGGGCGAAGGCGCGGTTCGGGCCATGATCGAGGCGCGCGAAAAGGATGGCCGCTTCGTCGACCTCTTCGATTTCGTGCGGCGGATTGATCTCAAGATGCTCAACCGTAAGGTGTTCGAAGCGCTGATCAAGTGCGGCGCTCTCGATTCGCTCGCGGGGAACCGCGCGCAAAAGCTCGACGCGCTCGACGGCGCGCTGGAAGTGGCCACACGCGCCGCGCGCGACCGCGATTCGGGCCAGGTGTCGCTCTTCGGCGACGTCTCGCTCGCGCACGAGGAGCTCACGCCGCAGTTGCGTCAAATCGCGCCGCCCCCGGTCCTCGAAGCGCTCACCTGGGAGAAAGAGACCCTCGGCATCTTCGTTTCCGGTCACCCGCTCGCCGACGTCGCCGACGCTCTCGCGCGCGGCGGCGCCGTCGCGCTCAAAGACTTACGCTCGCGTGAGGACGACGAATTCGTCACGGTGGCCGGCATGCTTACGGCCGTGCGCCGGACGATGACCAAGCAGCAGCAGCAGATGCTGGTCGCGACGCTCGAAGACATGACCGGCAGCGTCGAGTGCATCGTCTTTCCAAAATCGTACGCGCAATTGCAGGCGACGTTCGTGGCCGACGCGATCGTGACGATTCGGGGTCGCGTCCGTTTCCGCGAACGCCGCGGCTCGAACGTCGGGGACGACGCGCCGGTCGAACTCTCCGTGACGGTTAACGAGGTCTCCGCCTACGAACGGCGCGACCTACCGCGGCCGCCGCTGGCCTGGCACGTCAGCGCCCGTTCGGTTCGTGAGATCGATGCGCTCGCGCGGCTACTCGACGAATCGCCGGGGGGCGTGCCCGTCGTGCTGCACGCCGGCGAAGCGATGGAACAACTGCCGCGCGGCATCTCCAACAGCGTGTACGTCAAGAACGAACTCGAGTCGATCTTCGGCGGGGCGCGGGTTTGGGAAGGTCCGCTCGAGCGGGCCTAGCGCAGCGATGAGATTGCCGCCGGGAACGCGCGATTGGCTGCCCGCGGAACTGCGTCGCAAACGTGCCGTGGAGAGCGAACTGCGCGCCGTGTTCGAGCGTTGGGCGTACGATGAGGTCCAGACGCCGTCGTTCGAACGCTTCGATTCGCTCGAAGCCGGGCTCGGCGAAGACGTTGCGAACCGTCTGTTTCTCTTCGCCGACAAGAGCGGCACGCAGATCGCGCTGCGGCCCGAAATGACGACGCCGGTCGCGCGCCTCGTGGCGACGCGCATGCGCGAAGCCGCGCTGCCGCTGCGCCTCTCGTACATTGCCTCCGCCTACCGCTACGAGGATCCGCAGGAAGGCCGCATGCGCGAGATGACGCAGGCCGGACTCGAACTGATCGGCCCCGAGAGCATCGACTCCGACGCCGAAAGCCTCTTCACCGCAATCGAAGCGCTCGATTCGCTCGGCCTCACCGACACGCCCTTCGACGTCAACCACGCGGCAATCGTCGACGGCGTACTCGCGGGACTCGAACTCGGGGTCCGCGGCATCGCGCGCGCAAAGCAGTTGATCTCCGGCCGCAACATCGTCGACCTGCGCGCCCACCTGCACGGAACGGGCGACGATGCCGCAATTGAAGCGATCGTCGGCCTCGCGATGAAGCGCGGGCGCGACGACGTCTTGGCGACGGCGCGGCGCCTTTGCCACACGGACGCCGGGCTCGCCGGTATCGAACGCCTCCGCTCGCTGCTCGCGCGCGCCGGTGAACTCGGGTACGGCGCGCGCCTCAACGTCGACTTTTCGCTCTTGCGCGACATCTCGTATTACACGGGCTTCATCTTCGAGGGCTTCGCGAGCGAAGTCGGATTCGCGCTCTGCGGCGGCGGGCGATACGACGCCCTCTTGCCGCGCTTCGGCTTCGCCGCGGGAGCCGTCGGCTGGTCGTTGCTCGTCGAGCGGATCCTCATCGCGCTCGAACGCCGTCATAGCACGCGCTTCGGCGCGGCCCCCGCGATCGACGTGCTCGTCAGCGGTTCCGACGTGCTCGCCGCGCGCGAGCGAGCCGCGGGCCGGGTCGTACGCATCGATTTCGAGGCGCTCGCCGAGCCCGAACTCCTCGAGGAAGCGCGCCGCCAACGGATCCCGCGCGTGCTGATCGCGCGCGACGGCGTCGTGCGGGACCTCGAGGTACGGTGGTAAAGCACCCGGCGCCCGGCCTTACGATCGCCCTCCCCAAGGGTGCGCTCTACGACGATTCGGCGCGCGTTTTGCGCGCGGCCGGCATCGAGGTTCCCGAAGACCCGGGCCGCAAACTCGCTTTCGATACGAGCGACGGCTCGCGCGTGCTCTTTCTGCGCCCGACCGACGTTCCCGCGTACGTTGAATTCGGCGCGGCCGATTGCGGCATCGTCGGCGCCGACGTGTTGTGGGAAACGGACCGCAGCGTTTGCGAGATCGCCGACCTCGGCTTCGGCGCCTGCCGCCTCGTCGTCGCCGCGCGGCGGCGCGACCGATATCACGAAGGCGCGCAACTGCCCACGTTCCTGCGCATCGCTACGAAGTTCGAGCGAAGTGCGGAAGCGTTTTTCGCCGAACGCGACCTGCCGGTGCAGATCATTAAGCTGCACGGTTCGGTCGAATTGGGCCCGCTCGTGGGACTCGCGGACATGATCGTCGACTTGGTCGCGACGGGGACGACGCTACGCGAACACGATCTCGTCGTCGTTCACGAGATCGCTCTTTCGAGTGCGCGCTTCGTCGTCAACCCGGTTCGTTTTCGCGCCCGCTACGAAACGATCACGACGCTCCTCGGGCGCCTCGGAACGGTGGTCACATGATCGCGATCGTCGCGGCCGGCGATCGCGCGGCGCTGGCCGGACTCTACAGTGGCGGCTGGTCGCCAAGCGACGCCCTCGTCGATGCGGTCCGAGCGATTCTGCGCGACGTTCGCGCGCGGGGCGATGCGGCGGTCCTGGACTACACCCGTCGCTGGGACGATGCGAACGCACGCGATGGACACGCGCGCATCGAGATCCCGCCGCTGGCCGCCGCGCGCGCGCTCGTGCCCGCCGAAATTGCCGACGGCCTGACGCTCGCGCGCGAGCGCATTGGGGCCTTTCACGAACGCCAGCGGGCCCACGATCTCGAAATGCGCGACCCCGACGGAACGGTGAGCGCGCTCCTGGTCCGCCCCTTCGGCGCGGTCGGCGCGTACGCGCCGGGCGGCACCGCGGTCCTGCCGTCCTCCGTTCTGATGACGACGATTCCGGCCAAGGTCGCGGGCGTCGAGCGCGTCGTCGTGGCGTCGCCGCCGCAGCGCGACGGCACGACGCATCCCGCGATCCTGTTTGCCTGCGCGCTTTGCGATGTCGACGAACTCTACGCCGTCGGCGGCGCGCAAGCGATCGCGGCGCTGGCGTACGGAACCCAAACGATCGCGCCGGTCGACAAGATCGTCGGACCCGGCAACGCATACGTGACCGAAGCCAAGCGCCAGGTCTTCGGCACGTGCGGCATCGACGGGCTGGCCGGGCCCTCCGAGGTGCTCGTCGTTGCGGATCGCTTCGCCGACCCGCGCTTCGTCGCGGGCGAACTGTGCGCGCAAGCGGAGCACGATCCCGAAGCGCGGGTCGCGGCGGTCAGCGAGGACCTGGCCCTGCTCGAAGCGGTCGCCGAGTTACTCGCGGGCGAGTTCGTGACGTCGCTCGCGCGTAGCGCGATCGTCGAACGCGTGTTGCGCGAGCGTGCCTACCTCATTTTGGCCGCCGACCGAAGCGAAGTACTCGAGGTGATCGATCGCTTCGCACCCGAGCATCTTTCGATCCAGACGCGCGATCCGTGGTCGCTCGTGCCCGACATCCGGCGCGCCGGCGCGCTCTTCTTAGGCGCCGATACGCCGGTCGCCGCGGGCGATTACATCGCCGGCAGCAATCACGTCTTGCCGACGTCGGGAGCGGCGCGTTTCTCATCCGGGTTGCACACGGCCGACTTTTACCGCACGATGTCGCTCGTGGCCAACAGCCCGGCGCGCATGCGTGCCGATGCCGCACCGCTGGCCGCCCTCGCCGATTTCGAAGGCCTTCCGGCCCACGCGCGGACCGCGCGCTTGCGCGCCGCGGCCGAGTAGCAGCGCTTGCAGGCGCGCGGGCGAGCGCGCGCAACGTAGCCGTTCGATGGTCTCCTTTTCCCGTTCGCCGCTACTCCTCGCAATCGACCTCGATGGGACCCTCGTCGAGCCGCGCAAACCCGTTCGCCCGGCAGTGATCGCCGCCGTGAAGCGGGCGCAAGCCGCGGGCGTTCGCGTGACGATCGTGACCGGTCGCATGTACGTCGGCGCAAAGCCCTTCGCCGACGAACTCGAACTCGATGGGCCGATCGTGCTCTATCAGGGCGCGGTGCTCGCCGACGCAAAGACCGGCCGCTTCGAACGTGAGGTTTCGTTGCCGAACGCGGTCGCGAAGCGCATCTACGATGCCGCCAAGGCGCACGACCTGCACGTCCAGTTTTACCGCGACGACCATTTCTACGTCGAGAACGACAACGCGTACGCGCAGCTCTACGCGCGCACGTCGGGTACGGAACCCGTCGTCGTATCCTCGCTGCTCGAAGCGTTCGCGGGGCGGGATAGCACGAAGGTCAACGTCGTGACCGATGCGGCGCGGACGCCGGAAGTCTTCGCACTGATGGAGCGCACCTGCGGACCCGACGCGTACGTGACGCGTTCGAATCCGGAATTTGTCGAGATGTTGAGTCCCGACGTCGACAAAGGCGTCGCACTTCGTCTCGTCGCCGAACACTTCGGCATCCCGATGGCGCGCGTCGCCGCGATCGGTGATTCGTATAACGATCTGCCGCTGTTGCGCGCGGCCGGATTTTCCATTGCGATGGGCTCCTCTCCGGCCGAACTCAAAGCCGTGGCCGACGCCGTGGTCGCGGACGTCGAGCACGACGGCGTGGTCGAGGCGATCGAGCGCTTCGTTCTCGGCGTGCCGGGAGCCGGGCAGGCGGCTGGGTGAGCGGCGGACGGGTGGCGCGGCGACGCGTGCAACCGTCGCTGCGCGCGCGTCTCGGCCGGTTTTGGCTCATCGGTGTTGCCGTGGTAGCGGTCCTGGCCGCCGGCGCATGGTTCGCGAGCGGGCTTCCGATTTTTCGTCTCCATCGGCTCGTCGTTGCCGGCAATGCGCGCGTCTCGAGCGCTGAAATCGCCACGCGGGCCGCAATCGATCCGGGCCAAAACGTCTGGCTGCTCGACCGCGCCGCCATCGAGCGTCGCATCGACGGGATACCGTACGTTCTTTCGGCCCACGTTCGCGTGCACGCCCCCGCGACGCTGGAAGTCGCAGTCAGCGAACGGCGGCCCCTCGCCTGCGTGCGCGACGCCGCCGGCCACGAACTGCTCGTCGATGGCGAATTGCGCGTCCTCGAGGAACTCTGTTCACCCGAGCCGCCACTCGCGTTCGACGTGCGCTCGACACTCGATGCCGGACCCGGCACGTTTTTGCGCGATTCCGAACTCCGCGCGCTCGCCGCCGACGCCCGCGCACTCGGAGCGGGCGGCGACCGCTACCGCTCGTTCGCGCACGACGAATTCGGAGAACTCGAAGCGACGCTGGCCAACGGCATCGCCGTGCGATTTGGAGACGACGCCGACCTCGACCGCAAGGGGCGCTTGGTCGGACCGATTCTCGCCCAGCTTGGCCCGCGCGCCGGCGACGTTCGCATCGTGGACGTTCGCGCGCCGGCGACGCCGGTGGTCGAATATCGCAAGTAACCGAGTGTGTAGGCGGCGACTCGCCAAAAGTTTTTGCAGCCACCTACTATATGTACAAGGAACGCACGACCCGACCACAACATATAGGGGCCATGCTAGGGGCAGGAGTCACCCGTGAACCGAGCGACCCGCCGCGCCGCGCGGCGAATGTGACGAAGGCTTCGCGGGGAACCACGATCGCCGGCCTCGACATCGGAACGACAAAAACGTGTGCGGTCGTCGCGACCTCGAGTCCCGCCGGCCTCGAGATCATCGGTGTCGGCGAAGCGCCGTCGACAGGCTTACGCAAAGGCGTGATCACCGATCTCGAAGAGACCGTGCGCTCGATCGAAGCCGCCACGGAAAAAGCGGAACGCATGGCAGGCCTTCACATCTCCCACGTTTACGTGGGGATCACGGGCGAACATGTTACGAGCACGAACAACCGCGGCGTGGTCGCGATTTCCGGCGACGACCGCGAGGTCGTGCGCGGCGACGTCAAACGCGTGGTCGAAGCCTCAAAGCTCATCGACGTCGGCGCGGACCGGCAAATCATCCACGCCTTGCCCCGCCACTTCACGGTCGACGGCCAGGACGGCGTCACCGACCCGATCGGCATGAGCGGCGCGCGGCTCGAGGTCGACACGCACATCATCACGGGCGGCAACACGTTCATTACGAACGTGCTCAAGTGCGTTCATCGCGCGGGCCTCGAGCCCGCCGGGATCGTTTTCGAACCGCTCGCCTCGTCGGCCGCGACGTTACTCTCCGAAGAGAAGCACGTGGGCGTGTTGCTCTTGGATATCGGCGGCGGGACCACCGATATCGCGGTGTATGCCGGCGGCGGCGCCATCCACACCTCGACGATCCCGGTCGGCGGCAACATTCTCTCGAACGACGTCGCCGTCGGGCTCAAAACGACGTTCGCCGAAGCCGAGCGCGTGAAGCGCGCGATCGCCTCCGCCGTCATCGATGACGGCGGCGACGAATTCACCGTCAAGACCCTCGACGGCCGAACTTCGGGGCCCGTATCGCGGAGCATGCTGCGTTCGATCGTCGCGCCGCGCCTGCTCGAGATCTTCCGTCTCACCAAAGCGCAGCTCGCCAACCGGCTGCCACGGGACGTGATGCTCGCCGAGGTCGTTTTGACCGGCGGCGGCGCGAACTTGCACGGGATCGAACGCGCGGCCGCCGATTTCTTCGGTATCCCGGCGCGGATCGGCGTGCCCACCGCCGTCGGCGGACTCATCGACGCCGTCAAGGGGCCCGAATACGCGACGGCTGTCGGTCTCGTGCTCTTCGGACCCAAAGGCGACGGCGCCGTCTGGCACGACGGACACCGGACGCTCTTCGGCAAAGTCGCCGGGTGGTTCGGAGATCTTTGGAATTAAGCAACTAACGTTCTCGCTCTTTTCGGAGGCACGCATGGCCGAGTCGAAACGATACAATCCCGAACACGCGGCGACGATCAAGGTCGTCGGCATCGGCGGCGGCGGCTGCAACGCCGTCAACCGCATGATCGAGGCGGGCCTCACGAACGTCGAATTCTACGCGGTCAACACGGACGTGCAGGCGCTGCGCAACGTGTCGACCGGCAACACGGTGCAGATCGGCAACGGCAAGACGCGGGGGCTGGGCGCCGGGGCCAATCCCGACACCGGGCGCGAAGCCGCCGAAGAGTCGCGCGAGGACCTCGCGATGGTGCTCGACGGCGCCGACCTCGTCTTTATCACGGCCGGCATGGGCGGGGGCACGGGTACGGGCGCCGCGCCGATCGTGGCCGAACTCGCGCGCGAATCGGGTGCGTTGACGGTCGCCGTCGTCACCAAACCGTTTTCGTTCGAAGGCCGCAAGCGCATGTTGCTGGCCGAGCGCGGAATCGCCGATCTCGAGCAAAAGGTCGACACGTTGATCACGATTCCAAACGAGCGCATCCTCCAAATCATCGAGAAGCGCACCCCGCTTCAAGAAGCGTTCAGCTATGCCGACGACGTGTTACGCCAAGGAATCCAAGGCATTTCGGATCTCATCACGCAGCCCGGGCTCATCAATCTTGACTTCGCCGACGTGAAGACGATCCTCACCGATGCGGGCTCCGCGATGATGGGCATCGGCGAAGGGACGGGCGAACATCGCGCCGCCGACGCCGCGCAAAAAGCGATCGCGTCGCCACTTTTGGAAACGACGATCGAAGGCGCGCGCGGCGTTATCTTCAACATCACCGGCGGTACCGATCTTGCGATGTACGAAGTGAACGAAGCCGCCGAAATGATCGCCCGGGCCGTCGACTCCGACGCTCAGATCATCTTCGGCGCTTCGATCGATGCGTCGATGCAAGCGAAGGTACGCATCACGGTTTTGGCCGCCGGCTTCGGCGCTCGGCGCGCTTACGATCCCGCAGCCGCGGGATTCGATTTCGAAAAGCGATTCGAAAAGGTCGCGCCGGTCAACATGGACGATATCGAAGTGCCGGCGTTCCTGCGCTACCGTAGCTGAGGCGGGCCACCCTCGCAGCCGGCATCTCGGCGGCCGCAACGTGGCTGCTGCTCGCGACGCCGTTCGGTACGGCGTACCTCCAGTGCGCGGCCGACGTTCGTTCGTATGCGAACGACGCCGCGTGCACCGGAGGGCTCGCCGCACCGTCCGATCCGCGCAGTCTTTGCGGGGTGGCGCCGGTTCGCGTCGCAGGCGGCGCGCGAACCGAGACCGGGCGTTACGGTCTTTCCCTAAAATTCCCGGACGGCGCCCGGCGAGAACTCTTCGTTTCGCCGGCTACCTATGCTCTCTTTTCGCGGCCGGGCACGCCCGCGTTCGCCCAATTCCGGCGGGGCCGATTACTGCTCTTCGGCGACGCGCGGCACGTCGAAGCGACCGCCGACCTTCCCGCAAATCGGATCGCCGCCGCCGGCGATTCGGCGCTGACCGCGCTCATCATCGCCTTGGCCGCAACGGCGGTCGCGGCAAGCTTCGCCCGAGGGGACGTACCGTTTCGCCGTGCGAACGACGCGAGATGACGTTGACCCAGACCGTCGCTCCGGAGATCGCCGCGCGCGCGATTGCAATAAGGCGCGACATCCACCGCTTTCCCGAACTCGGATTCGAAGAAGAGCGCACCGCAGCGATCGTCGAGCGCGAACTCGACACTTTGGGGATCGAGCACCGCCGCGTAGCGGGGACCGGCGTCGTCGGGATCGTTCGCGGCGCCCTGCCGGGCCGCGTCGCGGGCCTGCGCGCCGACATGGACGCGTTGCCGCTCGACGAGCGGTCGGGCGAATCGTTTAGTTCCGAAATACCCGGTCGCATGCACGCGTGCGGGCACGACGCGCATACGGCAATGTTGCTGGGCGCGGCGGCCGTGCTGCAGAACGAGCGCGCGAGCCTTCACGGCACGACGGTGCTTCTCTTCCAGCCTGCGGAAGAAGGTCCGGGCGGGGCGCTCCCGATGATCGAGGCGGGCGCGATGGAAGAGCCGCACATCGATGCCGTCGCGATGCTGCACGTGGACGTTCGTCTCGATACGGGGACGATCGGTTTCGTCGCCGGCGCCTGCAACGCCGCGGCCGACGAGTTCCACGTTACGATCGCCGGGCGGGGCGGCCACGGTGCTTCTCCCCATACGGCGGTCGACACGATCCCCTGCGCGGCAGCCACCGTGCTCGCGTTGCAGAATCTCGCGGCCCGCGAGACCGACCCGCTCAAGACGATCGTCGTGACGATCGGCACGATCCAAGGCGGCTACCGCAACAACATCATCGCGGACCGCGTGTTCATGACGGGCACGTTCCGGACACAAGACGCGCTCGTCCGCGGCGAACTCGAAGCCCGGGCCCGCCGAATCGTCGAGAACGTTGCGGCCGCCTATGGGGCGACGGGCACGCTCGAGGTCTTGTATGGCTATCCGGCCGTCGTCAACGACGGCGAACTCGCGCGCACGTTTCGCGCATATCTCGGTGTGACGTCGTCTCTTGAAGTGCTCGCGCCGCCCGCGACGATGGGCGGCGAGGATTTCGCCTACTTCGCCGAACGCGCCCCCGGACTCATGATCCGGCACGGTATCCGCAGCGTGGCCAAGGGATCGGTGCACCCGGGCCATAGCGCCGAATTCCGGGTCGACGAAGACGCGCTACCCTATGGAATCGCGACGCTCGCCGCGTTCGCTCGCGGCGTCGGCGCGGGGGCCGTTTGGGGGGGGCCGGGCGCACCGTAGTCGTCCTCACATTCGGCGGCGGACGGAAAGAATATCCTGCGATCAACCCATCGCCGGAAAGGGACTCGAATGTCCGCCGCAACCCCCGTTCGCAAGAAAGTCAACCCGGAGCAGCAACTGCGTGCCGAGCGCGATCTCACACTGATCGAATCGTACCGGGCCGGGCGCCCGCAGGCGTTTGACGAACTCGTGCTCTCCTACGATCAGCACGTCCGGCGCATCCTCGCGCAACTCAACGTCGCGTCGGGTGACGTCGAGGATCTCGCTCAGGAAGTGTTCTTGCGCATCTTCCGCAATCTCCATCGTTTCCGCGGCCAGTCGTCTTTCTACACGTGGCTCTACCGCATCACCGTCAACGTCTTCTTCGATCACAACAAGAAGCGCAAGCGGGCCGACGTCCGGTTGACGCGCCTGCAAAACGCCCTCGTCGACGTGACCAACGTGCGTCACGACATCGAGGATCCGTACGTCGCCTGTTTCAACGCCTTGACCCGCGACGAATTTTGGAAAGCAATCGACGCCTTACCGGAAGCGTTCCGCACGGTCGTCGCGATGCGCGAAGTGGACGATCTCTCGTACGAAGAGATTGCGATCGCGACAGGAATCTCGATCGGCACGGTGCGTTCCCGGCTCTCCCGCGCTCGCACCCGGCTCAAAGAGCTCCTGCGCCCGGTGCTCGTGCAAAGCGCCGCCTAGCGCCTCGCGCCGCGCCCGCGCCCCGGACTCGCTTATCCCCCGGCGAAGTTATCCACACCAATCCACAGCGCTCCCACACGTTGTGCCCAAGTTCCGAAAGACCTACCACCCCTAGTGGGTGAACGAGGTTATCGGATCTATGCGACGAAGGTCGACGTATGCTCGTTTCCAGCGCTTCGCCGGAACGCACGTCGCCGAACGCGCTCCTCTGCAGCCAGGACCTCGCGGCTACGCCCGAAGCCGCTTTCGCACTCGTCTGCGATGTGGAGAAGTGGCCGGTCTGGCTCTCCTGCACCCGAAGCGTGCGGCGGCTGGACGAGGCAGCGCCGTTGCAGTTGGGCAGTGAAGTCGCGCTTCGGGGGGCGCTTGCCGGCGACGGCGAGGACCTCTACGAGGTGGACCGCTTCCTCGCGGGACACATCGTCTCGTTCGTCGGCGCCTATTCGGTGCGGCGGCGGCTCGATTTTCGCATCGAACGCAAGAGCAGTCGCACGAAGCTGGTCGTCCGGGTCGATTATCCCGCGTACGGCGGCGTCGTCGGCGCCTTGATCGACCGTATGACCGCGCGCCGGCGACTCGACCGGGAGCTCGTGGACTCGCTCGTGCACTTCAAGGGACTCGTGGAGTTTGCCGGCGGCGAACGCGACGCACTCCTGGCCGATTTTTAGCAGTCGTTGACGCTGTGTGCTAATGAGAGTATACTTGGGCGTGTTTTCAGACGCCGTGCCGTGGGAGTCCCGTTTTGCCGATCTATGAGTACGAGTGTGAAAGCTGTGCGAGCGTAACGGACATCAAGCACGGCTTTAAAGAGACGCCCTCCGAGGTTTGTCCCAAGTGCGGCGGCCATCTCAAGCGGGTCTTCAACGCTGCCGGCATCGTCTTCAAAGGTTCCGGATTCTACGTGAACGACTCGCGCAAATCCAGTTCCACGACGGCGGCATCGAGCGACGCCAAAGCCGGTGAAGCGAAATCCGGTGAGGCGAAATCCGGCGAGACCAAGACGGAAAAGGCCGGCGATGCGAAGCCGGCCGGTACCGGTCCCAAGAGCGACGGCGGCGGCAAGAGCGACGCCGCAGCGTAATGCGGGGACACCACGGTCCCCCGCACTACGACCTTCTGGTTCTCGCAGCGTGTTTCGTCTTAGCGGTCGTGCTTGCGGCTGCCGGCGTCATCACCCTCGCGCGCGCCGGTCTCGCGCTCAAGAAACGTGTGGAGGCGTACCGCGAGCTGCCGCTCTTTCGCCGGGACTTCAAACGCGCGCAGCTTCAAATCGCGACGGCCGAACGGCGCATCGACTCGGTGCCGCTGCTCACCGTGCGAGCGCGCCGCGCGTTCGGTGAGCTCGATATGGCGCGGCGGCGCAACAGCGCCGTCGCGCGCACCCTCATTGCGGTCGTGCGGCGTGCGTATTTTACGCCCGCTGCGCCGCCGCCCACAACGGAACGAAATCCGGAAAGCTGACCGCGATGCACTCGGCGTCGTCGATCGCGTGCGGCCCCGTCGGCGCTGCGAGTGAGGCGATGGCCATCGCGATGCGGTGATCTTCGTGCGTGCGAAGCGTCCGCTCGGGCGCCCGCGCGCCGCCGCCCGTGATATCGAGCCCGTCGGGATGCTCGACGACCGTCACGCCGCAGGCGCGCAGGGTTTCGGTAATCGTGGTCAGCCGGTCCGACTCTTTGCCGCGGAGATCGGCGGCGTCCCGGATGCGAGTCGTGCCGCGCGCGTGCGCCGCCGCGACGGCGAGAATCGTAATCTCGTCGATCGCGCGTACGACGAGATCGCCTGCGAGGGTGGCGGCCGCAAGGGGACGGTAGCGCACGCGGACGTCGGCGACCGGTTCGCCGTCGAGATCGCGCGGGTCGGTCATCTCGAGGTCAGCGCCCATCGCACGCAACGCATCGAGCACGCCCGTTCGGGTGGCGTTTACGCCGATCTCCCGCACGACGACGTCGCTGCCGGGCGTGATCGCGGCGGCCGCGAGAAAGAATGCCGCACCGGAAAGGTCGGCCGGCACGCGCACGTCCTGCGGCCGCAAGACGCCGGGGTCGAGTTCGATCGTGCGGCCGTCGAAGCGGATCGTGCGGCCGAAGCGGCGCAAGAGCCGCTCGCTGTGATCGCGCGAATAGCGGTCGCCGGTGATCCGGACGGGACCCGTCGCATCGAGATTCGCAAAGAGAATCGCTGATTTCACTTGCGCCGAGGCAATTTCGAGTGCGAACTCGCCGCCGGGCGGCGTTTCGATTCCCCGAACGACGGCCGGCAAGCGGCCCCCGGTCGTCGTTACCGTCGCCCCGAGTGCGCGCAACGGTCGCGCGACGCGCTCCATGGGCCGGCGCCGCAGCGAGGCGTCGCCGTCGAAGCGAACGTTGAGCCCTCGCCCCGCGCAGAGTCCCATCAAAAGTCGCGTCGTGGTACCCGAATTGCGGGCGTCGATCGTGTCCACCGGATCGTGCAGCCGAGCGCCGGTGACCGTCATCGTCTCCGCACCGTCGTCCACCACGCTCGCGCCGAGCGCCGCGATGGCATCGCGCGTCGCCAACACGTCGGCCCCACGATTCGGCGCCGAGACGCGCGACGTGCCGGCCGTTGCCGCCGCAATCATCAAGGCGCGATGTGAAATCGACTTATCGCCGGCAACCCGAACCGTGCCGCGCAGCGGCCCGCGCTCAAACGTTATTCCGTTACACTCCCAACTATTCGCCGCGCGCCCACAACCGCGCCCCAAGCGACCGTCCCCTTCGCCGCCCCAACTCAAACATCGCCCTCTGTTTCTGCCAAACCCTCCCCGCTCCGGCCATCGGGGGGCCTTCGCCGCCCCTATTTCTGATGTCGCTCAATGAGCCCGCGAGTGCGGGCAATGAGCCCGCGAGTGCGGGCTCGGGGGCCATCGGGGGGCTTCGCCGCCCCGATTTCTAGGGAAGGTGGGATTCGAACCCACAAGAGCGTAAGCTCAATCGCTTTTGAGGCGATCGCGTAGACCGTTCCGCCACTTCCCCGCGAACGCCGTTTTTCGCGCCGCCGGACCCCCGCCCTGCGCTTGCATCAGCGAAAGACCTGCGCGTCGCGCTCGGCGGCCTCGAGCAGGTTCCGCGCGGCCGTCAGGTCGCCGGCACGTTCGTAACCGAAGCGCACCCGCGACGCACGCTCGCGCGAGAGCGTCAACCGCACGACGAGGGAGTATCGCTGCTGCGAAACATCCGCTCGCTCGACATCGCCGGCGCGCCAGGCGATCGTCGCCAGTTCGTGGGTGGCCGTATCGTAAAAGCCCACGGCGTCGCCGTGCGCGACCGAACTCGTCTGGTTCGCGACGAACGGCGCAACGCCGGGTGCGAGCAGACGACGTGTCGACATGTCGCTACCGTCCCCCACCGAGAGCGACGTGACCGACACCGCGCGTTGCGGATCGCTCGGCGCGGCGCCGGGAAACTCGGCGCGTTCCTCGAGCACCGCCGCGCGCGCGCTCGGCGCAAGCGAAACCGTGCGCACGAACCGAGCGCCGCCCGGGACGACATCGGGCGCGTCGTACGAGAAGGTCGCTCGCGCGCTGCCGGCCGCTCCGAGGGCGGAGGCATAGGGCCGATTGAACGTCCCCGCGGGGAATTGGTGCGTGTACTTCGCGATGCGGTCGGTCACCGAAAGCGGCGGTTCGATTGCGACGTCGTCGCGCATTGCGCCGACCGTCGTGAATACGCTGCGCCGCGTCGCGTCATCTTCGAAGACGAACGCGCGCGCGCCGGCTTGGGGCGCGAACACGAGCCGCACGATGCCGTTGTCGAGCACGACGGCGCGCGTGCCGTCTGCGAACGCGTCCGTTTCGTACGCGCTCGCGCTTCCCGGGGCGACCGCCGCAAACGGCGGCTCCGGAAGCGAGGCATCGCTGCGGATCGGGAGGAGGCCGGCTCCGGACGAAGGCGCAGCCGCAGCCGCAGCCGCAGCGGAAGCGTTCGTCGAAACCGCCGGCGCCGGCCCGGCGCCGCCGAAAACGAGCACCTGCCCGGCCAAGACCGCAACGACGGCGGTGTGCGCCGGAACGGTGAAGTCCGCGACGTTGCGCCGCGCTCCCGAAGCGAGCCCCACGCTCGCTCCCCGCACGACGCGTTCCCTCGCGCCGTAGTTCGTGACGGTGAGAAAACCGGCGACGCGGCGCGTCGTATCCTCGGCGAACGTCGCATCCCGCACGCCCTCGACCGCGGCGCGGCGACCGCCTGCGAAAAACGCATCGGCGAGCCCACGCAGCGACACGCCGCGCACGACGGTCCCGCCCGCCGCGGCATACGTTGCCAGCGTCGCCCGAACGCCGTCCGTTTCGTCGCTCTCTGAAAGGCCGGGCAGCGCCGGAACGAGCAACACCGGGTAGCGCGCGAGCTCCTGCGCCGAGATGACGCTTGGATCGATCAGCGCGCACGAGAGCGCCGCATCCCGGCAGGCGCGCTGGGCGAGAATCGTTTGGGCTTCGACGTCGCCGAAGAAGCCGTTCGTCGCACGTTCGGGCCCGACGCTCCCGCCGAGGTAGGCGATTGCGGCATCGTAACGCGGCCGCGACGCCGCGAGTTCGGGGCCGTACGCAGCGACGAGCGCGCCGTACGCCGACGTCGGACCGGCGCGCGGCGTCGCATCGCCCGCGAGCGAAAGGGCCGCATCCCAGGCATAGAACGCGTTTGCGAACGGAGCTTCCCAACCGCTCGGATAGAACGTGTCTTGCGCCGGAAAATTCACGATGCCCCGCACGCCAAGGCCGATCATCGTGCCGAGCGCAAGAGCCGTATTGCTCGGGTCTGCGGGCCGCGGACGAATATCGTCCGGACCTTCGAGCCAGCCCGCTTGGAACTCGCTCGCCATCATCGGCTGCCCGGGCCGCGTGTGTAACAGGCCAGTCGAAAACTCCAATTGCGCCCGGTCGTGCTCGCCGATACGATAGGCGTCGCTTTGATACCAATTGCCCATCGCCCAGACGGGCGCCGACGAGGTGACCTTCATCTGGTACGTGTTGATGAAGGTCGGTTCGAACGGGCCCGTCACGCCCTGCACCGCATCCCGCAGCCAGGCGATATAGGCGCGAAAATGCGGCGCGGGATAGGTCTGGTTGTCGATGTACGCGCCCTGGTCGTCATCGAGCGCGACCGCGACGATCCGGTCGGCATCGGGTTCGCATTCGTGCAGCACGCGCTCGAGCCAGCGCTTCGCATAGCTCAGGTGCGTCGCATTGCCGAGCCACTGTGCGGCCGCGTCGTCGGAATGCGCGTTCTGCAGCGTCGCCGTCGGCGGGTAGCGCCCTTCGAGCAAATCGTGCTGCGGCATGCCGTACTCGGGCCGCGCGAGCAGCCAGGCGGGATAGCCGCCGTTGCGCCACTCGTTGCGAATGACGGGCCCGGGGCGCAGGATCAGTTTGAAATCGAGTTCGCGCGCGAGCCGCAGCACTTCGTCGAGGTCGCGACGCGGACTCGTTCGGCCGGCGAAGTCGAAGTCGCCATCGGAAAGTTCGTGCCAATTCCAGGGCACGTAGAGGTCGAGCGTATTGATGCCGAGGCCTCTGAGCGCGGTCATCGACGAACGCCATCGGTCGCGCGGCAACCGTTCGTAGAAAAACGCTGCGCCGTACAGAAAGAACGGCTTTCCGTCCACCTCGAAGATCGTGTCGCCGCCGCGTTCGACGAACGCCGCGTGGCCCCAACTCGGCTTTACGTCGGCCGCCAAGGCGGGGCCGGACGCAGCCGCGATTGCGAAGGCGGTCGCGACGGCCGCGAACGCTGCCGTGCTCGCGGCTTTGGGCGAGAAGGGCCAATCCGCCGCGCGCCGCGCTCGCCAGAGATAGACGAGTACGCCGAGCGCGAGCGAAACCAGACCGTAGGCGATCGCTTTGGTACCTGACGAAAAAAAGATTGCGACCCAGCCGGCGAACGCCACGACCGCCGGCACCGGGTACAGCCACATCCGGTATGGCGCGCGCAGGCCACGCGCGCGCAGTACTGCCAGAGCGACGATTTGAGCGAGGCTCTGCACGATCACGATCCCCGCGGTCAGCGCATTGATCACGTCGCCGAGCGGAAAAAAGCAGGCGGGCAACGCGATGAGTCCGAGCACGAGGAGCGAGAACGTGGGAAAGCGGTCGCGTGGATGCAGCCGCGCGAAGGGGCGGAAGAAGACGCCGTCGAGTGCCGCCGCATAGGGCACGCGCGAGGATCCGAGCAAGCCGCCGTACGTCGACGCGAAGGCGGTGACGAGCACAGCCACCGTCGCGAGCCGTGCGGGCCACGGGCCCCAGACGCGCTCGACGACGGCCGAAGCGACGTAATTCGCAAGTTCAGGCGCCGGGGCGTTGGGTGTCGCCGGCACGAGGTCGCGCCACGGAATGACGGCCAGCACGCCCACTTGCGTCGCAACGTAGAGCGCCGCGACGAGCAACACCGAGATGACGACCGAACGCGGCAGCGTACGCACGGGCTCGCGGACCTCGTCGCCGAGCGTGCACGATTGACCGTAGCCGGCGTAATCGTACAGGGCAATGACGAGCGACGGACCGAGCCCGGCCGCGAGCGCCGCAGCGAGCGAGCCGTGCGGGTCGGCATCGGCCGCGCGCGCGAGGCTGCCGTGCGCGACGCCGGCAACGACGAGCGCACCGAGTGTGGCGACCGCGATTCCCGCAAGCGCCACGCCGACTGCGCCGACGACCCGAATCGGACGATACAACAGCACGAGCGTAACGATGCCGAGCGCCGCCGCGACGCAGCCTTGCAGCAGCGCGTTCTGCGCGAGCGGCGTCCAAAAATAGCCGGCATAGTGCGCGAAACCGATATAGCCTGTCGCTATGAGCAGCGGCGCGCTCAACACGAACTGCCAGGCGAACAAGAACGCGAAGAGCCGGCCGAAGCGCGTCGCTCCGAAGGCCTCGCGAACCCAGACGTAGGTGCTGCCGCTGCCCGGATAGAGCGACCCCAGTTCGGCGTAGACGAGCCCGTCGCAGAGCGCAATCGCCGCCCCGACGATCCACGCCCAGAGCGCCGTGCTGCCGTGAAGATTCGCGAGCACGAGCGGGATCGTGATCAGCGGCCCGATGCCGATCATCGTGATCACGTTGATCGCGACCGCGCCGCGCAGATCGATGCCCCGAATCATTTCGCCCGCCTTGAAGCCGGGGCCGCAAACGCCTGCTTTTCGCTCACCCGGCGCGGCGGCAAGCCGCGGCGGCGAGGGAGCCCGCTCGGGGGCGGTGTAGCGAGCGGCGTGGCGGTAACGGAACTTGGGCGGCTGCTCGGACTCGCGGGCGACGTGCGGGTGCACTTCGTCGAGTCGCCCGCGCTGCGCGGCAATGCGTTTGGAGACCCTTCGGTGCGGCCGCTTGCGGTCTACCTGCCGCCCGGATTCGATCCGCAAGGCTCGCGCCGTTACGGGGTCATCTACGTGTTACCCGGTTACACGGGCGACGTTGCCGCGAGCATCTCGTC
>Ga0116227_10008008_pt1 | contig 20228 bp, 10 predicted proteins | sample S1TSphgellanicum_FD_89693 | JGI IMG/M metagenome (GOLD analysis project Ga0116227, IMG submission 89693) | Host-associated microbial communities from peat moss isolated from Minnesota, USA - S1T2_Fb - Sphagnum magellanicum MG | ecosystem: Host-associated > Plants > Peat moss > Unclassified...
AACCACAAATAACCAAACTAAAATAAGTAACGAAAGTAATTCAACCTTATGAAAGTAACCTAGTTACTTTCCTACTCCAGTAACTAATGAAACCTAACTAGTTGAGCTTGAATTCTCAACAAGGGGTCCAAACATATCCATGTATTTGGCATAGAGGACAAACAACAGGTGATTGTGGTGGTATCTTCATTTGCAGTAGGAGTATTACTACCACTATAAATCATCTTTACACGCACTACAACAAGGACATTGCCTCCAAACAACCAATGAAGAGCAATGTGTGTAGTAGATGGGTGGGATTTGATTTATAGTGAAAATCATTGGTCAAACTTTGATACCACCAAGCGTTTTGTGGAGAATGTCATGGTTCCTTACCTCCAAGCTCAAATTGAGTTACTGGGACTACAAACACATCAAAAACTAATTTGGTTGTTATATTGTTGGAGTGTACACAAAAGTCAATAATTTTTGGATTAAATAAAAGAAAAAATCAAAATATCTTGGTTGTTTTGGTTCTAGCAAACTATACCAACGTTCTCCAACCAACTGATGTCATATTCCAATGCCCACTCAAGCATGCATTCAACAATTGGACAATTGTGGTCATCAAACAACATATAAAAAGTGGCAAAGATCCCAATGTTGACTTCAAAATGAACAATTTGAAACCATGAATTTGTGAGTGGTTACACAATGCATGGAAAGAGTTAAGAAGCAAACAAACAATGATTTTGAAAGGGTGGGAGAAAACATGGCTTCTAATAGCTTGGAACAATGAATTTCAACTTGTTGCCATGGAAACAAAAACAAATTACTTCTTTATTTATAGTAACACATGGCATTGAATAAGACATGGAGATTGGCAAACCATGCACTAATCCAACAAAAGCAACATTAGTTGTCATGGAGTGTTGTTTAAATGAAAAATCAATACCACCATCAATTCCAACAATTTTGCCTTCTTCAAGTTTAGGTGTTGGTAGTATGAAACTACGAGCGCTAGCTAAAAAGCCAAAGTCATAAGTAATCAAGTTTTCAGTACTAGAAGAAGCTAGCTACCTATACAATTGCTAACAATAATGTTAAGAATAATAGTAACAACCACCTATATGCTATAAGATATAGTTGGATTTTAAGTATTTTGGGGTTTTTCTTTTGCAAAGAGAGTTGTCTATGATGTGAAGAACATTCATCTTGCAACAAAAGGAATTCAACAACCACCTACCTTGATCTTGTTCCATTAGATGATATAAAAAAGGACTTGAACCCTATTGTTGGGATTAAGACATGTGTTTGAGATCCTACTTGCAATAGATGATCTTGGTTCCACCACACATGGAGGAACTTCCTCGTCATGCACTCTTGTCGTAGAATTTGTATGCCCACCAGTGTTGCTAAAACAATTTCCTTCCATAGAGTGCTATTGTTAAGGGTGTTTTTTTTTCCATTTTAGTTTCACATTTTTTCTTCCAATTTCTAATTCTGGTTTATTGAATTATCAATAGATTGCACCCAAATTTGAATATTAAAACACAAGAAACATTGTTGTTTTTTACTTATTCATCAAGAATAACATTTCTCAAGCTTGCATTCTAAAAAAAATAAAAGAAAAAACTTCACAAAAAAATCAAAGTAAACATGATTTAGAAAAACTTTTCAAAAGTTACAAAAAATGAAAGATCCTCCTTTCTATATCTAAATCCTTTTAGTTATATTAATTCCTAGTGCTATTGTAACTTAAACAATCACTAGCTAGTATAAATTTCAAAATCAAAATAACAAATTATTAGTCACAAGTTCAAATCAACTTGTTGTGTTAATCAATCGATTATTGTAATAGACCAGCTACCAATTTTTATAATTGACCGGTTAACTTAAGACCTATTAACCAAAAACTAAAATAACCTTAGGTCATATTGTTTCGTTGGTTACCACACTGGTTTAACCAGTTACTATATACATATTCAAAAATTGGGTTAACAACTATTTAGTACTAATGATCTCTAATACATACTGAATTTTTTTCATGTATTTGTTGGATCCACATTCATTTGAAATTGCAAGTTGAGGATGTTGATACACCTTCTTTTCAAAACAATCATATTCACCAATGATGTTCATGTCCTTACAACTCCAGCTAACACTTGATAAAAATGCAACCTCAATGAATTCTTCCTTAGTGACTTTCTCAATAGGGAATAAAGAAGAAATTATCGAGTCCATGGTAGGTTTTGCCTCTCTATATCCATGTGGTAGAATCAAACTGGCTCTTGTAAACCATGTGGAAATACACACCTCTCTACACCTAAGCATAAAAAAAAGTCCTTTGAAGGTAAGATTATGGGAGTTGAAGAAAAGATCATGATGGAGATCGCACTTGGTTCACCATTTGCATCATCAAGCTCAATTGACATCTTTTGATTTTGAGGTGAAAGGGAGTTACAGACAACCACATTCACCAAATCATGTGTAGCTAAAGTTATGCTTTCAACAATAACAAACAAGGTCTCCAACAACTTGCCAACTTTTCCTTTTTTATATTGTTTCTTTGATATTTGGCAGGTGGATACATTTGCAAAAGTTGGTCAATTCAACTTGCATGTCATTAATGACTAATTGTCAACATTGTTCTCTTCCACACAAAGGATTCCATTTATTTTCATATCTTGTTACATGTTTTGTTCCAGAATTTGCAAGATAGAAGAAATTGCAATAGGGGACAAAGCTCACATTTTCACTCCGCAACCCCACCTTACACAACGATGCAAAGTCAAGGAAAAAATCACATTAAAGCAAGGGGCATAATGGAGGAAAGCATGCATGTCAAACCTTCAACCAATTCTTGATCATTTTGTTGATGTTCTTGTCTAGATTGCTCAACACCTTGAACAACTACCTCATCTTGCCTACAAGTTGAATTTGGATTATTGTTGTTGTTGCTTGTTACTATGGGTTGAAGCTTAGAAGTTGATCTATCACAATGGTGACCTTTGTTACCTTTACATGAATTGATTTGTTGGAGAATAATCTTTTAAGTGCAATCTTCAAAAACACATAAAGTGATGCAGTTGCACCAAGCTCCTTTACTAATCTTTCATATCTAACAACTGGGTACACTTAGGGATGATGTTTTGATATTGGTGTTACTAAAGTAATATAGCTTCTATGGCCGAGGACTTGTAGGTGTAGATCCGATACAAAGTTTGTGATTAAGTCTTGGAGCTATGGAACATAACAATAGTCACAAAAGATTTTTGCAATGTTAGATTTTTCTTTTTTAACAAAATTAATGTTTGACATTCTTTAAGAGAACCCAACTTTTGAAAACCCAAATGAATGTGCATCCCACTGAAGGACACAATTGTGATAGGAATTACAATAGTACCTTTGGAGCTTGTTTTCTTGATGATATTTCTTTTTTTAGTTGGCAAAATAGTAGTTATGATTTGATCCATTTAAAGACCTTTGGAAGCAAAGTCATTTGAACTTCTTCCTAGTGATGACGGTTTTGCCTTCCTTGATTTGGTCATTGTCCTCCCATTTATTACATGAGTTACCATTGCTATAGCCTTTGAAGACTCACCCAAAGAAGCAACTATGATAATGTGTTTTTTTGCTATAGTAAGAGCTACAAGTGCCTCTTTTGAAGTTGATCCTTAATGGGTAGTTGTTGTTGTTGTAGTAGCTGCTTCGTTCTCCAGTGAAAAAGATGCCAGAGATTGTGATGAATGATGTTCCAACTTGGAAATCGATACCATCCTTAATCATTGTTGAGTTGCTGCTACAACTCACTAAGAGTCTTTTTCTCTTTGATGGTTCTTGTGTTCTCGTCGTAGTTGTCATTAAATGACAATGATTTTAAACAACATTAATCTTCTAAGCCAGTGTAGAAAAAAGGCTTCCTAAACATTTGATAAGTGATGGCCAAATTTCATGAATGTTCGACAAATGGTGGCTAGGGTTTCTAGAACTTTAATTATGTACCATATTTCAAAATTTTGGACAAAATTACAAATAATATATTTAGTGTTCAATTGGCCCATGTACTATGGTATAAACAATGTTGACATGTTTTCTTGAAATTTTTATGATCCTTTGTGGTCATTGAAGTTTTCTCAAGCTTCAAATGTTTCCATAGTTGAACAAATGATCATTGAAGTTTTCTTGAGCTTTGAACACTTCAATGTTTTTTTTTTGAAGTGTTTGTTAAAGGTCTTTTGAAGTTCAAACACTTCATCACCCATTTGTTCAATTGTGAAGTGATCATTGTGAAGTTCATGAGTTTTGCATTCCATTGCCTACAAGAAATTGTGCATTAAACTCATAAGTTTCATTTGGTTTTCAACCACCTTTTCAAGACTAGAATAATGTGATGTCATCACTTAATGTGGTTGTTATGAGTTCTTCATTTGACAAGTCAATAACCATAATCACATTAAAAGATTGTGCAGTTGAACTCCTAGAACAATTAGTTTTGTTTCGATGACAATAATTTTTTTTATTCCTTGGGGTCACAAGTTCGGTCCATGGTCCTTCTACAAATTGAATGTCAATGATCTTGCTACACTTGAAAGTGAACATGTTTTAAAATGTATCCTTTACCATCCTTTTGTTTTAGTCAATGATGTTTTAAACCTAAAGAAAAAATGGGTTGAATTCTAGTAGATTTAAATGGGATTTCAAACATGAAAAAAAATGTTGATTGTGAGAATGTTGACATTGTTGGTATGTAATTCAAAAAAACATTTTGCATCATTAGAATTTTTTATTTTTTTCTTGAGGAGCAAAGCTCCAAGATTTAGAAGATTTTCTCATTAGGTTTTTCATTTCTTTAGTAGATTCTCATCATACAAAAAGGTGAAGAACCACAAAAAACTTTCATTGATGATCTTATTTTGCTTGTTGTGAAGGGGTTACTCCCTTTGAACATTGGTTGAAAACATATGGATGACACAATTCGATTGGAAGAAGGACACATGTGTGGTATTTCCATCATGCAAGACTTTAATTAAAGAGATATTAGGTGAATGCACAAATGAGTGGTTCAATTGGACTTTGAAAAATTCTAAATTGATCCATATGCAAATTATTATATAGTGTTAAATTGGCAATTTAATTTAATACCATTGGGTAAGTGGGGATGATGTGATGGGTAATGAACTAATCAAATTCATATTAATAAAGAGCCCAAGTACAAATTCTAAGAATATGCATTTGTGAGAAAATAAAATTGAAAATCAAGTAAAAAGAACAACTCTATGGACTTATGAAAATATGAAAATATCAACACTCAATTTTGGCATTCGAAAGTCCCTAGTTAGAATTTGGTTACAATTTTTGGAAGAAGGCTTCCACTTAAACATCATTATATCATGTTCCACCACATATCAAGTCATTATATGGAATTTGGAATGGAAATCAATATGAAAATTTTAAATTTTTACCATTCTAATGAACCAATTCATCCATATTTCTAGACCTTAAAAGTCCATAGCAAAAAGTGGTGTAATCACTTCGTTGACATACTCACCCATGGAAGCAGAGTATGTCAATGAAAATATTTTTTTTCAAAAGTTGTGATCTTTTAGCAAGCCTTACAATTTTGGGCTACAATTAATGTATGTTATAACTAACAAACATTAGCTTTGCAAGGAAAATTTCCAACAACACAAACACAAGCTTAATCAATGCCACAATTATTGGCCTCTTAGTGATGCTAATCAACCTCAATGTCAAACTCATCAATATCAAACTCACCCAAGAGACACTTGACTTGGAAGCCCAAATCATTTTTATTCCCCAAGCTTCATTTGATGCAAAATTACTTATGATTGCAAGGAGAATGCATTTAGAGGTGACATGTGTGCTTGTTTCATTTTTTGATTGTATTCATGAGTGTGACCAGAAAAGAGCTCACATGATGTTGGTTTCCAAAAATAGGCCAAGAGATCCCCATTTTGGCTTAAAAGGACATGTAGTTGAATTCCGAAAATAGGCGAAAAGATCCCCATCTTGGTTTAAAAGGACATGTAGTTGAATTCTGTGATGATTTTGATATTTGTGAGGCCAATTTGTTGGAGTAGATGGAAGAATGATTTAAAGGCCACTTGGAGGAATTTCTTGATTTTGATGATGTAGCAAAAATTGTTTTATGGCTTTGTGTGGTTGTTGCAATTTTAGTAAATGTTCATTCTTTTTTTTCATTGTGTTGTCTATTGGGATTCTCTTACATTATAAAGTGTCCAAGTTTGTAGGTGATGATTTAACAATTTGTTTGTTACGTGTGGTCTACTTGTAGAAGCAAATGCCATCCAAGAGTGTTCTACTAATTGATTTTCAAGAGTAGTGAATCCCAGCTGATGGATACCCGAAGGGGGAAAAAAAGAAGGGCAAATCACTATATACGGAGAGAGAGAGAGACACACACACACATCCTCCCTAAACTGTAGTGTTTGTTACTCCCAATTCAGTCCTAATTCAGTACACACTATACACACTCTGACCTCATATCAACCTGATTCATGTTCTTTTGATTTCCTGAAACTCATGAGAGCTTTGTAGTTCAAGTACCTGCCAACAAGACCCAACCGACTTTTGACATTTTGAAGACCGAGCAAACTTCACCCAGCAAGGGGACCAGGGGTTGATCATTGGAGACCAGAGGAGAGTCCTTGAAGAGTTGGAGGAGGAACTTGGGGGTTAAGTCTATAATAGCATAGGATGATAGATAGATGGCTGTCAGGGTTTTGTGCACTTTTAGACAGCTGATTGCTGACCCACCCAATTTCCATTTTTCATACCACAAATGAAGTGCAAAAATATTGGGGACTAGAGCTTCTTCTCATGCAAAATCTAAGCAGAAGAAGCTTTGCTACAATTTGCATGGGTTTTATTGATTTGAACTTTCTCAATGCAGATTTTGTTTGAACAGAAAGTTGGGGTTCACAATCATGTGCAGCACAAACCAAACTGACTCAATGATTACCCCACATTGGTGTTATTACACTCCTAATACCTCATGTCCCTACCAAGGAGGTAGGTACCGATACGAGGTTGATATCGCCTCAGTTCATACCAGTCTGGTTGGTTCTTTGATACTAGAGTCTAGGACGAGTACCAGTCTATATACCAGGGTTCTTTAGCCTGCTACCCGCCCAACACTGATTTGTACTTTGAACATTGAATTTCGAGAGGTCGAAGAGGAGAAGTTTTTAGAATACAAAGTTTTTGAGCATTTAGAAAAGATATGAAATTGGGTGCATGCAATGTAGAGAGCTGCTCTTGACTATAAATGTTTTATTTCAAGACTTGACAAGAGAATGTGATTTGTACTATAAAATGTAATATGTACTGTTACCTAATGTCAAAAAAATGTCATTTTAATGGTACAATAAACACCAGATATTGTACATTGTAATGGATGAAATCACAAAGTTTCTCTCACACATGTGTCATGAATCATCACTTTTTGTTGCGGAGAAGAACCACTTTCTCTTGTAGTGAGATCGGATGATAACTCAAAAAAAAGAAATGAATTCAAATTCCAATGCAGACTTGTCACTACATCTCTCAAGACATTCCAATTACTAGAGTTGGGTCACCACTACTACCACCACACTTGTTGTTGAAAGAGAAGCAGAAGAAGAAGAAGTCCTTGGATCCCAAATGATGGAAGAAGAGGGTTAAATTTGTACCCAACCTGTTCACAGATCTCTGTCACAAAATAAACCACTGATTACAAGCTTCCCAAGGTAGGAGATATCTGTAACTTAAGTCATTGCCAGGAGGAGGGCACCAAAATCAAACTAACTATTTTGTAGTCTGACAATATTACTTGTAGCTCTCACATTTTTTGAAGTTACAAGGAATCTGACATTCTGTACGCCCACACAGTTTGTTATTGCTGCAGTACCAAACCTTTCCAGTTCAAATATTGTAATTAACAACAATTGCAACAATAACAGTTCCTCATTGTGATTTCCTATCTTGATCTTCCCTAGTCCTCACATGGTCATTCATAGCCATGCAATAGAGTTATTCTTAAAGTCACCCTGTCTTTGGGGCCCTAGTTTGACCCTCTAATTCTTTGTTTCATCCCCAATTTGAGTGTATCTGTTAAATAAGCAAAATTGGTTTTTGCTTCATAAAATCTGGGTATCAGTTCACAAGATTTGGCTAACTCAATTACCCATTGCATAGATATCACATGCAATGTTTCTTTTGTTGGCCTTGCCTACCAAGGCAAAGGATATTGTGTTTAGATTCATTCATTATAGAGTATAGTAGCTTAAGGGATTTTGGCCCCTAGGTAATATTAATAAGTCTATTTTTATGGGAGGATTTTTGAAAGATGATATTTTGGCTTGTGTTGAAACTTGAGATTAGTTATAGAGTTATCATATCTTGAAGGATTTTGTTTTCTTTAACACGGTTTTTTGAAGATTATATTTTTGCATGGTGAAATATTTGAGTTTTCATAATTCTTCTTTTGCCTTAAGATACTTTTAAATGTAAATGGCAAGGCCACAGTGTGACACACCCCTTGTTTTTCATGAATCTTTGCTACTTTGTGACAAAGAAAGTTTCAGTGCAACTCATAGAAGGATTTTTGTGGAAAAAAGAAATCAAAAGGATAAGGAATTCTTTTGGTCTGAAAATCACCATATTTAGACAATAGGTTCCAGTAGGTTGCCAAAATATACCTCTTCAAAAAATGTTTACTTTCCTTCTGACCTGTAGCCAAATTTGGCTAATTCCTCTTGTTCATTATTGTCAGTGTGGCTACATCACAAAATTGAAAAAAAAGAAAAAAAAACACAGAAATTCACATGTTGTAAAAATCGTGTTACATTAATCCAATTAATACAACAAACCCAAAGTCAGAAAAAAGGTTAATCCTCTGTGTATTTGGTGTGGAAGGATTCAATGAATGCTTTTTTCAATAAAAACTCATCAATTACACTTCTGCACACCTCCAGTACAATCAGTGGTATCAAAATTCTGTTGAGGATCCTCTGCACAATAAAACTGGTCAGGGTGGTGGGGGTGGGGCTCAGGGCTGGTTGGACAAAAGAAAAATCCCACTCCACCCCAAAAAAAGGGTTGTTTGTTGTCTCACAAACTACTGCATTTACCCAAGTTAAAATTTTGACCAGGGTTTGATAATAGGTAATTGCGGTTTTGCTTAGCTGTGAAGCTTATTTACTTTGTCCAAAAAGGAGGGAAAAGAAAAAAGGCACATTAATCTTGGTCAATGCTTTTCTTTTCAATTTTGTAATGTAGCCAAGTTGGTGATCATCCATAAGCTGACTTAGCCAAATTTGGCTATTATCAAAATATGGAAGGAAAAAATAAAATTAGACCATCCTTACATTTTTTTTACTTCCTACTTGAACCACATATAGAAATTTGGGTAATTTTTATAGATTTTTTTGGGATTTCTTTTCAAATTTTAACTATTTTTTCAATCATTGAGATTTTGACCCAAAAAATTTCCAAAATTTTGCACTGATGTGGATTTTGTAAGATGGTTAGGGTTAGGTTTAGTTTGAATCGTTTGGAGGGGAGGATGGCAATGGGATTTGTTGATTGTGTGGGAACACTGTTTGTTATCATGGGTCCTGTGAAAGAAATAAGAAACAGTGAGGGACCCCAGATAAGCGAGTCAAGCAAGGTAGCCAGCCCACATGGGGTGCTACATACACCCCAAAGAAGTGGCAAGAACCAAAGCTCATTAAAAAAAAAAAGGGCATATTGTGTACATAAATCACAAGTTCATTTTTGAAAGACAAAAAAAAGGCATGTTATGTACATAAACCATGAAGTTCATGGGGAAGAAGCTCAGCAACTTGGATTCCTGTTCTCTCTGTCAGAGGAATAAGAAAATGATCATGATGGGTTTTTTAGATAACTGTGACTGCTGCTGCCTGCTAGTTTCAGCCACTGACCATCTAGAGCTATCATCTGTAAATATGCATTCTCGCAGAGCAACATTGATCCCGAAGTTTTCTTCTGAGGGCCTGCAAGTTCTTGGCTTCACATCATGCAGCTTGTTCAGTAGTCCAAATTCTGGAAGTAAATTTATAACCGAAAAACAAGCGACTGCGAAAATAGCCAGAGAAGAACCAATCTGAAAAACCCTCAGTAAGACCTAAAATCTATATACACTGACACCGAGTTACAAACCACAGACACTACTATGGAAACCCAGGTTCAATGCGTTGACAGAAATTCAGAAAGAACTGAATCCAAGCGTTGCTGCAGCAACTTCTACCATACAAATGAATTGATCAGCATCAACATTTGCTGATGCTCATCCAACTATTATTTTATGCTTCTTCATATTGAATCATGCACCATTTTATATATGTTGGAGGTTTAGTCAGTGATCAGATCTTTCAGTGTTCTGAAACCTCAATGTTCTTTCAGTCCCTTGAGCTGTTAAAATTCCATCACAATTGTGCAATGCATCACTTCAGGTTCTCTCTCTCTATCACCACAATAATACTTTTTCCATCCATTTAGTAGTTTTCAGGTGTGACAATTTCTAGGCAAATGAAAAGTGCTACAACCACCACAAGAACAGGCAAGAATTTTTACGTAAATCTAGAGTATGAAATTGGTTTTGTAAATTGATAGAACTTGGGTTTTACCTCACATCCTACTTCAACTCTAGGATACTTCTAATGGTTTCTCATGCTCACCATTACAAAAAAAACCAATCATCCAAGCTTAGCTAATCCCCTAAATCCTCTCCAATCAAATGCATGGTTATAAAGTTTCCTACATGTCCAATTTCCTATAGCTTGGACCACCTTGTTATGTCATCACACTTTGGCACCAACCCCTCGTACAAAAATACAAGTACATAACACATTGCCCTAAGTAGCCTGTGGCGCAACGAGAAAAAGCTTAACAATTACTAACATAAACAACTCAAAGAAACTCCACCCCCATGAAAACAAATAGGTAGATAATTTAGCTCCTGAAACCCAATGTGTTTGCATCATTTCGGCATCCCCTTTTTATCCATAGTTGCACCATCTCCCATTCCCACTTTCTACAGCTTCATAAATGTTGTTCCATCCTTCACCCTTTGTAGCCTGGATGGGATAAGTCTTGCATTGCACAAACAACAAACAAATCATTTCCATCACATGCCTTCTTCAAGTCCTCATAATGATGGTTAATATGAAGAAATAGACAATGATGAAGAGCTTTCCACTATCATTGTGCAAAACATTGATAATGACAAAAATCTAAAAACTTAAAAACTATATGTATTCACATTAAAAACATAGTAACTTTCTAAGTCCACTTCATTTTGGCTTACAAATTTTCTATTTGAAAGAGAGCATGGGTAGTGCAATTGAAACTCCCCAACTCAAAAGAACAAAGTTTAGCATCTAATTCATTTTTGCTCACCACCTAACATGGAATTCAATTGGATTGAATAAACAAACCCATTCTAAGTATTGATTGAAATGGGAGACATGAAAATACAACAATGGGGTTGAGGTGCTACTAGCTAGATGCCAAAAGCTACGAACTTTGGACTGATAGTGGAGATACTAACTCAACTACCAACTACTTGTTCTAGTGATGATGATGATTGGAGCTAGTATAGGTGAATCAAATACAAGATCCAATAGTAGGGTCAATGATTATGAAAACATTGCATAGGGAAATTGTTTTAACACCGTAATCATGAATGATGGACATGATGAGCAAATTTTCAATACCTTATACACCAATTTTCATTTCATTTCTCTTCAATTGAAATTGAATTGAATTCAAGTCACATCTAATGTCATTCAACACTTTCATTTGAATGAAACTTACCTCCACAAAATCACCTCATGTTTTTCATCATTTCATCATCACTAGTAATGTGTAGTAACATACAACCCAAGTAATAAGTTAGCAATGAGTATGGGAGGTGGGTCTAAAAGGAGGGGGGTGAATTAAGAGGTGGTTATACACATTGTTAATAATTAATATAAGATGAAAAATGCTTGCATTTTTTTCAATATAATGGAAATTCATTGGTGAAAAAAAATGATTAAAAAAAAAATGGAAGATTTTTTGACCGTTTCACACCCCAATGCATTGGCACAATCATGCAAGGAAACATTTGTTTGTTTGTGCAAACATCTTCAAACCTTGGTTGCTAAATGGACAAATTAATATGTTGGGAGTTCACTTAATATAAAGAAAATTGATAGAGTTATTTGTTTTGAAATTTTTTTATCAAATGTGACAATTCTATCACATAACCTCACTTATAGATGGATGAGGATTAATAAATAAATAAATTTCCAACTATTGAAAAAAAACACTATTTCCTAGGTAGTTATCACCTCTAACCACACATTTTCATTGTCATTTTGTTGTTCAAAATATAATGAATATAAGTTTAATGTTGATTTTTCTTCAAAGAAAAATAATTGAGCACCAACAAGCTACAAAGGAATCCAATGTTGAAAAGACATGGAATTTGATGTAAACCAATGTTGTTTGCTTTTGTAAGAAAGTGTTGGTTTTAATTTTTTAAATATTTTAGAATAAGATAATCATTAGTTCCAATAAACACCTTTTTTTAAAAATCACATTATTCAATTCATGTAATTTTTTTTACATAATAAAATTATTCATAAAATGCCCCATATAAGAGATGAAATTGTTCATTAGGGGTTCATCTAGGGTTGAAATGTTAGATGAACATTAAACTTCTAAATTAATTTGCATTGGGTGAGGCAATTAGGACCAAACTCATTTTTAACACCTTCACAAGCGTCAAAAGGAATTTGTTAAAAATGTTAAAAGGAGTTTGATTTTAATTGTGATGCTTAAAACAAAAGTTGAAACATACAACCCTTTTCTACTTACCAATATACCTTACACAATCACATTAAAATGCCAATCATAACAATCTCTGGTTGAGTTTTGATGTTTGATAAATGTTTTTTGAAACTTTATGGATGACATCTAAGTGAAGGTGTATAGACAAATAAAGAATCAACATGGTGTGAGTTAGGTATGACTTTAAAAATACTCTAATGCTTTTTATAAAACTAATCATACTAGGGATGCCATAAGCATTCAACATGTGATCCACAACGGATGGAATAATAAGTGGTGATGCACTAGCCTAGTGGATGTTCATCTTTAGGAAAATCATTTAAAATTTTCCTTTGATGGTGATCATAAAAGAAATGAAGGTTTAAGGTTAAAATCTAACTTAAGTTACTGATATGCTTATTCTCACTATGTATTTGATTAAGGGCAGTGCTATTGGTAGCAATATAATGGCCTTGAAATAGTAATTTGGATGAAGTTCAAGATTAAAATATTCTGTAACTAAGTTTCGTTTCAAGCATAGGGTACAAGGCTTGCCAAAAATAAATAAAATGTTTCAAATTGGGCAGTCATAACGATTGGCCCATGTGATGGTATTTTAATAAAATATTCCTCCTATAGAAGAGGCAAACCAATAAAATGATGAAACCCTGCCAATCATAATTAAACAACAGTGCCCAAAAAAAGGGGGAATACAAGGAGCAAAATGGAAGGACCCATGTCCAAGAAGACAAAGGAACCACCTAAGAGGGCGCACCACAAGGGAACATCACGTTCCCAAACCCCTTCCTATCACGAGAAGCATATCAAATAAGGAAAGGGGAAATAAGAAATAAAATCCATTTGTTGTGAAGAAGGCAACAAGAAAACATAAGGAAAGACATCTAGAGCCTCTCAAAACAAATTAGCCATTTATTCAGCACCACCTTGGGCCCGAGTCACAAGCACACTCTGGGGGGAGGTAGACAAATGTCACTAAAAGCAATCACACTTTGATCCAACAATCTTTGCTCTTCTCTCAAGGTTAGGCTTTCAATTTCTGACTCCAAGCAAAAGATATGAAAGTTGAAATGTTTCACAAATTCACCTTAAAAAACACTCATACTTAACAATGGGGGAAATAAAAGTATGTACATTGTTGCTAGCACATCATTCCAGACCCATGACCAGGGCCACAAAGCTTTCCACGGTGCACACACCTGTCGGTCTTCTCAATTGAGCAGAGGAGACAAACATCTCCGGATCAACTGTTGTCTCATAGATGACAGCTTTTGGATTGCTTGAATTACCTTTGCAACAACAACAATAGCAATGTCCAATACAATTTGTTCTTTGATGCATGCAACCCTAAACCCCAAATGTCCTGCAAATGTACCTTCTCTCCTGAGGTTTTTCATGGGCAAGGCCTTAGATCTGTTCAAACTTCAATGTTCATAGACCATCCAAATCTGGGGAATCCATGAACCCCGCCACAAAAAGCTTTCACCCTCATCAAAAGCATCTCCACCCATGGCATGTACCTACTATTTGGATGAACCTTTAAACTCAATTTGGTGGATGCTACTAAATACCCCTTAATGAGCCTTGTCAAGTGCATTCTAGGCTTTTCTTTTGCGCCTTGCATGATTTTGTGGAGAATCGTGTAGCACAATATTGCTTGTTTGCATGTTTTACAAACAAACTTTTTAAAAAAAAAAAATTCTACATGTTCTACTATCCCACATTGATTTCAAACCTAACATGTCTTAGGAAAGAGTGAGAATAGCTACCATCAGCATAGTTTTTTTTTGCATCAAATAACAACAAAGTTATTTTTTTATTTAGCTTGAATGTAGCATCAAACCAATTAAATTTACCACAAAATCATGTGGTTTGGTGCAAGGTTGAGTACCATAAACCAAGAAATGCACTCTGCAGAACCTGTTGGGGGCGGGTGTTTAGTGACTTTCCTCAATTTTGGTTGTGAATATGCCCCTCATATATTGGCCTCTAAGAAGCTCAATAAAAGAAAATGGTTGCATTTGATCGGCCAATCATAATGATTGGTTGAGGTGCGGTATTTAAATAACCTCTCATAATTTACTGTTCAAGTTTTTCACATTTATGGGTGAGGAGGGGGGAACAATTAACTATGTAGGTTGGATATGATAAATAGTAGTAGAGGCCTGAATAGGGTGTGTAGGTGGTCATGCTCATCTATTTTCATCTCTATCATTTTCCACACATGATCTTCCAAATTTTCGCATTCATGGGTGAGAATGGAGGAATAATTAACACTGTATGATGGAGGGGTTAAACATCTTTAGAGGCCTAAAAATGGTGTGTGGGTGGAGATGCTCTTATATCTCCACCAATCCTTAGTGTGTGACCCTGCACAGGAATCTTGGATGAGGTCCGGTCCATCAGTGAATTGAGTGGAAGACTGCTGGGACCTTGAAAAGAACCACGGCATTCAGAGCCCTGGAAAGGCGCTGGAACAGTCTATGAACACGGTCAAATCGTATTTATTGATTGTTCTCTGTTTCTGATTGGGTAGATAGTTTGATTGGTCCAAGTGGGTTGCTATTAGTAGTCTTTCACCTACGCAGTCCCAGTTTCAATTTTATATGCAGGGTTGGAAAAAAACGTTAGTAACTAAAACTTGGATGTGAGAAACATTTTTGCAGGGTCCCATACTGAGCGTTGGTGGAGATGCTCTTACATGCGATTCTTACAGGACCTGAACTGTCAGATATGACACCCTAGACTTTGGCCAAGCCAGAGACAATTCATCATTGACTGATTGATTAATTGATTGCTTCAGAAAGTAGAAAGCTTGGGGGAAAAAAATTTGATTGTAAATTGTGAGATGCTGGAACTTGGATACATACAACAGCATCTTGATTGATTCACAAAGAGTTTAATCTCCAGCTCATTTAATATGGGTCTGTGGGTGGGTACTGTTGTTGTGCTTGTGTTGTGTGCAGAGTGTACTTACTTCTGAATGATGCTATATCCATCATGGAGTGTTTGAACTTTAGTGGGTGCAAAAATGTTTGCCCATTTATTGAGCTTCAGTAGTAGTTCAGATAGATGCCATTAGAAGTCTGGTTCTAGCTTATGGTATCCATCACTGGACTCTATGTTTTTGATAAACTACCTCATCCAATTATTTAGATTCATGTGAGCTGCAGTAAGGGTTCGTGTGGACTGTTACTGCTTTGCTTGCACTCTAGCTGCTCCATCAAGTTTGTTCCTAATTTCATTTCGAAGCCATGGGCATTTAGGAGGAACCCAAGAGGGGAAGGCTGGCGACAGGAGCATCACAACATAACAGAAATCAAGGAAATACAATGGCTGAAGGACAGCTTGGGCTTTTAAAGCAATTCGAACAGTTTGTTGCAATCAAAAGCGCAATCTGTATTTGTCACATCCATAGGTAGTAGTAGTAATATTTGATGCTCCCCCCACCAATAAATAGGAAAGATTGGACTTTAGATATTAAAGTTATCTCTAAAGTGGTGCCTTGTTGGGCCCCACTTTCATCTCTTCTTTGCTCCCTCATCCCTTATTTCATGTTATTCATAAAGTCATGAGATACGGGTCCAAATTTGGAAAACCCAGGATCAGATTTCTCAAATTGTGCACATTGATTTATTCTTTTGCACCCATTGGCTGCCCTAGAGCTTGTGCTGTGGGGGGCTATGGGTTTATGGGGCTAAGGGGCTAATGGTTATCGATATTTACACTATGGCCAATTGGCTATTGGCTATTGCATGTGGCTATTAGATATTTCCCTTGGCTTTCACCATTGGTTATTTTAGGGTTTAGTTTTTATGGTTTAGGGGTTGTGCTTTCAAAGGTTAGATATTAGGATTAAGCTTTGAAGTTACAGGGTCAATTTTAGTGTTGGATGTTTTAAGGTTTTGTAATGTAAGGTTAAAGTTTAAAACATGCAATTTTGGGTTTAATGGCCCTTCAAGGTTTGAATATTAGGGTTTGTCTTTGGGGTTTAGGACTTGACTTTATGGTTTAGTTTGAAGAATTAATGTTTAGGCTTGTTTAAGTGTTGATTTTTGGGTTTAGGAGGTTAATTTTAAGGTTAGGGTTTTAAAAATATGGTATGATTTTCACAATTTAGGGTTAGGGTTAAAGTGATGGTTTGTACTTGTTTAAAATATTGAAGTTAAAGCATCAAGATTTATGGTTAAAATTAAGAGACACAATAATGGAAAAAGGTTAATGATCAAAACATTATTAAAAAAGTTTTTAAATCATTTAATATGACAGTCCAAAGTCCAAAATCTCAACACTACAAGAAATCATGGCTTTTCAAAAGGTCAATTTGATTGAAATGTTCACATTGGCCAAAGAGTATGTCCATTTTGATTAAAGGTTTGGGACATGAAAAACATATGTTACATTTGACCGATACATTTGATTAAAGTGACTTATTTGACCAAATGTTAAGTCGAAGATTTGGTCAAAATGGACAAACTTGCATCAAAATGGTTATGGCTTAATCAAATTAACCATATTGAATGGATAGGGTTTGATCAAATTAATTATCTAAATTTAACCTTTAATCAAATTAACCATTATGCTTTGACACCTAGTCAAATTAACCATATTCATTTAATGACTTAACCTATTTGTTAAGCCTAGGCTACCTACCTAACATAATTAGTAGGTTAGGCTAAGCCTAGACTACTTATCTAACTTAACATAATTAATAGGTTAATAGGTTACTTGTTAAGTAATAACATAGTTAGAAGCCTAGTCATGTAACCAAACCAAACCTACCTAGCTAATAGGTTATTTAGGATGTAAACTAAGATTACTAAATAACCAATAACTAAGTAATGTAAACCTTTTAAGTAGGTATCCTAAATGACCTAGGTTTATTAAATCAAACCTATTAACGATGTAGGTAGCCTATTAGCCTAAGCCTATTAAATATAAAATAACAAGGGCCACCTAGGCTTAGTAGGTAGGTACATAGCCTAATTTAGGCTATCTAAACCATCTAGGCCTATTAGGTAGGTATCTAGTTAACCAAAATTAGGTCACCTAAGCTACTAAGTAAGTAACCTAGCCTATTAAATAGGCAGCTTAAGCCTAAACCTACTTAATAAGTTAGGCTACCTACTAATTATGCCTAGGCTAGATCTATTAATAGGCTCATAAGTACTTATGTAGCCTATTAAATAACACCTAAAACATAGGTAGCTTACTCACTAGATAGGTATAAACATAAACCTAGTAGGTACCTATAAGGCTTAGTAGACTGTGACGTACATGTTACCTAAATACATGCATCTATTAATAGGTACCTCCTACCTACCTAGGCTAACCTACTTATAATTTACCTATTTATGTAAGTAGTACATAAAAAAATTCGAGTTCATTTAATGCAATATGTTGAAAAAAATTTCATGGAAATTGATTACAATATGTTGGTCCAAAGTCATGTTCATTACAATTATGTTGTTAAAAAATATCATGTTAAGGGCAAAATTGTACTGTTGTAATCAGACCAAATAAATATAGGGGAATAGGTAGTGTGATGTCTATTTGAAAATAGGTTAAACAAAGTAGGATCAATAGTTACATGATGAGAAATTATGTCCGTAGTAACTAAATTACCATACAATTAGAGCTTTAAAATAACTAATATAGAACTGCATTGCAATTGTCCCATGGAAATATGACAAATTAATAAATAAAATGTCATGTTAGAAAACCAAGGAATTGTATTGTAGTTGTAAATTAGTTGCAAGATGTATATTTATATAATATAATGTATGCATTGGTTATACGATTTAGTCAACCATGTTTGACTTTGTTGACAAGTTGCACTTTAGTTGCATGTAATAACTACATCACAATTAAAATAAATTGAGTTATTAATCAACGACTACTTTGCAACAAATGTACGACTTTGAATAACACATATGATCATGCCATGTGTATACATTTCCATTGCCCAATATATATGACATTTCAACTTGTTTGCAACTAATATATAATTATATTTCAACTTAAAATTTGAAATTTAAAAATTTGAAATTTGGGCGGGAAACCTTTAAGCAAGTGACACATGGCAGTATATCAACAAATCTGCCCCAATGCATCAATGACCTTCATGGGCATATGCTTATAAACTTTTGTTTTTGTTTTTGGAGGTTGAAGGTTCTTGTTCTTACTCTTAAAAAGGTTGAAAACTTTTGTTTTTGGTCTTAGAAGTTGAAGGTTCTTATTTTTGCTCTTAGAGAAGTTGAAGGTTCTTACTTTTATTTTTTGATGTTAAAGGTTATTATTCTTGGATGTTCAAAGTTTTTACTTCTGGTTTTAGATGTTGAAAGTTTTGTTCTTACTCTTAGATATTGAAGGTTCTTACTTTTGTTCTTGGATGTTGCAGGTTCTTGTTTTTATTTTTAGATGTTGAAGGTTTTTGTTTTTGGATGTTGAAGGTTTGTTTATTTGCATATATTAAAAAAACATTATGTGAAAATATATTCCATTTTATTTAAAAGTTGATTGTATAAGTTTAATTTAACTTACAATGATGAGATATTTATGAAAGGTGATTTTTTAATGATAATCATGTTACATATGTTTTGTTTTGTGTTTAAACATTTGTGATGATTTTTGTTGTTTTTATGTTATAAGGTTGAACTTTCATTATGTTTCAATCTATCAACATCAAAATTATTTATACAAGGTAAAATTATTTCAAAAATACTTAAAATTATAATTCAGTTTACTTGATTGTAAGCATAGTATTTGATTTTATTTGCAAGTGTACAAATTATAGTTTAGTTTGTATCAATGTTCTACATACGTTGCATTCTAGTGAAAAATAAGTTGCATGTTAGTCGCAATATAGTTGTGAACCAATTTTGTTCAAGTTGAAGGGATTATTTAGATATTTTTGACATTATAATGGTATGATAAGTTAGTAACTTCATTTCACATGTGAAACTAAATATCATAACATGATTTCAAGCAGATAAGGTGGATTGAAGAAATTGCATGGCTCAAGCTCCATTTGAACAAAAATAGAAAAAAACATTCATTTATGAAACATAATTTTTAAATGACAATATTTGATTGTTGTGGGTCATCATTTTTATGATTTAAACTTTTGTTTACATAAAAAATAAATGTTTGTTATAAATAGCTTGGGCATTATATTTAGATTCATAGTTAAATTATCTTTTGATAAAAACTTTTTTTTTTTTTTTTTTTATTTTTTTTTTAACATGGAATTTAAATATATTTAAAGTTTTAAATAACACGGACACTTCCTTCTCAGGATATTGAGTATTTTGATATAGTAGTTTGTTTAATAGGAGAGAAAGGAATACAACTGTACTTTTGAGTTTCTA
>Ga0116227_10008009_pt1 | contig 20227 bp, 13 predicted proteins | sample S1TSphgellanicum_FD_89693 | JGI IMG/M metagenome (GOLD analysis project Ga0116227, IMG submission 89693) | Host-associated microbial communities from peat moss isolated from Minnesota, USA - S1T2_Fb - Sphagnum magellanicum MG | ecosystem: Host-associated > Plants > Peat moss > Unclassified...
CAAACACATAGAAAACTTTGTCACCCTCCCTGTATCCCATATGGAAGGCTTGTTCCATTTTCAACACATCAATTTTCAAGGCCGGTCTCACCATGGGCATGGATATCATTATGCAAAGAGGAATGTTCATTCAAGCTGTCTCCTTTGGCAAAATCTTGTGTTTATTTAAGACCTCCACAATCTTGAACTTGTGGTGGACGTGGACTTTCTAGATTGTGTCGTCAAATGTGCCTAGTTCTATGTCTTGAGCTTGGGACTCTACAACCTGCATCTACAACACATTGAAAATGAAATAGATTCCCACTTTGAAACCAAAGTTCATAACAAGATTGAGCCAAATGCAAGATTTGCATAAATGAAATCAAACTGCAACAATTGAAAGATATGAAGGATTTGGATTTACCACATCCAAGGGATCAACCTGCAATCTAGCCTATGGATTGAGACATTGTTTCCTAGAAGTGAAACACTAAAATGTTAGTTCCAATGACATAGTTTGATTCAAGTAGTTCTAAAGAGAAACATGAAACAATGAAAATCAATGTTCTTCCTCCTTACCTCTTTTTGAAATATGGTCAGGGCTTCTTCCTACTCAATGGACTCAAAGATCTTATTTGACCTAGAAGGAGAAAACTAAAAGAGGTTAAAAGCTATGGAAACTAGAACATGAAAAAGAAAGGGGTAAGGATGAACCAACCCACCTCCTCCTCCTAGCTAGCCAACGGAATAACATGGAGAGGCTACAACAAGATACAAAGATGCAAATCAACAATAAAATAAAAACGATAACTCAAAATGTCACAATAAAGAAAAAAACATTGATCAAGTTTGTAAGCATTTTCATGGGAAATCCATGCTTGGAGCTACGTCATCCATCAATGGTAAACCTTGGAGCTCCAAAAGTTGAAACTCTCCTAATCCACCAATATTCGGCATCAAAGATTGCATAGTCAAAAGGATTTTGATGTCAAGCAAAATTGAAAAAACAAAGGAAAAATAATTGATTTTTCTCATCCTTCCAATGTTTGGCACCGAAATTTGGAGGATTGAAAACAAAAAATGTTTGGAAATCCAAATTTTGGCACCGAATTTTGAAACCTACATCGCTTTTGGGGCATAAAGAGAAAAAACCTCTCAAATTTCCAAACTTTGACATCGAGCTTAAAGAAATCTAAACATAAAAAAGAGAAAATCCTTTCATTGCTCCAAAGTTTGGTGCTGAAGTTTGGAAAGCCAAGATCTTAGAACTCTTGGTGGTTCATAACTTAAACCCAACCTTTGGAGAACTGAGAAAAAAAATTCTTGGTGATCTAAACTTCAATGTCAAAGTTTGGAACATTAAGAGCTTCTTAGTCTCAGCCCTCCAAAGCTTAGCCACGGCCAAGCTTTGGACCGCCAAGAATGAAAAGTTCTCGGCACTCAAGAGCTTGGCTACAATCTTGGGAGGGCCGAAAAAAAATTTCTTTCACCACTCCAAATTTCCACGCGTAGGCTATCATGCCCTTCTTAAATTTTGTAATTGGTGCAAAAGATAATAAATAATAGATTTCAATTCTTTGAATTGATTTGAGCTTGAACTTACCTTGGAAAAAGATGTGGTAATAGATGCAAAGAATGCCCAAATTGTGATAATGCAACTTTTGAGTTCTCAAAATTATTTTTTTTTGGTCAACAAAGCCCATTGTTGTGCAACATCCATGGTTATAGAGTTTGTCACCACTATTGTGCTTGTAGCAACAACATAAACTAATACAGAACCACAATAATCAACTTCCAATGGAGGTTTAGTGGGATAGAATTACTCTTCGAAAGCAACCTCCATGACATCAAACCTTAAACCCAAAAAACAAACAATAAAAGAAGCTTGATGGTAGCAAATTTAAAGTTTAAAGTTTAAACATGAAAAAGAAATTTGGTTTTTTTTCAACTGATTGCTCTAATTCTCGAATTACACGTGACAATGTGGTGTGCACTTATAGATTCCTTTCAACTTTGCAGTGATTTCAGTAGACACATCAACATCAAAGGTCTAGGCCATTTTAGAAATGTTTCACATATGGACATCATCATTTAATAATTTGTATTTCAAATCTTATACAACATTTTATCTTGGAAGTAGCTTCACAATTTTTTACTATTGTTGAATTTTACATGATCAAGAAAAAAAATCAGTTTTTTCTTTACATGTTATGGAGAATGGGATTAAATCACACATTACCTCTTTGTTATGTCGGTTTTTTATTATGCCCTAAACCCTAAACCCTTGGGTTAATGTCTTTCTTTCTACAAAATGTATGTGGAACTCAAGTGAATGTAGCCTTCTTGTTTGTTGAAGTGTTAGTTATGATGTATCTCTTGCCATGTAAATTAGTGTTTGAATGGAATGTCTGACTAAAAAGTACTTAAGTTTTTGTAGCAAAGCTTGGAGTCAATGTGAAGTCTCCATGATCAATGTTATAGATTGCTTGGGATATCACTTAGCCAAACACCATAGCAACAAAGAGCATTTTGGATTCCGAGGTATAGCTTTCACCGCTTGGAGACAAATCTTAAATATTGCTACATTCAGTTAAATAATTAGAATGAAACACAATTCTTTTACCAAACAACAAGATTGCACTAGGTTGGGATTACGTTCAAAAACAAGTTGAAGCAACACAGTTACTACTTGTACTAAGAAAAGCCCTTGTGTCCAAAAATTTGGCCTTTTCAAAAGAGCAAACTTGATTCTCACAATAGATGATCATCATTAAAACATAGTCTCACCAACACGTGTACACTTGATGTTGGTTTCAACTTAGAAGGCTTCAAACTTGGGTTTACGTGCTGCTCTTACACCAAGTTAAACTATGGGAACTTTGGAATCAAAAGGGACACTACAATTGATGAAGTGAAATTGTCAATGGATGGAAGGATACAAGGATTATCTTCTAGAGAATGTGGGGATTACTCAAGCAAGAGCCATTGCAACCTAATATTTTGCATGAGGGAAGAAAACATCTTCGCCACATATGTGATCAATTGATTGAAGCTTCTTTTTTTTTTCCATTTGTTTATATGAGCTTGCATACCAACTAGAGGAAAAACCATTCATTAATTTGTTGTCCCCACAGTGTCACAACATAATTTTCCTCTTGGGTCACAAAATTGTTAATCACATGGTCCATGCCAACATAATTGGTTCAAGGAGTTTTGCAACAATGTGAACCATGAAGCTACTAAAAGCCACTTGATCTCTGAACTAACCCTGACTCTTCTTTGAAACCTTGGGTGTGCCCACTTTTACCGTCTACTTCTATGTGCAATGCTTCTTGGACTCTTAATCCAATTATGACAAAGCTCAAAATTTCAATATAATTATAACAAAGTTCATTGTGTTTTTGGAAACATGATGGTATAAAAATTTGCATCTCACTAATACCTTTGTTTTGTGATAGGATTGGAACTCGATGCAATTTTCCTTATGCATGGTTTCATTCAAGGTGAAAGTTTGTTAATTCGCTCTAAGCTCCACCAAAGCATACAATGCTCATACTACTAAATCCAGTTAGTAACCTTATGTTCAACTCTAGTAGGCAAGGTATCTGAACCTTGCCAAATGGGGTGCCCATGCATCCTTCCTTCATCAAAAGGATACAACTTTCACTGAATACCTCTTTGTGGCCACTTTGTGGCAGGATCTTTGGCATATAGAAAAATTGAAAGGTGTCTTTTGGAGTTTTTTTTGCAGTGGGCTTTTTTTACTACTTTTCCAAGTGTGTCCATGGTGGCATGCATGATGTATGGAGACCAACCCTAAAATAGGTATTTACTACATAAAGCCTAAAATATTTTGAACAAAAAGATAATTAGATCTACATCTTTGAAATTTTTTTTCTCATGTATATCTTGTAATGTATTGAATTATGTCTGCTATTCAAAATCAAGCATGCCAACTTAGGTGGTAAAAACAACTCAGTTTGGGCATGATTGGTCTATGTTGGACAGATTGGACCTATTGTAACCTAAAAAGAGAGGGTCCGAAAACACACAGCACACTGATTGCCTTCAACGAACCTAGGCGTCCATGTTCTCCTGATCTACTCCACACAATTCAGACCTTCGATCTCACACAACACACTAACTACCTACTAACTCTTTCAGACGAACATTACAAGATCAAAGACGTACAAGTGCTTTGCTTCCACACAACAATAGAGCAGGTTTTACAGTATCCATCTCCTGCCTCGCCCATTCACACAGATGCCAGCAAGGGAAACTCTCTCATTACATTACAAACTATGTACATTCCTCGAAAGCACAAGCTCAATTTTCCATCAAATGTTCACAAAAACACCAGATTCCCAGTGCTGTCTAGTTTCTCTCTCGCCAATTCCTCTGTAGTAGCTTAACCAATTACCAGGTGCAGCGGAAAGTTCTAGCATTCAGCCAAGCTATCCTAGCTAACCGAACTTCTCTTCGCTATCCACAAGGATCGCCTCTTTTGCCTCCCAAATCTCCTGCCACTCCATTCTATCCGGCTCCCACCATTTGTCGCCATTGCTTGCTCTTCTCCATCAATTTGGCTCCATCCCTCCTCATAATTTCCAACTGCCAATTTTCCTGGACCATTCAGCACACCCCAGCAAATATCAAGCAAGCCATGCAACTCCATGCAGTAGTTAATGGGGCGCCGCAATAAGATGACGACTGATCAAGCAATCTAAACTTCAAGATCAGCCAGCGTTCAGCTTTGCGCAATGACCTAATTTCGCACTACACTATATCTACCACTAGATTGAGATAAACCAAAGCATGTGGTGATTTTTGTGGGTTTAACATGTACAAAGCCTGTGGCACTTTATTAAACCAATAGCTTGGACTTGAATGACCCAAGACCCACCAATGCACCATCCAAAAAATCCCATTTTGGGATTTCATGGATGGGATGAAATTGTCCCCCACAAGGGTCAGTTTACTTGGCCAATAATTTATTTATCTTCCGGGACTTTTTTTCCTTGATTTTGGTTTTTTTTTTTTTTTCTCATATTTTTTTTTCCTAGATCACTGTTTTTTTTTCCTAGGCCTCCTTTTGATTTTATTTTTCTTGCCACCCTTGACACCAATTTTTTTTTGGGGAACTCCTACCTACCCCCCTCCAACCTACCTAAAGCCCTTCCTCCTACCAACCCATTAGCCTCCCTCATTCTGCTCACCCCTCCTTTGCACTCCTTCCATTGCCAACATTTGAAAAACATGGACAACATGGGGATTTGGGTTGAGGGCTTTCAAAGCTTCAAGAGCTTCAAGAGCGTGAAAAAGGGACCAATTTCAAAGTTCGAAGGGGTACAGTTTGAAGTGTGGGAAAAGGTGGAGCTTGCAAAACATGAAGAGCCCATGATCTTGGAGGTAGATTTTTTTATTTTATTTTATTATTATTATTTCTTTTGGAGTTTTTTCCTTTGTCAACAAGGGATGTTGATGAGCTTTAGCTTGTTGGCATTTTTAAAAATTTGTTCTTCTATCATGGGGGATGTAGATGAACTTGAGCTCATTGGAATTTGTTTTTGAGCTTGCACCTTTGTCTAGGGAAGACGCTGATGAATTGACTTGTTGGTTTTTTAAAAAGTGTGCTCCTTGAAGGGGGGTCGGTGGGGGGGGGGCATTTTTTTTTGTGTGCTCTTCTATCAGGGGGATGTAACAACAAAATAATTACTAATAATTACAAATAATAGTATTAATGTTGGGGTAACAATATGGATAAAAATAGGGAATAAAATAATGAACCTCATGGGCCTACAAAGAGAATCTTTTGACTAAGGGCATAAGGGTTGATTATGAATAATTTATGTAACTATTTCAAATTAGTAATAATGGGAGGTCAAATATGTAAACTTGATAAAATCCTAGATTCCTAATAATATAAAACTTATCCATAGGAGGATGAAAAATTATAAGTGACACTTGATGATTGGTTTGATACATGGAATAGATATAGATGAATGTGGTTGACTATTCATCCACTTCTTTTCTTCAAGTATATAAGGGGTAGAGATTGGAGCTTTTGGGGATAATTTGCATTCAATTTCATGTTGTTAGTTGGATCAAGACTTGTAGAAGTATCATATGTGAATAGGAATCTTTGAAGAAATAAAATGTGGAGATTATTGTGAATACCATTGTGTAAACATTATAGTCTTTGGTGAATGATCCCCATAAAGAATAATCTTTAGGCGCATGTGATGAACTCCCTTGGGGTGTAATTTTCACATAAAGATTTGACTTTAGGCGCATGGGTGATCCTATCCCAAAAGAGTGTAAAGTCTCATGTTGGAAATCATGCAAATGATGAATATTGCAAGTGTTGTTTTGAAATATGTTTGATAGTCTACCTATGTGTTAGAAGGGATTAATAAAAAATTAATCTTCATAATTACAAACCCCCTCCTAGGCTACATGGACACCAACCAATTGAAACTTGTCAACCTTTATTGTTAGTGTGCTTCTCTACCCAAGGGGACATCGACAAGTAAAAGCTTGTCGGCCCTTTTCTTTTAGTGTGCTCTTTTGTCAAATGAGGATGTCCACAAGTTGAAGCTCGTTAGACATTTTTTTTAGTGTGCTCTTCTATCCAAGGGGGATGCCAACAAGCATGGCCTTTTTTCTTAGATTATTCTTTTGTCCAAAAGGGACGCCAATGAGCTTCAATTCATTGGCCATTTTTAAAAATGTGTTCCTATGTCCAAGGGACACCAACAAGCTGAAGCTTGTTGGTTTTTTTTTTTGAGTATGCTCATCTATCTAGGGGTAATGCTAATGAGCTTTAACTCATCATCCATATTTTTTTGGAGTTTGCTGGTCTATCCAATGGGGATGCCAACAAATGCAAGTTCATTAACAATTTATTTTTTTGAGTTTGTTAGTCTATCTGGTGCTTGTTTCATTGGCCATGGTTTCTTTTGAGTTTTCTCTTTTGTCCAATGAACTCGTAGATGAATTTTAACTTGTCGGCATTTTTTTTTTAGAATTGCAAGTCTTTGACCATTTTGTGTATGTTTGTTGCTACATGTAGGAAGGCATGTGCTCCTCTTTTTGGTTTTTCTTTGTTGCTACCTACAAAGACGTGAGACTTGAACTATAATAACATAGTTGGTGATGGGTTTTTTTTGTTTTTAGAGCTAGAAAATGAACTAGTTGGTGTTGGTGGTGGTCCTTATTTTGTTTTTTGACTTCTTTTTTTAAATGCAAACATTTAAAAAAATAACAACTAATGCCCCCGATCAACAAACTACAACTAATGATGTGGATGGCATGTGGGGTTTGAGGAGTGAAAGAGATTTTGAGGCAAGGGATGGAGGACAACAAGTGCAAGCGAGTGTTGAAAGTGCATTGGCTCCAAGCATGATTAATGAAAAACAAGTGCAAGCAGGTGTTGATGTTGTGGAAACATCTACAACAAATGTTAAATTGAAATGGACTTGGCGAAAATAATTTTGAACATAGTGGAGCAAGAGGCTATAGATTTTACTCCAATGCTAAAGCAAGAGAATGCAAATGAGGTTGTTGATATCGATCGAAGTGACATATTGAACTTTACTTACTATAATTAATTGCCCCATCCATCTCTCTAGTAGAAAGGATGGTGGGTTTTTTCTGGTCAAAATTTTGGGTGCAATACCTTCATTAATTAAACCCATTAATTGTGGTTGTTAAACCTTTGCCCCACCTTCCTTCTCCATATGAAAAGGTGGATGGGGCATTTGTTTTTGTTCAAAATCTCTAGGAAATACCTTAAGGCTTTATAAGTGATATTTTCTTTCTAAGGTTAATTTCATTTCTTGCAATTTTGAACATCGGGTTTTAACAATACCCTCATCTTTTCTTGTTGATCTTTTATCTTTCAGTTCAATATCTTCATCTCATGTTTTTTATCCTTTATATTTTTATGCAATATCCTCATTTTTTCTTTTGAACTTTTATCTATCTATGCAATACCCTTGTCGTATGTGGGCTAACCTTCATCTATAGTGTTAATTTTCACATTATGTTTATTATTTTTGTTTTTTTGGTTTCTGATGTGATTGCCCCTCCCCCAGTTTCCATAGAAGGTGTCCATTGGGAAATGGATGGTACTAAGTGGGCTTGTAGGGTTGGTGGGTGTGATGCATCCTATATCACCGAGTGTAACTTGGTACAACATTTGTAATCACACCACAATGTGGTTATGGAATTGGGCAAGCCCGAATGCCCATCTACTTGGGAGGAAGCCTCAAGTGATCAAAATCATGTGGCCATGAATGCGTTGGTTTTGAGCAACCATATGGCCCAATTCTATCACAATGAGAAAAAGGCAATTACTAGGGCTAAGAGGCATGTAAACCTAGATTGGGATAAGCTTTAGGTTGTTTTGTGAAGCACACCTAAGGTTCCTAAGCTTGCACTTGTCAAGCTAGCCTCTAGCCACATTCTTGAGCTTCTTGGCATGACTACATGGGGTGTGGGGTCCATCCCTTTCAATGTGCAAACTAAAGTGGAGTGCGATGAGGACCTTGTAGTTGTGATTCGAATGACTTGAGCCAAGTATGTAAAGGGGTTCAAAGGCATTTGGATGGAGTGTAATTAAAAGTCTGCATTTAATAAGATGGTGTAGTGTGAAGAGATTGACCTTCTTATGCAATACCATGAATCATAAATTATTTGTGGTTTATAAGTTTTAATAATGCCATATTCAATTTTATTTGAATTTCAAGGTTTAGGTTTCATATGCAATACTTATTGTATTGTGTTATTTGTTTTAGGGTTTGAGGCACCACTAAGGAGGTGCTTATGGTCAATGTTATGGAGGTAACATTGGCCAATCATGGGGTATTTACACATCAACATGCTTAGGATGCAGAGGTTGCATCAACATGGTATAGGAAGGGCAACAAAATCCCATCCCCCTCCAATAATGACACATATAGCCCAAAGTTTATCCCCCATTTTGATTAGGGCGTTGTTTTGGACTTTAGGATGTTAAGGTAGTAATTTATCTTTGAGGCAACCACATATTGACCATAATGACATGTTCCCCATTTTATGGTGGGTTTGTTTCAAACTTGGACATTTTTGTAACATTTTTGTAACACGTCACCCATATTTTTTTCTTTAAGGCATTTTACTTTATTTTTGCACTATCTTGTGTTAATGGTTAGAAATACATTTTCACATATTCCTATATGTATGTTTGATAAAATTTTCAAAAAAATTATTCTAGTCTTGCACTCAAACAAAAAAACCTTTTTTGATTCCCAAAAATGCAAAGTTCAAACCTTGAAGGAAAACAATACCTTCATGAGGGTATTTTGTAAACACCATGGGCTAAATTATTTAGGTTTAGGCTATTAAAGGGGTATTGTTCATGCCCAAAATTACTACTCAATGCATACATGCAATACCCTTCTTAGGGTAGATAAAAAATCCTTTGGGTTCCATAACATATCTATTGAAACCTAGAGGGGTATTGCATAGCCATTCCAAGACCTAGAAGGAAAGTAATACCTTCATGGGGGTATTTTGTAAACACCACAGGTTGAATTATTTTGGTCCACGCTATCAAAGGAGTATTGTTCATGCCTATAATTACTCAATGCATGTGCAATACCCCTCTCATGGAATATAATAAATCCTTGGGCTCCATACCATATCTATTGAAATGTGGAGGGGTATTGCATAGCCATACCACAACCTAGAAGGAAAACAATACCCTCATTAGGGTATTTTGCAAACACCATGGGCTTAATTATTTTCGTTCAAGCTATTGAAGGGGTATTGCCAATGCCAACAATTACTCAATTCACATGCAGTACCCCTCTCAAAATATCCCATAAATCCTTTGGGTTCCATAACATGTCTTTTGGAACTTGGACAAATATTGTATAGCCTTAGCAAAACCTAGAAGAAAAGCAATACTCGTATCATTTTGCAATAATATCGTAAACCATGAAACAAAAGAATGTTTTTAAAAATATTTGTTCCATGCTCATGATATCATGCCATACATATTGATTCAAGTAAATAAGGGTATTGCAAAGGTGGTCACATTGATGGTAGAAGGTTTTATTTGAACAAAGATATGGAGTTTAAATGCAATATTTGCATCATATTCGGATATTTGCATTCACCATGAAACATAAGATATTTATTTCAATAATTGATCCCCTAACAATATATCATGAAATTCGTGTTTTCAAAAAAAAAAATTCACCTTACAATATTATTTAATATGTATAACATAAAGGTTATGAAAATTGGTCACATTGATGGTAGAGGGGTTTAGGGTTTAAGGTTTGATGTGTAATTTATAACTTAATATTATAATTCATATGTTCCTAAATTAAAAAAATTACAAGTTGATTTTGAACATTTTTCCAATGATGTACATATTTATGTTTTTCCCTTCTTAAAGTTGCAAACTCATTTCAAGAAAACAAAAACTTAAAGTTTATTATTTAACAAGATTTTAATGGTTGTTTACAAAAAAATTACAGCACATGATGTCACCTTTATTTAATGGCTCACATACTAATAAAAATTGATACCTCTCCCATATATTAATGTTATGCATGATTGAAAATTTATTTTATAGTTTTTTTTACATATATTAACTAATTTCTCACCTAGACTAATTATATAATAGATCATTAATATTTTATATTTTATTAGTATGTAGCACAAGTATTTATGTAATTCAAAAAAATGATGGATAATATTGGCTTAAATATTGGTCTTTAATTATATTGTTGCTTAAATCAAGTAAAAAATTATATAATTAATAATATCTTAAAATTAAAATTTTATTCATCTCAATAAATATAATATCTTAATATTTATTTAAACTACCATAATAATTGAATAAAATTATTTAAATGTATATTTAATGTATATAAACCCATTGTTATGTATAGTGCAATTTGTTATCATGTTTTTTAATTTTTAGAGAGAATTAAAAAATTCCAAAAGATAAGTCATTACATTGTATATTTTATTAATTCATGTAATTGAATGTTTTTTCAATGTAAATTGAAGTTTAGTTTATAACATATTAAATAATGCCATACATGATCAATAATTTTCTAATAGTTTAATGTGTATACCCTTTTGTATTAAACTATACTCAAGTTTTTAAAAAATTAATCTTTCATTAAAATAAAATAGATGTAATTTTTTTAATAAAAAATGGATGGTTACTTGTGATTCAGAAAATATAAATGGTGCATAAATATCAAAATTGTAATGATTTTAAAAAAAAATTAGCTGAAATTTTAAAAAATTTATTCTTATGTTTCGTGGTTAATAACATTATCACAATGCAATAAAGGTATTGCGATTACACTTTTAAACTTTGTTCATGCACAATGTGGCTAATTTTGCAATCCTTTCATTTACATATATTAACCATTTTGCATTGGTCCATTAAACAATTCTTGTTGTTTATGAATTTGAGAACGTTTTTCAACTATATATAATCTTTAATTAAAATTTCTACCAAGTTAAAATAATTATGAAAATATTATATCTCTAGAAATTATATATATATATATATATATATATAATTTCATTCATTAAGTATGTCATTTTTTAATACATTTTAAATAAAAAATTACATAAAATTAATTTATAGGGACTAAACTTACATAACATTAGTAACTTGTATTTCAAACCTTAAATAAATAGTTTTAAAATTAAAAATTGGTAGTTTGTGCACCATTATTATTTTTTGAATCATAAATAACCGTTCATTTATTCAAATAAAATTTAAACGTGTTTTACTTTTAATAAAATATGAACAAAATAAATATTTGAATATATTATAATACAAAAAGGAATACACATTAAATTGTCACAAAATGATTGATCAATATTGGCATTATTTGATATATTATAAACTAAGTTTCAATTTACTTAGAAATGATATTCGATTTACACACTTTAATAAATATGCAATGTGAATAATTTATATTTTGGAATTTTTAATTTTTTAAAAATAAAAAACATCATACACAAATTGCATTATACATAACAATGGGTATGTATATATTTCATAATATTATTAATTAAATATATTGTATTACTCAATATGTTATAAACAACAACATATTTAAACCAATATTTAATCCAATATTATACATCATAAAAAATATATATGGATTCATACATCTAAATTAAAATTTATCCATAAAATTATGATATATTGGAAGAAAAATGTATTATATAAGGTAAATTCCTAAATCAAATGAAGGTTGAAAATATGGAAAAAATTATTTATTTATTCTATATTACCTATAAAGGTTTTTCCATTTACAAAATATGTGTTTCAAAAAAAAATCCAACTAATGGTAATTGACATGTTATTTGATAACAAATTTCAAATATTTTTCATTTGAAATGAATGGCTATGGTTGTCATGCCCCTGGAAAAAAACTAAAGAAGAAATATGGAGGAAGATTGTTAAGCATTCAAATGTTGATATTTCATGTGTGTAAGTGATGTTTCACAATCATTTCTAGATATTTAAGATGCAATTTTTTCAAGGAAGGTGTAGCCTTAGGAAAAACATTTTGTGTTGTCAATTCGGGTGGCACATCATTAATTGCCACCATTACAATTGAAGAACATTTGGGGTGGGGTTGTTATTGTGACGACTCTAGAAACATATTAAGGAGAAAATATGGAAAAAATGTTAGCAACCAAAATCTCATACCTCCAAATGTGTTGTTGATGTTCCACATTTTTTAATGCATCATCCTAATTAAAAAATTGATATCATGTACATTTCGACATTAATCACCTTAATACTAGTGTTCCCATTCTCATTATTATAACTTGCAATTTAACCAATCAAAAGTTCAAGAAAACGAATAAGAAAGAATTGTTGTGAGGTTTTGTTCAAGAACTTTAAAAAAAATTCTTGAAAGATTGCCAAGTTGTAAAAAACATTATATGAAGCTAATGATGAAATACAACAATGTTGTAAGCAAATGTGTGATTTGGTGACAACACTATATACAGTTTCATATATTCCTTGTAAACACCCACATGCATTGCACAAGTGTTTACACAACGAACAAGCCAGAATTTTCCTCTTGATGGAAACCAAAGCATGTGACTACTCCAATAAACCATATGTTGGAAGGGGGATTTTCTCCATGTCTAAAACTAAGACTTGAAATGAGCCTTTGGGGGTTTTGTAGAATTAGTGAAAGCCATACATACCACTAACTAAACTACTAGCTTGTTTCTCATGAAGTTTTAAACACAAGGTCTCAACACAAAAGAATAAAGTTGAGCTTTTAAAGTTCATCAAAATGTTGTTGTTGTGAAAACTTCTCTTTAGAATTCTAGTATATATCCACACTTGTAGAAGTTGTAAGTAACAAGCTATCAATCAAAAACATTGATGATATATTTACATATTTATTTTGGGATTGTGATCAAAAGGTTTTGTGGAAATTAAACTCCAAACCCATGATGCTTGAACCTATGAATTATAGTAAAATTTGTGGGTGTTCAATGATCCATGGTGCACAATAACCAGATTACCCTCAACAATAAGTTGATGTTTCAATTGTTAGAATTGGGGAAAATTACCAATAAGTAAATAATGCCAAATTTTTATATTTGACTTTCAATGTGTGACCAAAGACATAAAAAATCAATTCAACATCTATTTATGTAATAATATTTGGTTTTTAAAAAAAATTTATCATACAAACATGTGAATTTTGCAGTCAAAGGTCACAACCTTTTTCAAAACATGTCATTTAACAATACTATCATTTACATGTATTATTCATCTTAAAACTTTAAATCTCAAAATCATAATGTAGGGTGAACAAATATTTGTTACCAAATTCTCAATACCTTGATATATATATATATAAGGGTAAAATATATATTTGTGACTAATTTGTGCCCAATTTGATGTATTTGTCTTAAAACCCTTCTATGTTCAATGTGAACTTCTTTCATTTATATATAGAAAGTTATATTGTAAAGTGAACATATCATTTTCAAAATATGAATTTCATTATATATTTCCAATCGATCAAATATTTTAAAAATATTTTAATGTTTCATGGTCAATGGAATTATCACATTACGATGCATGTATTGCATTTATATTTCATAATTTTATTCAAATAACCTTGTACCATCAATGTTATTAATTTTGTAATACCCTCATTTATTTGATGTAATACATACATTGCATGATATATTGAACATGGACTCAATATGTAGATTTTTTAAAAAAAATTGATGGGTAATGAAATTATCACAATGAAATGAAGGTATTACAATTACCCTTCAAAACTTTGTTCAAAATGTCACAAAATTGTTGATCATATATGGCATTATTTGATATGCTATAAATGAAATTTCAATTTACATAGAAATAATATTCAATTACATGCATAATAAAATATACAATGTTAATAACTTATCTTTTGGAATCTCTTTAATTCTCATTAAAAATAAAGTTCATAAAAAAAAATTGCACTATACATAACCATGGGTATATATATATTTTTAATCAATTCTTATCCTACTTTAAATAAATATGAAGATACTATATGTATTAAAATGAATCAAAAATATTATTTATTATATTATTAATTATATATAATGTATTATTCGATGTGTTATAAACAAAATATATTTAGACCAATATTTAAGCCAATATTATACATTATAAAATATAAAATATTAACGATCTATTATATAATTATCTTAGGCAATAAATTATTTATTATATGTCAAAAAAGTTCAAAATAATTTTTTTTACATAGGATAAATATATGGAATAGATCTTTTCTTTTAATGTGAACCATTATAAAAAGTAGAAAATCATGTGCTTGAATTAAAATTTTAAATATGCATTAAATTTTTATTAAATTAAAGATTTTATGTTTTTAAAAAAAAATTACAACTTGAAGAGGAAAAAACATAAATATGTACATCGTTGAAGAAATTTTAAAAATGAACTTTTAATTTTTTGATTTCAACAAACTCATAATTCTAACATTAAATAATAAATTTTACAAACCTTAAACCCATGTACCATCAATGTGACCAATGTTGCGTTACATTCATTTTATATATGTTAAATCATATTGTAAGGTGAACAAATATTTTGAAAACATGAATTTCATGATATATTGGGGGGGATCAAATATTTTTAAAATGTTCTTATGTTTCATGGTTAATGATTTATCACAATACAATGCTGGTATTGCATTTACACTCCTTAACTTTGTTCATTTAAACCCCTTTTACCATCAATGTGACCAACTTTGTAATACTTTCATTTACTTGAATCAATATGTAAGGCATGATATATTGAGCATGGAATAAACATTTTAAAAAAATCCTTTTGTTTCATAATTTAAGATATTATCACAATATGATGTGAGTATTATTTTCTTTTTAGGTTTTGGTATGGCTATGCAATACCCTTGCAAGTTTCAAAAGATATGTTATAGCCCGAGGATTTATGGGATATCCTACAAGGGGTATTGCATGTGCAATAAATATTCCTAAGCATGAACAATGCCCTTTTGATAGTATAAACCAAAATAATTTACTCGTGGGGTTTATTGAATACCCCAAACAACTTGGTAGTACTTTTCTTATAGGTTTTGGTAGGCTTATGCAATACCCCTCCAAGTTTCAAAAGATATGTTATGGAGCCCAATGTATTTATGGGGTACCTTACGAAAGGTACTTCATGTGTATTAAGTAGTTTTGGGCATGAACAATACCCTTCCAATAGTATAAACCAAAATAAACCAACCCATGGTGTTTAATTACAAAATATTTTAATGAATGTATTGGTTTATTTGTAGGTTTTGGTAGGACTATGCAATACCCCTCCATGTTTGAAATGATATGTTATGGAGCCCAATGTATTTATGGGATATCTTGAAAGGGCTATTGCATGTTTATTGAATCATTTTGGGCATGAACAATACCTCTTTGATAGCCTGGACCAAAATAATTCAACCCATGGTGTTTACAAAATACCCCAATGAGGGCATTGCGTTTTTTATAGGTTTTGTTAGGGTTTCAAAAGATATGATATGGAGCCCAAACTATTTTTAGGATACTTGGAGAGGGGTATTACACGTTCATTGAGTATTTTGTTTTATGAACCTGAATACAATATGCATTAAATGGATCTAAATTGAACTAGAGTTTGGTATTGCTTTGATTATCCACTTGGTTTACAATACCCTCATCATGGAAAACATTCTTTGAACAAAACTTGCAATACCCTTATATAGGGGGTGTCAAATACTTTAATCATGCCCTTATTTATTTGTTTGAATGAACAATACCAAGCTCCATGCAATATTTTCATTTTATTCTTTCTTCATCGTTGTCGACCGTTGGGGGTCTATTCGAGTGGCAACCAAGTAGGTAGTTGTAGCCTTGTAGGTGGGGTTTGGTAGGTACCTATTTAAAGTGGTAGGTAGGAAAGTGGAAGGGTGAATGGGTAGATAAATAGATTGGGGGGTGGGGGAGGCGGGGGGGGGTGAGAATAGCACATTTTGAATTTGTAGGTGAGGAGGTAGATGGGGAAAAGTCTATTTATAATTTAAATATATAGGTGAGTAGGTGGGTGGGTGGGAAATGTTTCAAAAGAAAAATAAAAAAATTGAGCTCAGGGGGAAAAAAAGCATGGGAAAGGGGCGAGGAGAAAATAAAGTGTAAAAAAAATTGAGATTAAGGCTGAAAAAGGCCAAAGAAAAAAAAGTAAACCTGGGATGGCATAGGGATAGAAAAGAAAAACCTATTAGTGCACCATCCATCTGCGTTGGTGCACTGGTGGGTGTTGGTTCATTTTGGTCAATAGCTTGGGCTTGTTGAATGAAACCTTATTGTTGTGAGCATCAAATATAGTTAGTGTTCCTTCACTTGCACACATTATATTATATGATGACATAATTGTTGCAAAAATTCCCTTTTTTGTTTTTTTTTTAAAAAACAAAAAAACTTTATTTAGCACAAAAGAAAAAGGAAACAACCACTTGGCTAGGACCAAGGGCTAAAACCCCATTTCATTTTGATAGGGTTACAAAAAATACTTCTTGTTTTAATTTATTCTTTCCAATAGTTGGATGATCTCTAAGGTTCTGTTGCAAAACCACATTACATATGTTGTATAAGGTTACGCCTGGACTTCAATGCAACCACAAGACTAGGGAAAAGAGAGAAATTCTCGAAAACTAACCCCCAATAGTGCCCCCACCGTAGATAATAAGCACTTAATGCACAAATTCTCCACAAGGGCTGTATTAGCAACATTTTATCAGATGTGTGGTATGCTCTGGATTAAAGAATCTTCAAAATTGTGAACCTTTAGAAATTTCCCATAGGGCTGTATTAGCAACATGGTATCAGATGCCACAATAGGATTAGGTTATGTGATTCAAGATGTTGGGAACTCTGGTGGTGATGCAAACAGATTAGTCTGTAACACAAATCACATTTTTGTTGTTGGGTCATAGTAGATTTTGCACCTAGTGCACATAATCTATGATCCATATGCTTTTTGAGCCTGGAGTTTTAACTTTTAGTGCACACATCTTTCGTTTAATAAGAAGGAATGTGTTGAATGCAAGCTAGATATTTTTAGCCAACCAATCAGCTGGGGCTCATCTTATTGCTTGTTCCTTGATAATGCAAAACCAAAAAAAAATTCCTTGATGACCCTACAAATATTGTCTAAAAGAGCTCACAATTGAAAGGTTATTTAGCTATTTATAGAGGGTAAGCAAATCACATCCTACTTGTAAATTGTGGAGTTCAAACTTTAAATTAACATTTTATCTTCAAATGTTCTTGCTCTCAATGCTTTTTGTTTTCCTTTTCTCTATTTTCTTTCTCTTTTATTTTTCGGGTTTTTTTAGTGCTGTTTTTTTCCATTTCTTTCATCCTACTTTTTCTTTGTTTTTCTTTTTCCATTCTAAGTTTATTTGAGCTAGCCAACATGATGGGTGAGGTTTCCCATCATTGTTGGTGTTGTGACAAAAACACAGCACAGTGGTCGATGCTTGATATTAGTTTACACTTGTATTCTTTCAATTGTGTCCAAGTGTACTTGAATTGTAAATGTTGAGAAATTTTTAGTACTTACAAAACCTAGTGTTTTAGACAATCCTGAGGTGGTGAACGAACTCACTTATTATGGAAATGGATCCTTAACAAAACAACAAGTTCAACATGATTATAAGAAATATTTGAGAATAGAGGTTGCACTTTCCAATTTGTGCCATGTGCCATGAGTTGTTTAATTGCAGGGCTCATGACCATTTTGCAAGAGATTGTAGGTTCCAAACCCATTCGGGACATTCTAGTGCCCTTGTTTTGGGTGAAACATCATCCTAACTATCCAAACCTTGTGACCTATGGAAGAACTTACAGCTTGGTAAAACTTAACCACCCCTAAAATGATTTTCTTATGTCCAAAGTTTGAATTGTGAACCCCCTTTGTACATCTGCCACCTAACTCTATGATAAAAAATACTTTTTCATAATCTAACTTTGGATAAACAATGTTGAACTTTTTGAACGTGTTTGTTATTAGTTGATATTTGAATTCTTAGATGACACGTGTTAAAATAAATGTAACAAATGCTTATAGTAACTTACATGCAGATGCTAGATGTGCATGTTTTTCATGTCATGATGTCATGACCACATGGTTTTTCGAACATGCAATGGTAATTAGTTGGTGGTCAATTTCAAATAGGGAGTTTTGAGTTATGATTCTAGTCCCAACATGATGGTGTCAATGCTAATCATGAGGGGTTTGCACTTTAATAGATACAATCTTGTCAAGCTTGGGGAATATTTCCATCAACGAAAGCTCTCCCGGTCATTTTTCTTGAAGTACTTTTTGGCATCAAGACTCCATTTTTTAGGTGGCAAATTGTACGAATTATTGAGGATATGAGTGGAGGTCCATTTGAAAGCCTTTATCAAATGAATGATTTATTTGGGCCAAAGGAAAGGTTGGAAATATCTAATAATGCAATTTTAAAATTGGCCTAAATTGTTGTACTAAAATGCAAAAAATAGAGCTATTTGAAATCTATGTTGGGAAGGCATGTGTGTTGCTAACCCCCACCCCTCCCCCCCAATTCCCATGCAATCATTGTTTGCCATTGCCATCACATATGAAAATAAAGTATGTGATAATAAAAATAATTGGTTCTGAAAGTGATCATTTAAATGTGTTGCATGGAATGGAATGTCATGTTTGCCTACATCAGTTACCAGAATATTCCACCCATATTCCAACATCTGTTACTCACATAGTTTGCATGGACTTCATACCATGTTTGATAAATCTATGCGTCTCACTACTTATCTAAATAAATAGGTATCCCAAAGTAATTCAAACAAAAAATGCAAAAAAATAAATAAAATAATGTATATTGGGACATGTTACAAATGGTATCATCAACAACTCATCAATTATGGAGTTTGAACTCTAATTAGAAGAAAAGGGCTAACCTTATTGTTAAGGTGAGTTCAATTGCAATATAATGAAACTAATATTGTGGCTCAACAACTATAAATTTAAATAAATGCATCAAGTTTTTTAGATGCATACAAGTGTAGGGGAAGCCTAACACTAGCCACAACCTGCAATGGAATCTTTTTTGGAAGTGAGACCCCAAATATCTCACCCATATCAATATCTTGAGGATTCTGTCCTTTAGGCAATGTCCATGTGAAGCTATGAAGAAGCTTGGCCAGTTCAATTTGCACCATCAAAAGACCATAATTCAGACCTGGACACATACGCCGTCCAGAGCCAAATGGTAACAATTGGAAATCTATCCCTTTTACATCAATCAGATTTTCAACAAATCTTTCAGGATTGAAATCAAATGGATTTTCATAGGCAGATGGATGTCGATGAACGGCCCATACATTCACAAAAATGTGACTTTTGGCAGGTATGTGGTAACCTCCTATTTCACAAGCTTCTTTGTTTTGATGTGGTATCAATAAAGGACCTGGAGCATGAAGTCGAAATGTTTCTTTCACTACAGCTTGTAGGTATTTCAATTGAGGAATGTCATTTTCATCTACAACCCGTTCTTGGCCAACCACATCATCCAATTCATCTTGAACTTTTTTTAATACATTTGGATGCCTTATGAGCTCCACAAGGGCCCATTCCACTGTGGTGGCA
>Ga0116227_10008010_pt1 | contig 20227 bp, 14 predicted proteins | sample S1TSphgellanicum_FD_89693 | JGI IMG/M metagenome (GOLD analysis project Ga0116227, IMG submission 89693) | Host-associated microbial communities from peat moss isolated from Minnesota, USA - S1T2_Fb - Sphagnum magellanicum MG | ecosystem: Host-associated > Plants > Peat moss > Unclassified...
TGAACACAAACCCCTTGATCTGGGTAATCTGGCCGCCTCCATTGATGAGTGGCGGCGGATTTCCTCTTCATTAGTTTGAGAGGGAAACTGGATATGCATGGAGTGCATGGGAGAAGGTGGTCTATCTATGTGGGATGTGAGGACAGGAAGATGGCGGCGCGTTTGATGAAGAGGAGCGGCGCCACATTGATTAGGGATGGAGGAAAGCCGTTGGTGAGAAAAGTGAGGAGGAGGAAGCTTGCAAAGAAAGTTAGATCCAGGGATACATAAGGGAGGATGAGGAATGGAGGACATTACCGGGTTTTGGCAGAAGAACAAGGAACTTAGAGAACGCTAGTCTGGTCGCTCTCTTTTTCCGCTGCGATTAGTGACCTGAGAGATTTTCGGCTCCTTGATCTAGAAGAGCTTAATGAGAGTTTAGGAGCAGGCAATCGAGATAGCAATTGTGAGGAGGCAGAAGAGTGAGTTCTGTACGAGACATTGTGTGTAATGAAAATTATGGAATTTTGCCCCTGAAATCCATTTCGTTTGAATTGTATGTTGCATAGTTGTGGAATTGCATCGTGCGCGCTCTGTCAGAGCGCAGCAGCATCAGGAGAGGTCTGGTTAATGTTGTGTCCTCTCCGTTTCTCTGGATCCCTCCTTTTTGGTTACACTAGTTTAGTATATTTTAATTTAATTTAGTATGAATTAATCTAAACTTAATTTAGTTTAGATTAATTTAATTTAATCCAATCTTAATTTAACCTACTTAAGGCTAGTTCACCCTAAATAGCTTAATTTATCTTAAATAACCTAATTTATTCTAATTAATCCTATATTTTCGTTTAATGTAACATATTTTAAAAATATGTAAATTAATTTAGTTTAGTTTAGCCAAATGTAACCTATTTTAGCAACACTTAAATTTTGTCAAGTTTATTCAAACTTAATTAACTCAATTTAACCTAGTTGGCTTTAGTTCCAACAAAATACATTTAAAAACCTTATTTGCCAAAAAAATTCAAATTTAGCCAAGTTTAATTAACCATGTTTAACTTAAGTGTTTTCATGTAACTTGATTTTGCCAATTTTAACCAAATTTAACTTCAGTATTGAAGTTTAACCTAAATCTTTTAATTTATCCAAGTTAAGCCTAATTTATTAAAATTTAACCAAATTAAACTTTATTTTTTCTAGGTTTAGCCAAATTTATTCAATTTCAACAAAAATTAATCGAATTTAATTCAAATTTTGGTAGGTTTAACTAAATTTAGCCAAAATCATTTAGTTTAGAAAATTTTATTTTCATTTAACCAAGCTTAACCAAGTTATAACCAAGTTTATCAAAATATAAGAAAATTTATCCTATTTTAACCAAAATAACCCACTTTAGCCTCATTTATATTATTTTAACTAAAACTAAACAAAATTAATGAAATTTAGCTTTAGCCTAGCCAAATTTCATTTAAATACTCTATTTTAATAATTAAAAAATTTAGTTTAACAAAAATAACACAATTCAAACAATTTCATGTATTTTTAATTCAATCTAAGAAAGTTTTACCAAATTTATCAATGGCTTTAATATTCATAAATTTATAACATATTAAATTTATATATATAATGACCTTTTAGAAAAATATGATGAAATATAATTTACAAATTTTTAATTATAATTTTCTTACAAAAGATTTGTTGTTTTATGTATATATTTTAAACATATTTCAATAAATATTTATATACATATGACATTGCATATGTTTGTGTGTATATTGTATTAAATGTGTAGATTTTAATAAATATAAAATTATTAAAATTGAAATAATGGAGAAAAAAAACAGTTATATTGTTATGTTAAGTGGTTGGATTATAATAAAATTAATCCGTAAATATTTTTTCTAAATATCCATTCTATAAATTAAGTTATTATAAACTGAAAATAATATGAAATTGGAATTAATATATGATTTTTAAATTAAATGATATAATGAAAATTAAATAATTGTATATAAAATATAAATATTGAATGTATGTATATATATATATACGTATATTATAATATGTGTAATATATATACATATGATATATAATATTTTGTATATTTTAATACATCAATACTAATATATTCTATGCATATTAATATACACATACATGTATGTGTACATTAATAACTTATGTGTAAAATTATGTTATGTGTATATAGTATGGTACATAACATATATACATATATTATATTAACAATATCATATTTCAGAATTAAAAAATAAATTTAAAACGATCAATGTTTTATATTCAAATTATATATATTTATTAAAGTTCATCATCTACTGAAACATAACGGATATGTTAAAATTTTAAAAATTCAAAAGTGGTTTTCTATGTACAAAATTTGTTGTTTGAATTTTTAGTTGGTCCACATATATAGATTATACTCCAAAATTTAATCATTTATTATTCATATTGTCATTTGAATAGGTATTGGAAAAGAAATTACATTTTAAACTTTGTGTTTTTATATATTCAAACATTAAAACATGATAAAAATTTTATGTGACAACATTGTGTCACATGTAATGCGGTAGGTGGATGGCAAATCCTTTGGCCCATTTAAAGCAAATTCAAAAACCAATATTCGAAATACTTTTTAATATTATTATAATATACACAAATATATATATATATTATATTATGTAATCATAGGTGTAGTCACAATGGTGATTATGACTATGACCATTTTAACAACTAATGACATTTATGACATGGTCTTTTGGACTACAAAATCATGTAGTCATAAATGCCACATTTTGGCAAATGATCTTAAAATTTTCTTTAAATTAATTCAACTAATAGAATACAATTCATAAAAAAATTTAAATACTACAGAACCAATTAAACTCCACATTTTTTACCATTATTATTGCATTGTGTTTCTTGCATATGCTTAGAAAGCTTCCCTTCCAAAGTGAAGCTAAATGACCTTTCACATAAAAAATTTGATCAAAAATAAAAAATAAAATGATCATGAGTATTTAAAGAACTAGAATGATCATAAAAAATAAATTCAAATTTTAATCTAAATGATTTTGAATTTTTTTGGAAAACTAAGAAAATATTAATTCATATTTACTTCTCTTTTATTTTTGCATTAAAAATGAGAATGTTTTCACATTTGTAAAACTATTACATATAAAATTATCTTAAATATTACATTACAATGTTATCCACCATTGTAGATGTTTAAAAATAATATTTAAAAAAAAGATCTACTCCCTTAATTTTTTACAATTTTTAAATCATAGGTCAACATTACATAACCTTAGATTAATTTAGAGTTTTTTCTCCCATCCATGGTGTTTTAGTATTCAAGCAAAAGGAAATAGAATTATTACTATCAAAACAAGAAATTATAAATGTTTAATATGTAAAATGAAAGTTTAAAAATGAAAAAAATGATTTTTAAAAATATAGTAGTTTAAGGTTTAAGGGTTAGGTGTTTCATTTTAAACTTAGGATCGAGGCATTGTACAATTCCTTTTAAGAGACTAAATTGTAGTAAAAGGTTTATGGTTTGGGTGTGAGACATGAGCTACATGGTTAAAACCCATGGGATGGCAAAAGTAATGATATTTTTGTTTAATTTTATTAAACCATCATATTTTTGTCAAATTATGAATAAGGTTTTGTAGAATGAAATTGAAATAAAAAACATTTAAAATCAACTAGAATTTTTTAAACAATAAATGGTTTAGCGTTTGGGTGGTTTGTGGTGCATATTTCCTTTTCCATTACAATGTTTGTCATGTCTAATTTAAGCTTTCATTTTGATTATTGTTTTCTATTGCCTTTCCAAGCATGTGCCTTTCTAAATATGCACTTTTATATAACCATTTTTTATTTATTATAAATAATTTGTATATGGGAAATTATTCACCTCACAATTTTGATTTGCATAGTATTAATTACATAGTCTTTTTCATAATTATTTTTAAAATAAAAAACATATTCTTGTACATCAACATTTCATTCTATCGAAAGAAATTTTATGTATAAGAAATTTTTTTAATGTAAGACATTTTTTAGTACAAGTGAATTTTCAATACAAACAATTTTTCAATTCAAGCAGTTTTTTATTGTAATTTTTTCTCAATGCAAACATTGTTTTTCCAATATAAACAAGTTTTTAATCCAACCAATTTTCCAAATGCAATCCTGTTTTCAATGCAATGAACTTGTTTTGTTCAAGCAAGATTTTAAATAAACAATTTTGTCAATACAAGCATTTTTCAATTCAAGTAGTTTTTTTCAACCTATGTGTGGTTGTAACTTTTGTTTGTGTATATGTGATGTGTGATTGTGTGTGTAGGGTGCAAGAAAGCATAAGTTCAATGATTATGTGTGAGATGTTAACTCTATGTATACATAGAAAACAATATGATTGTATGTGTTCTTGTTACATGCTTTGATATGTTTCCAAAATGTGGTAGGGATAACATTTTTTTTTGATGTTTGCAATTTACAATAAACATTTTGGAGAAGTTTGTGTTTTTCGAAATTTGTAACTTAGTGCAAGTTTTTTCCTTATTAGGATTCTTGTGTCAACTAGTGATCAATTATGGGTGGGTACCATGTTTGGTGGGTTTGAACTAGTTTTGTTCGATTTGTCTTTTTTAAAAGAACCTCCAATCCCAATTTTGATTCTTTAAAAAAAATTGGAAGTTCTTTTGGTGCAAGTTTGAGCCTAGTTCTTCCCGTTTTAAAACCTTCCAATTTGAATTCTAACACACTTTTTCAAATTCAAAAATCTTCAAGCCTAGTTCAAAATCGAGTCCAATCCATGTAAACATTCCACACTCCCTTATGCTAGATATTGTATAGATTTAAAAAATTATATCAAATTAAACTCAAGATCTATATAGGTATGGAGTTCAACAACTAATAAAAGTTAATGTTTAACTCTAAAATTGAGACTACTTGTCAACTTTTCAAAAAGAAATCAATTTGTTTACTTAAAAACTTACCCCTATTTTTTCATGGTTCTAGGTTTGGGTCTAGATCTAGCAAAAGACTAGTTCCAATGTCCAATTCTTATGTCAATTCCAACAAAAAGATGTGATTATAGGTCCAAGTCACAAAAACTTGACCCTAAACCCCACATCTTAACATTTGAAACTAAATAACCTCACAACATTTATTTGAACCATTATTTTTGGTTTTAGTTAATTAAATTCAAATCAAATGTAGATTTGATTTTGTAACTAGTATTAAAATAGGATTATTTTAGGAATTGAAACTAAAACTAGGTTTCCAATTCCATTTTGTGTGGAACTAGAATCGAAACAAAAATTCCTAAATTTCAAAAATGGATTTGAAAAATAAAATAAAATTGAGGGCTAAACAAAGGCTAACTAACAATTATCCATTAGTTGCAATTTGAATTGCCTAAAATTGTACTAGAAATAGGTCTTAATTTCAAATTTGGAACATGAACTAAAATTGGGCAAATTGAACCAAGAACCAAATTCTAAATTCTATTTATTTGTAAAACCAAAGTTGTTTTAATTTTTTAAAACCAAAATCAGAGATTTTTCATAAAAGTAAAGAACTACCCCACATAAGTTGTGACTTTTAGTTGAATAGGCTTGAGTAGGCTTTTACCTTAATGCCCATCCTCATGGGCAAATGCAAATAGGATAACACAAGCCACACCTACTTGTTTTTTGACTATTTTTGTAATTATTTTTGTGAAAATATTCTTAAGATATTCTTGGAATACTTTAGAAAAAATCTTTGAATTTTATTTTTTTAATTCATATTATTTTATTAAGGTTTATGTTAAAAATTTGGTAGAAATTGTCATTTTAAAAAAAAATCAAATCCATTTACAAGTCCTTTTACTATTTAAAAACAAACATTATAGTGTTTAATGAATGTTTCTGTTAATTTTTTACTCATTGGATTAATTTTAAATTAATTCACATGTTCCCATGATATATTAAAAAATACAACTATATAAATAAATCTTACAATTTCAACATCAAATTAAATTACGACTTTAAAACATGAAAAAATCAAATAAGCATTAAACTTACTATGGTATGTGTTATCGTGATTGCACTTGTGCTCACCTTGAGTTGCTTAAATATGGTTATAATACACACTAATTGACATCTAAAAACATAAAGGTTTAAATCAATGTTGGGTGGATATCATATTCTTATGATATCCATTGGAATCCAATTTTCAAAATAAGTTTTAAAAAACAGGTTAGATCTTCCATTTAATTTTTTTTCCTTTAGAATATTCAACAAGGACATCAATTATTTTTTGAAAATCTTAGTGTTTCATATAACTTAAAAAATAATATCAATCAAATATTCAAGATGATTATCATAACCCAGATAACAAAACCCAACAAGTTTAATACAAACAACGTATATACAAGGAAATGAAATTACAAATTATATGTTCACAAGTTCATCTTGCTCAAACTTACTTTCATAGTTTTAAAGTTTTCTTTTAAAGAAAGTTGAAACATTAATATCAATCGATTCTATCAAGCTAAAAAGCAAACTACAACCCACCTTAGGATCATTGTTGCAAGGTCTTTTTTTGTTTATAGTTATTAACTTATCTAAATTATTTGATCGTGTTGGCATCTCTTCAAATTCATAAATATTTTAGCTAAGGAAAAAATCCTTTTAATTTCAATTTGGGGTCTCATAATGTCAAAAATCTAATAAGAAAGGAAAATAACAATTGGAAACAAGAATTCATGTTTTCTCTATCAATTTAAAGAACATTTAATGTCCTCCACATTGATTTGGTACCTCTTAAACATCTATAATTTCCTATTCAATAGCTCCTTGGTTGGCTCACTAGTTGGACATTAATCATCTCAAAAATGTCAAGATTAGAAATTTCATCATTTAGTTGACCTACCACATATTCAAATTCTACCACTAGGTGTAGTACATGGTGGCACTTTAAAATCATTGGAAACAAAGAATGTTTATCATCGTCTTCCACAATGCTTCAACAAATTGTTCTCAACTAACTAAAAATTATTAAATCTTGGGTTTAACATTAAAATTAACATGTTATGGGCTTTTTTTTCCTCATGCAGTTCCTTCGAAATGAAAAAAGCCATTTCAAACCACACATACTTCCTTTATGACATTAGATGCAAACATTGATAACTCCAAAGCCACTCAAAAATCATCCTCCATCAAATTATCCATAAACTATGCAATTCCAAATTCTTTTTTAAAATCTCAAGGTCATGGTAATTGTTGCATGCAAAACATTAAAAAGTAACCAATGCCCATGGGATTAGCTTAGCACTCAAACACTCACAACTAGAAAAAGAACATCAACAATGATTTCATATATGTGCCAAGTCAAAGATGGAGGAACATGGCTAATAATCTTCATTAATGTCTACTAATTATAACAAAAAAACAATTGTTGCCCTAAATTACAATTTGTTTTAAAATAATATGATTTTACATGAATACTTATGTGAACAATTCATTTATTAACAAAATAGTAATGGGTAAAAACATAGTCTTGAAGGAGCCATCCAAGTGAGTGCACATTTTTTAAAATTGCATTTTTGTATGTTTAGAAGATCACAAGCAAAGCATAGTAGTTTAGATTGTCAAAAAAAATTTGAATATTTTCCATTAATTGCAAAATTTACATAATTGCTCAAAGCTTGACACAAATAAAAAATGTTTTTGCATGTTCAAAGCACTCAAACCTTAAGAGTGGATAAACCTTGTTTTTTTCAAACGTTTTTTTTTTTACCAAATGCGCATCATTCCTTTTGAAAATTGGAGAGATTTTAAAATTGATGATTAGAAAGGAAAAAACACTTGAATCGATGAATTATTTTTTTATAACTGATTTGAGCACATTTGGTCAAAAGTGTTTTTGACCCAAAAAATTATAGATTTTGAAAATGTGCCTCTAACAAAAATTGTTCATGTTTATATGATAGAGGGCATGAATACATAATATACATGATAATCAAAATCAATTTGTAGTCAAAATGTATTTATATCTAAAATGCAATGTAAAAAGGGAAACTTGAAATACAAATTTTTAAGTTATAAACCAACACAAAATTGACATGTGAGTGGTTGCAAGCTAGAATGTCCATTTTTGGGCATTGTAGAAGCAATTTTTCTACACCTTATGAATTAGAATTTGTGTCAATTCAAATTTTTATTATTTTTTATTAAACATGACTCATTTATGTGTTTGTTATATAATTTAGTTCGATACAATCTTGAATTTTTTGAAATCCAAATTGTTTACACCAAATGGGGGACTTTTACTTGCATACAACTTATAGGCTTACAATACATAAAATATATATATATGTGGACTCACCATATGTTGAGTTTGTAACCAAATAAACTCATTTTTTGCCATAAATTCAAAAATGTGATTGGCAATTTAAAATAAGTGTCTACAAGTCATTTGATTGTGACATGAAAGTCTTATGGACTTTTAGATAGGCCAAAATTTAACAAAAACAATAAAGTCCTTCCCTATTACACTTTTGTGAAAAGTTCATGGGCTAAAAATGATGACATCATATATAGTGTATTTTATAGGGTTTAGGGGTCCTATGTGTAGGTTGTTACCTTAGGATGTACGTTTTGACTAGAGTGTTTGTTGCACTGTGTGAATGTGCTAATTTCAAGCAAACATATTGTTTTGCTCAACACTAATGTGTTTCAACAACCTAACTTAGAGGTAGTTCACACATAATGAAAGTCAAAACTTGTTGTTGAAGCTAATATTTTTATGATGTTGTGGTGTTTTGATATGAGGCCTTGTGGAGCAAGCTTTGAAGATTAACAAATTGATTGCATGTTGAGATTTCGTTTTCATGTTTTCATGTGGAAATAAAAGTTTTAGCATCGAATCTTCCTATGATATTCATAAGAAGCTTTTGCTACATTTTTTCAACATGTTAATGTCAAATGAGCATGGTTTGCTCAACATTAATGTGTTTTAACGACCTAACATGACACACCCCCAACTCCTTAAAGGATTCAAATGTGAGCCCAAGTAAGAAACATTGGAAGAGGGAGGAGTCGGGGCACGCTCCCTAACTCACAACACTTTGAGGGGTAAAAGGGCGTGTTGGAGCTCCGGGATGGGACTACGAAGAGTTGACAAGCTTTACTCACTCACACAGGCCTGCACCCAACCCACACAAAGTGGTTAGTACATAGTTGGAGCACCCTTGGTGCTAGGATGAGCCACGGGCAACATGGACACACAAGATTCACCACGGCCCGGACTTGGGGGAAGCCACCACCTTCCCCCTTATAGTATATTATGTGACTAGTTGCAGAGGCTACATCCAAATGGCTTTTCTCTCCCAGGACTCCCGAGTGGGAGTCCCGAAATCGCGCCAAATGGGACTCCCGCGACTTTGGAACCCCATAACTTTGCAAGCAAACCTTGGATCACAATGCGATATAAAGCAAAGTTATAGCTCTCGTCAAAAGTTTTCTAATGGTATGTGACATGCCCCCTGCAGCCAAGTAAATCGGGTTGATTACCGACTTTTTATGGTCGGGAGTCAAATTGCCAATTTGACTTCCGGCCCTTCTTTTGGCCATAACTTGTGTTTCAGATGTCCAAATGAGCAATACGAGCCCATTTTAGACATCTACGTTCTAAGATTTTTCCAATGATATAAGGAACGCCACAAGACATTGAGTTTTGACCCCTGCAATTGTTCTCTGAAGTTTTGGGAGTCCACTGGGACTCCATCTCCCAAAGTGGGAGTTGCCTTGGGGGTGTGAGAGTTCACTCCCTCATACTCCCTCACACTTTCTAACACTCCCGGGAGTATGTGATGTGACTTTCGGGCTTCCTTTTGCCTTGACTCCCGAGCTTCTTCTTGCCTTGACTCCCGGGCTTCCTCTTGGCTCGCAACCTTGTAAACCTTTTGCCTTGGTCGCAAGCCCAAAGCTAGGGTTGCGACATAACATAAAGGCATTACACATAATGAGAGTCAAAGCTTTTTGTGGAAGCTGATTTTTCAATGATGTTATGGCGCCTTGATGTTAAGGCCTTGTGGAATGAGCTATATTGTAAACTACTTACCAACTTATAATTTTTTTCCCAAGTTTTTCTTACCATGTAGGTTTTTGGAAGTTTTTGCATGGCATTTGTTTGTCCATTGAATGTTTAATCCAAATTGGATTTGTCAATTGACTATTCAAGTCTAATGTGTTTAGCTTCTCAATTAAGTTATTCTAATCATATTTGTGTTGTTTAGTTCAATTACTTTCAAATTATTTTAAGTTTCTTGACATGGAGTGAACCCATGGTGCAAGAATGTTAGGGTTGCAACTGATGATCTAATGATGGCAAGGAAAGGGTTGCATGGTTCCCATTCATCATTTTTCAATGGCATGACATTTTAGTTTAGTGAAATAATTTTTACTAAAATGTTTTAGGCTCTTTTAATGAACATTGTAATTTATTTGAACATAATGTAGTGGTGTCGCAACCCTAGCCTTGGGCTCACGACTAAAGCAAAGACTTGCAAGGTTGCCGCCAAGAGGGAAGCCTAGGGGTCACATCTCATGCTCCCGAGAGTGCAAAAGAATGTGGGGGAATGAACCCTCACACTCCCAAGTGAACTCCCATTTTGGGAGTTGGAGTCCCAATGGACTCCCAAATTTTTAAAGGGCGATTACAAGGGTCAAAACCCATTGGATTGAAAAGTTCTTTATATCATTGAAAATCTATTGAAACATAGATGTCTAAAATGGGATCGCATGACCCATTTGGACATCTAAAACACAAGTTATGGCCAAAAGAAAGGTCAAAAGTCAAATTGGCAGTTTGACTCCCGACCACTAAAAGTTAAGAATTGACCTGATTTCCTTGTGTGTAAGTGACATGCGACATACCATTGAAAAGTTCTCAACAAGGGCTATAACTTTGCTTTATACTTCATCTCAATCAAAAGTCTGCACACAGAGTTATTGGGCCCCAAAGTTGCAAGATTCCCAACTTTCGGAATTTTGGAACTCCCATTTGGGAATCCCGGGACAAAATGCCATTTGGATGTGGGCCTCATGGAGAGGCACAAAGTATACTATAAGGGGGAAGGTGGTGGCTTCCCCCAAGTCCGGATTGTGGTGAGTCTTGTGAGTCTAAATTTGCCCATGGTTTATCCTAGCACCAAAAATGCTCCAATTATGCACTAATTAACTTGTTATTTGGTCTGTGCAAGTTCGTGTGAATGATTGAACTACTTATCAATCTTCCTAATCCCATCCTGGAGCCTTAGCACGCCCCTTTACACCCGAAGTGTTGCGAGCCAAGGAATGTGCCCCAACTTCCTACTTTTCCGATGTTTTCATCTTAGACTCACATTTGAGTCTCTTGAGGAGGTTGGGAGTGCGTCAAGTGGAGTGATGAGAAAAATAAAAGTACATAATATTTAGTTATTTACATCTTTGAACTATTAAGTTATACTTTATAGTTGTGCGGTAAAAAGTACAAGGTAGGTAGGTAGGTAGTTTTGTAAGATGGTAGGTGGGTAGGTATGTAGGTAGGTCTAGGCTATTGCTTAACAGAGTTAGTAGTTATTTTGACCAATTAGGTAGCATAGGATGTCCATTTGACTACAATGCCATTTTCCATCTTGATTAAAGATGTCATTTTACTTTGTCCAACTTGATTGGATGTCCCAATTGACTGGTTCAACCATTGGTCAATTTTTTGTCCAACTTGACTAGATGTTCAATTTGACATATAGTCAAATAAGTCATTTTAATCAAGTTTAACATTCAAAAATCAAAAAAAGAAATCTTGTTTTTTCCATTATTCAAATTCACTAAATTATTTTTGAAATAAAACAAAATTGATTAATATGCAACTTGTATGGTTTTGGTAAAAAAAGATTAGTTGATTAGGACATTTTTATTGAAATATTTTTTAATCGTTTTAGATAGTCACATGTTACATTAGATAATTTTTAATTTAAAAATTGTGACATGGATATATGATGTCACAACCTTAGCCTTGGGTTCGCAACCAAGGCAAAGGCTTGCAAAAATGTGGGCCAAGAAGGAGGCCCAGGAGGCACATCTTATACTCCCAAGAGTGCAAGAAAATGTGAGAGAATGAGCCCTCACACTCCCAAGTGAACTCCCACTTGGGGAGTTGGAGTCCCAATGGACTCTCAAATCTTCAAAAAGTGATTGCAAGGGTCAAAACCCATTGGATTCAAGATTTTTTTATATCATTGGAAATCTATTGAAACGTAGATGTCTAAAATGCGCTTGCATGACCCATTTGGACATTTGAAACACAAGTTGTGGCCAAAAGAAAAGTCGGGAGTCAAATTGGCAATTTGATTCCCAACCACTAAAAGTCATGAATCAACCCGATTTCCTTGCGTGCAAGTGGTGTGAAACATACTGTTGAAAAGTTGTTGACGAGGGCTACAACTTTGCTTCAAACCTCATCTCAATCGGAGGTCTACACAGAAAGTTATCATGCCCCAAAGTTGCGGGATTCCCAACTTTAGGAATTTTGGAACTCCCATTTGGGAGTCTTGGGACAAAATGCCATTTGGATGTGGGCTTCGTGGAAAGGCACAAAGTATACTATAAGGGGGAAGGTGGTGGCTTCCCTCAAGTCCGGGCCGTGATGAGCCTTGTGAGTCCGAGTTTGCCCGTGGTTTGTCCTAACACCAAAAGTGTTCCAACTATGCACTAACCAACTTGTTGTTTAGTTTTGTGCAAATCCATGTGAGTGATTGAAGTGCTTGTCAATCTTCCTAGTCCCATCCCGAAGCTCTAACACGCCCCTCTACCCCCAAAGTGCTACGAGCCAGGGAACGTGCCCCAACTCCTTGCTTTTCCGTTGTTTTCACTTCAGACTCACCTTTGAGTCTATCAAGGAGCTTGAGGGCGCGTCATATGAAATCCCAAGTTAATATGACATGGAATAATGCACCACATCATCATACTTCACTAACCCATTCAAATACAAATGTAAAGCATGAAGTTGTTATGTGTGTTTCAATATATACTAGTAAATGCAATATACAACATTTGAATATTGATTTCAATAAGCTCAAACTTCAAAGTGGATGATTCAACTCATGTAAAGATGTTGTTAATTCAATAAATGTGAAAAAATCACTAAACCATTCAAATATAATTACAAAATACTTAGTTGCATGTGTTTTGGTATATTATAATAAATGCAAGATGTAATTTTTGAGTAATGATTTTAACATATTAAAAGTGAATGGTTCAATTCTAATAATTGAAAAGATGTGAAAAAAATCATTAATTCATTTCAACATAAATGTGGGGTTTTAAATTATTACATGTGTTTTAATAAATTATGGTAATGGTAAAATGCAACTCCTAAGTAATGGTTTCAACCTAATAAAAGTTGATGGTTTAACTCGTGTACTATGTTGATAGTTGAAGAAATGTCAAAAAAATTATCAACCCACTATAATGCATTGTGTAAATAAAGTTAAAAGTTATTTCAATTTCCACATCAACAATTTGAAATAATTAAAATTTTAAATAAGGACCAAATTATACTCATAAATGGATAACATAATGAACGTAACAATTATGAACAATATTGACCATTAATTAGTGCAACAAATCACTTGCAAACTTAAGATGGCCATGTTGTGCATTCCCATGTCGGTGCTTATAACCATCATTGTTATTACACTCACAACACATAACATAAAAATACTTTGAATGGTACACCACATCCAAACCAAAAGATTGACTCCCTTGCAACAACATAAAAATCCAAGCCCAAAACATAAAAAATCAAAACACTTGTATAACAAAGAAAACAACAAAGCAGAAATTATGCTTTGGAATCTCAAATCACCAAAAATGATTTGAGGTCACACAAGATGGGATTATATCCCATAATAAATATCTTAAACCCCATTCACACATGAATTAATTCGAAATTAACTAATTAGTTTAACTAACCCAATTTATCCCTAATTAATTAAAACCTAACTAACAATTAAACTAACACATTTGACAATTATCGTGCGTTCCTATGTCGGTGCTTATAACCATCATTGTCACCACACTCACAACACATAACATAAAAATACCCTAAATGGTACACGACATCCAAACCATCCCCCTAAACCCTAAACCCTAAACCATTTGCCAAGTGGCACTTCTTCCATTAGTGGCATGAGACATCCCATATGCCAACCGCGAGAACACTTGTCACAAATCAACATAGTGGTGGCTCCTAAAGCTTGCCCACATAACATACATTGTAGGCCAGTTAGAACCATGACTAAAGATGGGTCCATTTGGTCATCCACATTGGGAAGATGACATGGTGCACAATTATGCACATGGTCCTCCCATGTCTAACCATCTCAACCCTCTAATAACAACATTCTAAAAGGTAAAACCTTTTTCATACATAGAATAATACATCCTGCAGTCACATCCAAAGTAGTTGATGTTGTTTGATATTGGTAAACATAATCTCCTCATTCAAACCTTTGAATCTAAAGCTAATAACCACCTCCACATATGGTGGCATAATGCAATGTATCCTAATGTTGGGCAATTGCTAGATTTTCCATAGACATGGGCATAACACATCAGAACAAGGTGACTCGTTACCCACATGCCTAAATCCATACATTAAAATCATCCATGTTGATTATTGCCATTGCATCTTGTCAAATTAAGGCTAGTAATTCAGGTTCATGGCCAAACAATAATAAGTATGGTGAAAAAGATGAAAGAGAAGATTGCCAATTGAACTTATACCCCATAGCTAGCCATGCTAACTGTAAGTCCCAATCTCAAATATGACCCTTGTGAAAACCATATTTTTGCAAACCCTACTTCACCATTTGCACTATCTGCTTAACTAACTTGTCTGCCTCAGGGTGGTCTTGTGAAGTCGTGCGATGATCAATGAATGTTTTCTCACATAGCTCTTAGAATTCCCCATGGAATTCTATACCTTGGTTAATGAGAACTTCGACTGGAACCCCAAACCTATTAAATACCCTGTCCAAAAATGCATATGTTGCTTCTTCATTACTACGATTCGACAATGGAACCAATTCCAACCACTTGGAGAAATGTTCAATCATAACCAAAACATATTAGTTATGTTGAAGTGTCAAATTCAATGGGCTGGCAAAATCCAAACTCCATTGGTACCCAAGCCCCATAATTGGTAAAGGCTATAGGTGAGGTGTAGCTGCATTGAAAGATGCCTGAACTCAGTCACACACCATGCACCTAGAAACAAATTGTTGAACTTCCAATTGCATCCTTCGCCACCAATATTATGTCTCGAGCAAACTATATGTCCATCGGACCCCAAAATGACCCAACTTTTCATGAACATGCTTCATAAGGCTCTCACGTTGCTCTAAGCAAGGCACAACCTTCACTTGTCCATTTGCCCACATCTACAGGAAGGAATTACCTTCCCATTTGAACCGTTTGGCACTATGCACAACACGGTCCCTTTCCTTGGGTGTTAATCCAATTGGAACTTCACATGCTTACAAATAGGCAATGATAGGTGCATCATCATAAATATCCAAGGCACCATTGCCCTCCAACTCCATGTCCATATGATGGGGATCCCCATCATCCATACTAGTCTAAAGTACATCCCTAGAACACCCCGATAAGGTACAAAGGTATGCAGAAGCATGCATCCTGATATTGCCTCCAAATCCACATCACCATGCCAATGAACCCCAATGGTATCCTCCCTGTTGGAACTTGGGTTCCAACTCAACCCATCAGCATCTCAATTGATCCTACCAAGCTTGTGAATTATATCAAATCTTACTTTTATAGGATAAATGCCCACATGGCTAACTTTCCTGTGAGTCGATCTGATTCCATAAGGAATTTCAAAGGTTGGTGATTGGTAATCAAAATGAATGGGCTACCATAAAGATAACATCAAAATGATGAAACAACCTAAACAATTGCAAGGCACCCGCCCTCATATGAACTTTACTTGGTTTGTGTTTTGTTATTGGACTGACAACATATGCCACCACAAATTTTTGACCATCATCATCAAATTGGATAAACATAGCTCCCAACCCTAAAGTACTCCAATCAATGTGTAATTGGAATGGTCATCCTTGAATGGGTCGCCTCAAAATGGGGGCTGATGAAAGCCTAGCTTTCAACTCATGAAAACATGTTCTTATGGTTCATCCCAAATGAACTCTTGGTCAATCTACGTTAGTCGGGTTAAGAGTTTGGTTATGCTACTGAAGCCTTTCACAAACCTTTGGTAGTAATTACACAAGCCCAAAAAAACTCATAATCGACTAACATTTGTTGGTTGGGCAACCTGTGAAATTGCCTCAACCTTAGCCTTTTGAACCCCCAATCCTCCTAGATAAATCACGTGACCTAGGTACTCTACCTAAATATGAAAGAACTAGCACTTACCTAGATGAAATTTAAGGTTATGTTCCTTAAGTTTTCGAAATGCCTTTCGCAAATGGTGCATATGATCCCCTGGGATTAAGCTAAAAACAATGATATCATTAATGTAGCATTTGGCAAAACCAAGACTCGCAACATTCAATCCATGACCCTTTGAAATTCTACAAGGGCATTTTTCAAACCAAATGGCAAAAACTTCCATTGGTACAAACAATCCTTCCCATGGGAGTCAATTCCCCAAAATTTTGTCTTGACCTTATCACCTTCCCTCAATGGCAACTAATGGTAGTTAGACCTTAAGACTAAGGTACTAAAAACCTTGGCTTGAACAAGGGCATCAAAGATCTCCTCCAGTAGGGGCATGGCATATTTGTCTAAACGAGTCTGTTTATTCATTAGATGATAATCCCCAACATGTGACATTCAATCCAATTGCCAAAAATGTCCTTCTTGGTTGGCATCACTATTGTTGAAGCATATTCACCCCTAGATAGTTCCACCAAACCAACATCCAACAACTTTGTGATTCGAGCCTAAACCAAAGCTTTCTCCACCTCACTAAGCCTGTAAGGTCACTTAAAAATTGGATTATCATCCTCTAATATGATTTAAACCTCTTATCCCCTTAACTAACCCAATTCTTTCAAATTAAAAGCAAAACATCTAATGAAATATCGTATTATCTGTTGTGTTTCATGCACCTCACCTCTTGTAACTATTGGGCTAATTCTTGGGTCCCATGTTTCTACAATCACTTGTACCTTGGGTTGGGATGATGGAACATCCCCAACACTTGAGGTTGAAGGCATGGCTTATGATTGTTATGCAAAATGTGGAAAGGTGCCATCATGTCCTAACACCCCCACATCACCAATTTCCTATTCCACACCCATAAATGTCCCTTAACATCCCTAATCCCATAATTGCCAAGGATTTACTTGTCATGTTATAACATCACCCCCCCTTGCACCGCCATAGTTGATCTAGCAAAAGGTGCAACAAGTGAAAGATGGGGTGGAATGGGTGGGTGTGATTCACCAATTGTTATGCCACGACCAAGTTGAAAATTCATGTGAGGTAATTGAGATCCATAACTTGCCCCAAAATCTGCCTACGGGCTCCTTTGGAAATGCCTAGTATAGTTGTGATGTTGGTGCGGAACCCCATGGCCTATTCCCTTTCATATGCATTGGGTTTTTCCATACTGGATGAATGGGAGTCCCAAACCATCCCTAGGCCCCCATTCCTAAATGCATGAAAATGTGGAAAACTTAAAAATGTTGGTAGGGCTACTTGTGGAAGGCCAACCTTATTGACCATAGCCAAAGGTGGTTAATCATCATGACAAACCGTGCATGAATGGCTACCTAAATCCAATATGTCATCCACCAAACATGTGGATGACCCATGAATGAGCTCATATGCTCATTGCATCACCTATGGTGGTGTTAGGTTAGTCCACATCCATTGGAATTAATGAATTCATGAACCAACTGAAACAACATCCACTTGCATTAGCTCACTGATCCAAGCCCTAACATGTTGCCATCCAACCAAAATAGTTGGCTTAAAATCCCCCAATGGTGGGACATTCTCTAACAAATATGCACATGGGTGCATATGTGATTGTTGCAAATGTTGCACAACATGAATCAATTCCCAATATAAACCTGACCTAGGATTGGAAAGTCCTCGACCTATACTTGCATGTGAAAGACCTTAGCACGGCCATCCAAAAATGACCAAATCAATTGGCCCAATCCTTGCCAAATTTAACACCCCCAGCAAAGTGATGTTACTTAGTAAGGAACGTTGATAACCTTGTATGGCTGATGTTGGTAACAAATGGGGATACCTTTGTTGCAACATCATGACATGTTGCATGGAGGTTTATCTAGCTTGTGGATCCTTCTCCACATAATGGTATCTCCAAACTAGGATGCCCAATTGTAGATTTGCAACTAATCCAAAACTAATGCCTCTAAACAACTCAAGTAGGCATATCCCATCCTTGGGAATATCCCATTGAATAACCCTAGTATCCAATGGGTTTAAACCTAGAGGCCCATTACCAAGGTTCACAAGTGATTGAGGGTTTGATGACGATAGAATGTGCCAAGCCTGATGAATATAATGGCCGGCCGATGTTTGGAGTTCAATCAATGTGCCCCATGGTGGCCTAGGATCTAATGGATAAACTTGGATGATTGGCATCCCATGTGGCCCTGACATTGCCAATTCACCATTTGGAAGTGCATCCTAGTCATGGATGTTACCTTCCAACAACTCAAGTCCATGTGGAAGGCTTGAAAATCTAGCCAACATAGTTGGTTTGTTAAATTTTCCTACTTGCCCCCCAATGAATGTCACTAGTAATGAAGCCTTGTGGCTAACTCCTGTTTGCCAGCTTGGATGGTAATATGTAGTTTCCTCCCAAAAATCAATGGTCACCCCTATGGGATATAACACCACACCTCCAACCAACACATCATAGGATGTAACATGAATGACCATTGCTCGGGTTGGCATAGTAATGTAGTTTGTTGGTTTATTGGGATTAATCTAAATCACAATTTCTTACTTGGTTAACCTCCATGCTTTCTCTTACCCACCCATGGATGTCAAAATTTGATATGGGCATGGGTCAAGATCAGCATCAATCAATCCAAGACCATCAACAATAGTTTTGCCCAACATCAATGGTTGAATACCAAAATCTAACAACACCTTAAGGGGTCGATACCGGCGTGCCAATGCCCCCTTCAATTGAACCATTCCTTCTTCATTGTGCACAACCACAACCCTAGGAATAACACTAGTTCGATCAATGGGTAGCCATGATGGAAGGTCATGAAGTTTGGCCATAACCACATGCCAAAATTCAAGTTAAACCTTGGACACCTCTATGCAATTGGCTTCAAAATTGGATGGGGAATTGTAAGAGTCACAAAAATGTCCTCCAACCTAACCATCACTTGTGGTGTTCCACCATTTTCACATAATGTGGCCATTAATCGAAACACAACTATTAGTTAAATAGTTGAAATGGTTAATGATTCAACAGAAAACAATGGTGCCTAACACATTACTTTGGCCACCCCCATCAAACTTGTGGGTGCCTTAGACCTAGGAATAGAACTAGGCATTTTCCTTGACACCGCAATGGGATTGGGAATGGTGTTTGTCAACACAAATGATCGTGGAACCCGCATTTGGTGTTGAGCCTCACCACACTGAGGATTCAATCTCTCATCAACACCTTGTGGTTCTAGCACCCATGTACTAGCTCCTGTCACTAGTGCAATTGTGGAAATCATCTTATTAGGATTTGGAACCATAACATAGTTTCCATCATCTATTGCCCATGGGTCATGATTTCTTGACATATGTGGCATCATCTCATTTGGTGCCACTGATCCTAAAAAAATGTTAACAAATAGGAGATCTACTCAAGTGCGAACATAAATCTTTATTAAAAGGAAACTACAACATGATGCTCATAACACGAAACATAACATCAAGAACTCCTCAAGGTTCTTGTCACATGAAATACACAAACTTGTGTAATGAAAAAAAAAAAAGAACCAAACCATCAACACCAAGGTATTTAACTAGAAAACCAAACCACAAATAACCAAACTAATATAAGTAAAGAAAGTAATTCAACCTTGTGAAAGTAACCTAGTTACTTTCCTACTCTAGTAACTAATGAAACCTAACTAGTTGAGCTTGAATTCTCAACA
>Ga0116227_10008011_pt1 | contig 20224 bp, 22 predicted proteins | sample S1TSphgellanicum_FD_89693 | JGI IMG/M metagenome (GOLD analysis project Ga0116227, IMG submission 89693) | Host-associated microbial communities from peat moss isolated from Minnesota, USA - S1T2_Fb - Sphagnum magellanicum MG | ecosystem: Host-associated > Plants > Peat moss > Unclassified...
ATCATAATGCTTTGCGATCAGCCTTTTGTTGATACTTCGCTAATTAACCGCATCCGGCAAAAGCATAGGCAATCCCAAAAAAGAATTATTGCCTGTACTTATAATAACATTTTGGGCGTACCCGTATTATTCAATAAAAAGTATTTTGCTGAATTATTGAAGCTTAAAGGCGACGAAGGAGCCAGAAAGTTGTTAAACTCTCATCATAACGATGTTGAATCAATTGATTTTGAACAGGGCTCAATCGATATTGATACGATGGAAGATTACAAAAAATTGTTATAATGATCAGAAATGAACCATATACCAATTTTCGCCATATTTGCGGGCGAAGCGATTATTGTGTTCACTTGATCTGTCCATTATGGCTATTTCATCAGGATCATTAGTATATAAAAGGGCTGAATAATGTTCAATTAAGGTCCTGTCAGTATAAAACTCAACTGATACCAAACCATTCATTTTTTTCCTGATCAAAATATAATTACCACCATTTGATATAGGCAAAAAAGTATTTTGAACCACGTGGGCTAAACCATAATTATCAGGCTTAAGCTTGCTCTCCTTAATTTCATCTATTATGGCTTCGCGCTCATCCTGCCTATATTTCCAATCCAGGTATTCAATAATATCAGGGCGCAAAGTTAGCACACCAACCAAAAACGACACACAAAGTACAGTTATATTATAGCCGTTATTTTTAAAATTGCGTTTTAAAATTAAATAGAACATTAAAGCGGTGAGACAAAAACCAACCAGCGCATAGCTTATCAATCCAAATGTTTTAACCTTGCCCGATGTAAAATAGAAAAACAATGGCGATTGTATAAGCGCCAATAACAATATCAAGGTTACAATTAGAGCTCTGGCCGATTTCATTTCGATCCTTTTTACGGGTATTCTATTAGCAGGTTTCGATTTTGGGGCGAATGTATCTAAATAAGTTTAGTAATTTATAAAGCCGCTGTTCTGTTTTCTACCATTAATTGTTATTTTCACAAGCCAAACGCTTATCAGTGAAAAAACTACTTCTGCTTCTATTCTTCTTATTTTTTGCTTTCAACATCTTATCTGCTCAAAAATATAAAACTACACAAGCCTATGGTGTAGTTGACACGGCCGACCTGCACCTTAAAGATTGTGACTTTGAAAAAGGAGCCAGCGCCATGGTTCTGTTTGATAAAGCCGAAGTAAGCACCAGCATAGATTCTATAATAATGTACCGCCACCGGCGCATCAAAATATTTAATAACGCGGGTAAGGATGCAGCTAACTTCAGGCTCGAATATCTTTCTTATCATAATGCCGAAAAAGTATTGGATTTGCAGGCTCAAACTATTAATCTCGAAAATGGACATGTGGTTTACACCAAACTGGAACCCGGGCAAATATTTACCGAAAAGGTTGATAAAAATCAAAATGCCATAGTATTCGCGTTTCCAGCGGTAAAGCCGGGGTCTATCATCGAGTATAAATATAAATGGAAAACTATTTCGGCATTCAATTTTCCGGTTTGGTTTTTTCAGGATGAGTTAGCCACCCGTTACAGCGAACTAACAGCGATAATATCGCCAGATACCAAATACAAAACAGTGAAAAGAGGTTACCAGCCTTTTGTGTTAGATACACTGAACATCATTAATAAAAAAGGAACGCGCAAACACACTTGGGCAAAAGCTAATGTAAAATCGTTATCCGGCGAGCCATTTGTAACACCGGGTATCTCTAACTACCAATGTATCATTTTTCAGCTACAATCGTTCGAGTACGACAGAAATTATAATGTAGCGCAAACCTGGCACGGCATTGCTACAGATATAGGTTTTGATTCCGATTTTGGCGAACAGCCAGCATTCCGGCTAAACAGCGAAGATACCATCATCACCAAAGCAAAAACGATGACAACCACCGATCAAAAAATAGCATATCTTTTCGGCCTTGTTAAATCCACCATGAAGTGGAACAAAGTTGATCAATGGTACACTGATAAAGGCATCCGGTCGGCATGGGCCAACAAAACCGGCAATTCAACCGAGATAAGTTTGATACTTTACCGCCTGTTAAAAAAATCGGGGGTTGATGCCCATACCATGCTGGTATGCACACGCGAAAAAGGCGAGATAAGCCCATTCTTCCCAAGCTATCATATGCTTAACCGTGGCGTAGTTTATGTTCCTATTGATAGCACCCGATGCTATTTGCTTGATGCAACCAGTAAATACAATGTTTATGATAATATACCTTCGCAGTTTATAAATACCTACGGTTTATATATTAACCGCGAAGGTAATTTTGCATCCAGTAAATTGGTTTTACTAAAAAATGAGCAGCCTGCCCAGCAGGTAGTTATGATTAATGCCGATATTAAACCGGACGGAAAGATCAATGGCAGTGCCGAGATCACTAACTACAGCTATAACAAAGCAAAATTTACCCATTTGTATGATACCGAGGGCGAGAAAAAATATATAGATATATTAAACGACCGGGATAACAACATGAGCATAACCGGGCTTAAAATTGAAAACATGGATGTTGACAGCCTCCCCATGATACAAAATTTCAACTTTGAACTGGAACCCACATCGGCTGATAATCAATACATTTATTTTGACCCCAATATTTTTACGCCAGTACACACAAATCCTTTTTTGAGCGAAGAGCGTTGGTCGGATATTGATTTTGGCAACTGTAATTCGTACAGTATTAATGGGAGATATAAGTTGCCCCCGGGTTACAAAATTGAGGCCCTGCCAAAAAGCTTATTGGTAAGTATTTTTGATAAAAGTATATCTTTTAAACGCGTAATTGGCGAGGCAAATGGTTATGTTGAGTTGCACTACACCATTACGCGAACCAAATCTAAATATTCAATTGACGATTATAAACCTATACGCGAGTTCTACAAAAAAATGGTTGATATGCTGAGCGAACCCGTAGTACTAAAAAAGGGATAACAGGTAATGTTTATAATAGATTATGATGCAATTTAAGCCGATAATTAAGCAATATATTCCGCAGCTTCAATAAATTGAAACTATCCGCTATCTTAGCCACTACCAATTATAATAACCTATGTATATTAAAAAAATTTCGCTTGCGCTGATATGTTTATTGGCAGTTTTAAAAGCCTCGGCCCAAACTGATACTTTATTCCAGCAAAAAAACATTCTGAAAACCATGAAGCGCGTTGCTGATTGGCAGCTTAACGACTGGACCGTAAAGGGTTTCAAATACAAAAAGTCTGACTGGACCAATGGCGCCGCTTACACCGGCTTATTCGATTTAGGCAAACTAAGCAAAAGCGATAAATACTTAAAATACCTGGTAGGCATAGGTAACGATCTGGATTGGAACACCGGCCCGCGCCGTCAGTTTGCCGATGATTATTGTGTAGGGCAACTCTTCTCAAGTTTATACATCATCTACAAAGATCCTAAAATGATAGCCAAGTGGCGCGCACAGGCAGATAGCATTGTTGACGCGCCACATACCGAAGGTTTGGAGTGGGTAAACAAAATTAACCAGCGTGAATGGGCTTGGTGCGATGCCTTGTATATGGGCCCAACCGCTATGGCCTATTTATCTACAGCTACACATAACCCTAAATACTTAAACAAAGCGTCGGAGTTATGGTGGAGAACAACCGCCTATCTATACGATCCTGCCGAGCATTTGTATTTTAGAGATGGTAGCTATTTACAAAAGAAGGAAAAAAACGGCCAGAAAGTATTTTGGGGACGCGGCAATGGTTGGGTGATAGCAGGCTTGGTTCGTATGCTGGATAACATGCCTGCAAACCATCCCGACAGGAAAAAATTTGTTACCCTGTACAAAGATATGGCCGCTCGCATAGCTGGCCTTCAACAAGCCGATGGCAGCTGGCACGCGTCGCTATTAGATCCCGAAAGCTATCCCATTAAAGAAACAAGCGGTACAGGCTTTTATGCTTACGCCATACTTTGGGGTTTAAATAACGGCACTTTAGATAAAAAAACTTACTGGCCGGTAGCTCAAAAAGCATGGGCCGCACTATCATCAGCTGTAACTGCCGATGGTATGCTGGGTTATGTACAACCTATTGGCGGCTCACCAGCTAACGTTGATGCCGGTAGTACCGCAGTTTACGGCGTAGGCGCATTTTTACTAACCGGTAACCAACTCTATAAATACGTTGGAAAGAAGAAGTAATTGGGAATTTCGGATATTGGATCCGGATTTCTTTGATTAATAATATTTTGAGATTAATAAAGGGCTTTGCAATTCGCGAAGCCCTTTTGCTTTGAAATATTTTTTAAATCCGAAATCCAATATCCGACTTCCGAAATTAAAAATCATATTACCCAACAATTAAAAAACAATCGCCAAACTACATTTGTTCTAATTGATATTATGAATCAGAATATCATGAAAAACATATTTAAAACATCGATAATTTGTATTGCCTTGGCAAGTATGCTGGGCGCATGCAGTACGCCAACAATGGTAAGCAGCTCATGGCGCAAACCCAATGCTACAGCAAATAACTTCCACAATATTTTTGTCGCGGCCCTAACTAAAGAAACCAGCACCAAGCAAAACCTTGAAAACGGCTTGCAAAGCCTATTACAACAAAAAGGCTTAACGGTCGAAAAAAGCAGCGACGTTTTCCCGCCAACGTTCAGCACCCCGATGAATCAACAGCGCGATCTCGTTTTGAGTAAGATCCAGGGTACCAGTGCCGATGGCATTTTAACAATCGCCATTCTGCGTAAAGAAACCGAGAGCCATTACGTTCCCGGATCAGGAGCCTATTGGAACCCTGGCTTGCGTTATGGTTATTACAACCGCTTTTGGAGTTATTACAATAACTGGTACCCGCAGGTTTACTCACCCGGTTATTATGATCAAACTAAGATCTATTACATAGAAACCAACCTGTACAACGCCAAAACCGAAGAACTGATCTGGGCCGCCCAAACCAAAACTTACGACCCAACCAGTCTGCAAAGCTTTTTAAAAGGTTATGTTGATGCCATTTACGATAGAATGGTTAAAGACGGACTGATCACTGCCGCTGTTGCGGATAGAGGAAAATAATTAGCTATAAGATACTTAAAGATGCCATTCCAGGTTAACCCGAGTGGCATCTTTTAATTTACATTATACAACCAATAATTTATAACGTTATATCACTATGGAATCACCAGAGATAGTAAAGCAAACGTGGCAGAAGTTGGTTGATCGCCTCACATCAAAGTTTGGAAGCGAAGGTTACCAGGTAGTGCACTTTCAGCACGATGATCCCGTTTTTGGCAGTTGCTTCATCATTTGGAGTAACGACGAAGACGCTTTACGCCTAACCTGGGATGGCAAAGAGTGCTGGTTTATTTTAGAAGAAGCTATGCTCCCCACATCATCGCAAACCTTATGGCAAGAGATCATCGTTTGCCCCTTTGACCCCGATGAGCACGACGAGGTTTATTCCAGAAGCCTGATAGAAGATATTCTGGAGAGCCTGGATTAATATCTAATCCCAGTTCTAATTCATCCATGTCATTTCAAACCGAAGGGAGAAATCTTCTGAGAATGCATGTAGCGCCAATGCAACACGTGTCAATCGCGCGAAAAAGATTTCTCCCTTCGGTTTGAAATAATAGTTGTTGATGTCACCAACAACTATTATTTCCCTTTAAACATCTTATCCAAAAATGCCACAGTATAATTTAACGTAGGCTCAAACCAGGGGTTAAACAGCAAAAAAGGGTGCGGCGTATCCGGGAAAGAATGGATCTCACTGTAAATATGTAAAGAATCCAACTTGTGGATATAATCCGTTCTACCCGCATGCATTCTGTCAACCGAACTATTAATAAAGGCCGTAGGCGGGGTATTTTTATCTACATGGTTTAAAGCCGCGGCTTGCTTCCATAATTCAGGCTTTTCTGTTTTGGTGTAGCCAAACCAGTAAGTACCTGCCGATGTATGCTTACTATCATCGCCCTCGCTGCTTTCCGGATGGATAAAGGCCAGCGTACCGTCCACATCAACAATAGCATGCACCTTGTCGGAATAGCTGCTGTATGGCCCATCGCCCAAAAACAGCTTACTGTTATTGGTTGTGCCTATCAAAGTAGCCAGCTGCCCTCCTGCCGAAAATCCCCAGATAGCTATCTTAGTGGTATCGATATTATACTGACCCGCATTCGCACGAATCCATTTAACAGCCGTTTTTAAATCATTTACAGCAGCCGGATAAATCGCTTCGGTTGATAAACGGTACTCTGCCGTAATGGTTACGTACCCTTTCCCGGCAATCTGTTGTGCCATAGGTATATGTTGTGATCTGTCGCCCGATCGCCAGCCACCGCCATGAATCATCAGCACAGCAGGATACGGCTTTTTGCTTTTTGCTGATGGGTAAAATATATCCAGGTGCAGATCGCGCCCGTCGACAGTACAATAAACCAGGTTGTTTTTAGCTTGGATATTTTTAGGCACCGGCGGGTTAGCCAGCGTAATATTAGGATATTTTTTCAACGCGCTTTTTAAGGCGCTGTAATTACTGAACGAAGTATCGCGCGCTGCCGGGCGCAATTGCGCCATAGCTAACGTTGGTATTAATATAAATAAAATTACAGTTAAACGCATACACAGGTTTTAAAGTAAAGATATTGAATTTGAAGTTCTTTCAACGTAAATGCTTACTATATCTACTTAACATCGCAAAAAGCTAACAGATCATTCAAATCTTTACCTGTACCATCTGGTTCCACTCCCAATTCCTCTAATGGTGCCGCTAAACGGTTAGTCCAAAAAGTTTGATAGCCAAACTTTTTGGCTCCGGCTGCATCCCAGCCGGCAAAGGGTATAAATAAAACATCACTTTTGCTTACATTAAATTTATCCAGCCCCAGTTGGTAAGTTATAGGGTCGGGCTTATACTTGTTTACCTTATCTACACTTAATAATTGCTCAAAATATTCAGTAATGTGGCAATTGCTTGTATTCGTGGTCAACATTTTAGTTGTAAAATTTGATAAAATCCCCAAACGGTAACCTGCTTTATTTAGTTGCCCCAATGCCTTGGGAACATCGGGCCAGGTTTGCAGATTGTAATAGGCATCAACCAATTGCTTACGCTGAGCATCACTAACATCCAAAGCAATGGTTTTAGCGGCATACTTCAAAGCATCCTCTGTTATGGTTAAAAAATCTGTGTAATTATTGCTCATGCTCCTGAGCCAGGTATATTCAAATTGCTTTGTTTTCCACTCTTTAACCAATTCATTACCCTTGTCGGGAAAAAGCTGATTGGCCAATTTAAACACAGATCGTGGATCAAAAATTGCAAAGCCATCAAAAAGAATAACTTTAATTTTAGGCTTGGCAGCCATATAACTTTGCGCAACGGCAGGTAAGTTGATTGCAGTAGCAGCAACACTGCTTGCAATAATAAAAGATCGTCTATTCACAGGTATCAGGATAAACCGCAAAACTAATTAGTTAAACATAATTTTAAAATGCCTAACTAATTTTAGCGATACTAAACTGATTTACAACAGCATTAATTAACTAGCTGCTTCTTAAATTGGTTGGGGCTCAAGCCTACTTCTTTTTTAAACAATCTCGAAAAATAGGGCAAATTTTCAAAACCAAGCGCATACGCAATTTCGGATATGCTTTGATCGTCGCCCTTCAACCGGTTTTTAGCTTCGTTAACCAAATAAATATGAATTAACTCGATAGCGGTTTTGCCGGTTTCTTGTTTCAGCAGATCACTTAAATAACGCGCCGATAAATTCAACTGCGATGCCATTACATTAACCGATGGCAAGCCTTTAGTTTGTAACAAACCGTTTTTAAAATATACACCTAAAGCAGCGTTAAATTTAGATACCGTTTTTCCCGATAGCTCGGCACGGTTAATAAACTGGCGCTTGTAAAAACGCTGCGAGTATTTCAATATCGAATCGATATGAGTAAGAATAATATCGCGGCTATACTCGTCGGTAGTGTTGTTGTATTCAGTTTCTATTTTTTGGTACAGATCCCAAATTATCTCTTCTTCTTTTGGCGACAGGTGCAGCGCTTCGTTGATCTCGTAATCAAAAAAGCTGTAATTATCTATCTCGTTATGTAAAAAATGTCCGTTTAAAAAATCCTCGTGTATAAACACTAAAAATCCTTCTTCCTCAAGCTCAAGGTTTTTAAACTCGATAACTTGTCGCGGTTTTACAAACATCATGGAACCATTATCATGATCGTACCTTGTGCGGCCGTACATAATTTCACCCGACCTGATTTTTTTAAACCCGACCATATAAAAGTCCGTCGTAAACTCACTATCGCCCATAGCGCATTTTTTTTCAGTCCCGCAAAAGTGCAGGCTAAACAGCGGATGCTCAGGCGGTGCAAAGTTTTTAAAGCGGTGCAGATCGGTCAGGGTTTTAAAGTGTTTCATTATCGGTTCTTAAAATAATTAACGAATCTACGCTGATACACAGCATAGATCCGTCAAATGAATTACATATTATTATTATTTACCGTGCGATGCAATAGCAATTTCATTCCAGGCATCCCAGTCGGCAAAACGTTTTTCATAAGTTTGTTTTATCAACGGGTAACCATACTTACCTAAAAAGAAATGTAACGGAGGGTTTTCACTGTCTACCAGTTTCAGCACAGCTGGAGTTGTAGCGTCCGGCTCGCCAAAAAAGTCGTCAGGCCTGCCGCCCTGACTGGCTGCTTTTACAGCATCATATTCGGGCATAGCTGTGGCATGTGCCGATGAAACACTGGCCCAATCAGTAGTAAAGCCGTTAGGTTCAACCATCGTAACATTAATACCAAAGCCTTTTACTTCGGCCGCCAATGTACCTCCTAAGCCTTCAACAGCAAATTTAGAAGCATTATATAATCCTAATGTAGGTACGGCTATCAAACCTAATATGCTCGATACCTGGATAATGTGCCCGCTGCCTTGTTCACGCATAACCGGCAAAACAGCCTGACTTAACCACAACAAACCGAAGAAATTTGTCTCCATTTGCTCACGGGCCTCTTTTTCGCTGGTTTCTTCAACCGCTCCAAATAAACCATAACCCGCGTTGTTGATCAGCACATCAATACCGCCAAAATGCGCTTTCGCTTGTTCAACAGCCGCGAAATCTGCAGCACGATCGTTCACATCTAACTGGATAGGCAATATTGCTGAGCCATATTGTTGAACCAGGTCATCTAATGATTTTGTATCGCGTGCGGTGGCTACTACTTTATCGCCACGTTTTAAAAATGCTTCAGCCCAAATTTTACCAAATCCGCGTGAAGCTCCTGTAATGAAAATTATTTTTGACATTGTTTTATCTTTTAATTTGATATGTCAAAGGTACCGGCCATTCGCCACACCAATTTATACGGAAGTGGGAAAGAATGATACATTTTGCCGGGGGAGAAATTCTTAAGGGGGTGAGGGGTGTCATGCTGAGGAACTCTAAGCATGCGGGTATGGCCTCTGCGCGCGTTCTTCGAGTGCCTCAGCGTGACAGCCAGCGCTCATGTAAAGCAGGAATGAGTTTTCCAAGAACTATTTATTCCTATCCCTGTTTTTACCCTATGGAGCAATTAGCACTATTTTGCGATGCCGGACAAAGCAAAGGTTTACCTCAACAGTATTTAACCTACCTTCCGGGATTATTCAGCGAAGCCGAAAGCAATCGCCTGCTCCAAAAATTCATTGCCGAAACACCCTGGAAACAAACCAGCATTAAAATTTATGATAAAGAAGTATTGAGCCCACGCTTAACAGCCTGGTATGGCGATGTTGACTCAGGCTCATACCTTACCGAAAAAATAAGCGATGCTAATAACTGGACGGATGATCTGTTAATGATAAAAGCCAAAGTTGAACCCTTAGCGGGAATACAATTCAACAGCGTATTGCTCAATTATTATCGCGATGGTAACGATTCGGTAGCGTGGCATAGTGATAAAGGTGCCGTAGCCGATAAAAAGATGATAGTCGCCTCGGTAAGTTTCGGGCAGGTACGTAGTTTTGATATCCGCAACAAACAAAACCATGCCGAAAAATATTCGGTACGTTTAGAGAATGGTTCGTTTTTGCTAATGAAAGCCGGCTTGCAGGAACATTGGGAACACCGCATAGCAAAATCAACCCGGCCAATCAAAGCACGGGTTAATTTAACATTCCGACTAATAGGTAACGGTTTGCAATAAGCAGACTGGCTTACTATTTTTCTTTTACTACCTTTTTAACTTTAATAGCGGTAAGCCCTTTTAAGCCTTGTTCGGTTTCAAAGGATACCTTATCGTTTTCCTGAATTGGTTCTTCCAGGCCACGTACGTGTACAAAAACACTTTCTTGCGAAACAGAATCCTGAATAAAACCAAAACCCTTTGATTCGTTAAAAAAAGTTACTGTGCCCTTACGGAATGGATCCGGTGGAGCCATGGCCTCTTGTTTTGGTACCGATATCTGGATATCGTCAATAACTATTTTTTTGCGTTTTGATGGATCCGGCGGTGTTGATGTGATATTTCCATCATCATCAATGTAGGCCATCATATCCTCAAGGCCCTTGCCTTTACCGGAGTTTGCCTTGCGGTCTTCCGCCTTTTCTTTTTTCTCCTGTTGTTTTTTCGACTTCTTTTTTTCGCGTTCTTTTTTACTAAAAGTTTCTACAGATCTACCCATGTATTGAATATACGAATAATTTATCAAAAAGAAAACTAAAGGCAAACATTTATTTTACAACCTACATTAAGCCTCAAAATTTAAAGCTTGTGGAGCTGAAAATAACCCAGATTTATTTCATCTTCGGGCCAATTGGGCATAGGTGTAATCCGGATCTGGTATTTTTCCTTTTGCGCCGGTGTAAGCATTTCTTCTATCCGGTAAATATCATCTACATCAATACCATATTTGTCATCAATGTGCGAGTTGGCGCCTTTATAATCTTTTATAGTATTGGTTTTAAAGAAAACCGTTTTTTTAGATTCACTCATGGCCAAAGCCTTATCGGGCTGTACGGTTAATACAGTATAATGCTGCTCTTCCAGCTTATCGCGCTGGTAACCACCCAAATTAATAAAGAAAAGTTTGTTTGGCGATGTATCAACTTCAGCCTCAGTTTTTTCAACTACAGTTATCGAATACCCATCAACACTTGTCACCTCGCGCCAGCCATCAATATGGAGCGAATTACCGGCTTCGGGCCAAAAGGCTTTGATATCGGGTATTAACTCTTTCAATGAGCTGCCAATGGCGAAAAAGAAATCGTGCTGCTCAACATGTCTGCCAGGCGCTTTGGAGCCCAATAACAACATATATAGTTTAGGTGGTGCCTGTGATAACTGATCCATTAAATGTTTAACCCGCTTACTTTAATAAAGTTTTGATCACACTGCCCGATGCTTCCTCGCTAAAATCAAGCCCGGAATAATCAGGATTATACCCCCCAATATACGGAACAGCCATCATATAAACACGCTCATTCGCCAGGCCTTTTTCATTTATAATCTGAAAGTTATCGTTAATAGCAATGCCCGGCACTTTTAAATAATAATCTTCGCCTTCTTTATCAACCAATTTACTATCTTTTTTAAGAGCCTTTTTTCCGATATCAGGCTCTTTAAATTTCAACCTTGCTTCAGTAATTGTTTTATTGCTGATCAGGCTTGGATAAGGCAATTGTTTATATGATAAATGTGGCTGGCCCACACAATCTACATAGGTTTTAAAATGATTCTTCTGTTTTTTACCCTTTTCATCGGTATAATGATACGTAGCTCCACCACTTGCTACAGCTTCAACATGACTGTCATCACCTACCGAAATAATGCTTAACACACCCGCATTGTGCAGGGCCAGCAACTCCTCCACAGAGCTCTGCGGAACAAACGCGATCACGATAGAGATCAACGGCATCAACACCTTTTGCAAGCGTTGCATATCTTCGGCCGGTAAGTATTTTGCCGGGTAATTCATTGCGAAGCTTAATATAGCCAGCACTTCTTTCCAATAAACAGATTCTTTCTTTTTAATAGACCGGGCAGCTTCTATATATTCAGCCTCAAACAGATCAAAAGGCTCAACACGCTCACGCAAATCCATCGCATAATCAACAAACTGCTCCATCGTCATGTCTTTGATCTGCTCGTAAAAAGCAGGCTCCTTATCACGAAACATCAATTTAAAATTGTGCTCAAAAACATAATCAAGAGATAAAAAGCCATCGTTTTGCTCCCTATACTTTTTGATCTCATCTTTAGTTAAGGTCCCCGTTTTTTCCAGGTGCGGATCTTTCAAATGAAACCGTACCGCCGGAAGCATCCCATTGCGCGAATGCATTACCAGTTTAAAACCCTTACTATCCTTATTTAAATGGTAAATAACTTTGCCATGCTTATCCGTACTAAATACACCATTATACCGCGCCAACGTGCGGATGCCATCAATAGCCGTTAACGACGACCCTTTTACAGCAACCGGATGCGTTACCTGAAAAGCCAGCTTACTTGGCGGATACGGCGAATCAAAATATCCCGGGACAACACCTTCATGTTCCAATGGCCACTTATGGCCCGTGCAAATGATCACCCTATCATACTCAAACAATTCGTGCCCGCCTACCTCAACGCTAACTGTTGCCTTACCGGGATGATCAATAATATCGGTAACCTGGCTATCAAAATGCACATGGTTCAATATACCCAACTCCCTGCCTTTTTGTTGCAGCATATCAAACTGTGCAGATAAGTATTGACCAAAAAGTAAGCGCGGCAGCACTTTATAATCATTATATTTTTCGGAAGTGGTGTGAAATCTTTCCAACGTTCCCGGCGGTACTGTTTTTATCCACTCGGCAATAGGTGTAACTATCTCCGGAATTTCGTTGCCGGATACATTAGTGATATGCTCATCATTCGCACCATCAGAACTGTAAGGCATACCTACGCCCAGCTGCTTTTTCTTTTCAAAGATATCTACTATAAAATTCTTCTGGCCACTATCTACCAGCCGTTTAAACATAAACATTCCGCTTGGTCCGCCACCCAGAATTGCTATACGTAATTTATTTTTCAAATGATTAGGGTTCACCATTAAGTGTGATACCTATGAATAAAAAACAGGTCGCAATTGTTTGAGTTAATTATCTTAATATGATAAAATATTATCGGTAACTAAACTAATACCGCTCCTCCATCAACAATTATATTTTGGCCGGTTCCAAACTGTTGTTTCATTAGGTACATAAACGCAAGGGCAATATCGTCAGCTTCGCCCACACGCTTTACCAGTAAAGCATCACCAACAGATTGGTAAAGATTCTGCCGATCACCGTCACTCATACTGTTCCATAAATTGGTTTTAATTACGCCCGGCATTACACTATTTACCCTTATTGGTGCCAATTCAACGGCCATTGCACGTACAAAACCCTCCATAGCACCACAAATACTGGCAGCTATGCCCCAGCCAGTCCCAGGCCTTGCACTGGCAATACCGCTAATTAAGCATATCGATCCCCCGGTATTAATGTGTGCCGAGCCATATTTAACCGCTGCTAAAGCTCCCCAATAACGCAAATTAAAAAACGAGCGGGCTTGTTCAATATCCGTTTCGGCAATATTGTGGAGTGTTAAATTTTCGCCGGCGGTATATACCAGGTGATCAATATCGCCAATGGTATCAAAAAAGTTCTTGATGTTTTCTTCTTTACTTAAATCTACAGCGTAACCTGTGCTGCCTTGTGGCAGATCCTGTAAAGCCCTATCGATCCGGCTTTGATTGCCCGATACAATAACTATTGTTGCACCTTCGGCAGCGGCGGCTTTTGCAGTGGCCAGACCAAGGCCCGAACTGCCACCCAATATTACTACACGCTTGTTTTTTAATGATTGTTTTGAAAATGTATCCATTGTATTAATTATTTATAATACAAAGTTGCGGTACCAAAAACCGTTCACACTTAACAAATGGTAAAAACTAAATGCAGCTAAATATTTTTACGAATGCGGCTGAGCGATTGCGGTGTAATACCCAGGTACGATGCAATATCCTTTAAAGCTACACGCAGCACAATATCCGGGTGTTGGCCAATAAATAACCTGTATCTGCTCTCGGCATCCATACCTAAATATGCGTTACGGGTATTTACCTTCTCTATCAGGTGGGTTTGGTTTATATTGGTAATGAGATCTTTTAGGTAGGGCAGTTTTTGATACAGGTCAAACAATTTGCTTTTATTGATGCAGAGCACTTCCACATCACAACAGGCCTGCATAAAAGCCGGTGAACTTACCTCATCATTAAAGCTTTGAATAATGGATACAAAATGATCTTCGTTGTAAAAAACATGGGTTAGCTCTGTTCCCTTCTCATTTACCGATCCTATCCTGATAACGCCATTACATACAAAGAACATTTCGCGGGCTATTTTATTAGCTTCAATCAGATAATCACCTTCCTTAAAACTTTTGAGTGTAAAGTAATCTGTGATGATGCTTACATCTTCGGATGGTAAAGGATTTAAACTTTGGAGATAAGTAATAAGCCTGTTATACATAGAATACAAATATCAACAATCGTTTTATCAGATATTGTATTAGCATAAAAAATGAAGATAATCACATCATTATGTTACCTTAACGCTTTATAAATAACACGTTATGTTTTGTTTTTGTAAATATGAAATGTAGCTTAGTCGCAAATATGTGTTCATGCTAAACCGCTTATCCTTACTTATTTTATTTTTATGCCTATGCTTCCGCCTAAGCGCGGCTACCGATGCTCCAAGTATTAAAACACCTGTACTTTTAGATGCCCTAAGACAAACCGACCCCAAAGTAAGAGAGCAAAAACTATCCAAATTTATAAAAGACTACTTTGGCCACACTATAAACATCAAATCGCTGAGTAATGATAAAGTAATATTGACTAACCTGCTCACCGAATACAATGTAGAAAACCGTGTAGCCTTTGAATATTTTGCCGAAAGCCTTTACCAGAAGCGTTTACTAAAGCCAGAAGCTGCAACTACCAATTTACTCGCGGCAATTGACGCGGCCAGCAAAAACGCCGATCATTATTTGTTATATTATTTTTTTAACTATTATGCCTTTTCGCTTACAGATGGCGGAAGTACGATAGATGCGGTACAGAGTTTCAGACGGGCAAAAAAAGAAGCGATTTTAATTAATGACTACTATTCGCAGGTGATTGTGGATATTAACATATCCGATATCTATTACAAAAACAACCTTTTTAGCCAGTCAATATCTTATTTAAACCAGGCTCAGGAAATATTGATCAAAAACCAGGTAACCGACCCACGGTTACTCAATATCATCTATTACAATAAAGCGGAAAATTATTTCAGGATGAGTAAAGCCGACTCGTTAAAAAAGTACAATGCGTTACTGAACGATGCAGAACGCGGCCCTTACAAAATTTATATTTTCAGAAAACGTACTAATTATTACCTGTCCATCCTTAACCGCGATTATCCTAAAGCTATCAACGCCATAAATGCCTTGCGTGCAGATACATTGTATAAATTTGATGATACCGACGAGCAAAACCTGGCCAACGCTTATTACAATGCCGGCATAGCCGATTCTGCCCGGCTGATCATTAACCGTTTGTTGAGCCAGCCATCGCAAAAGAACCACCCCGAAATCAAATTCCATTTATATGGTATGCTGGGGAATATCGCCGAAAAGGAAAACAACGATAAGCAAGCTGCCTATAACTTCAAAATGGCTTTGCAACAATCAGAAGAGCAGATAAACCGTTTAACGCAGGTTGGCAACATTTCATCTCAAATGAATATCGAAGAAATGCAAAATACCTACATTCAAAAAGAAGAAGCTTATAAAAGGCAGCGGATGTGGCTCATTTTTATTGTAGTTGTATCTGTTTTAACAATCGCTATTGGGGGCATGCTTTACCGTAACATTACCCAAAAAAGGTATTATGAGAAATTACTGTTTTTTGCCAAAAAAGAAGAATTGGCCTTTATTAACTCGCACGAGGTACGCAGGCATTTATCAAACATTTTGGGGATTGTTGACATGATCCGCCAGAGTGATAACAAGGATAAGGAATACAAAGAAGCCGAAGATCATTTGCTACAAGCAGCCGAAAATTTAGACGAGGCTATTAAGAATATTTCGCATAAGCTGGATAATTAATCAGCACCCTGTTGTTGTTAATGTGATGGGCCGAGTAAAAAAATGCGATTGTTTATTAATTATTTATATCTTGCCCAAAATTTATTCAATAAAAAAAATGCCAGCAGGAACAGTAAAATGGTTTAACACAACCAAAGGGTTTGGTTTTATTCAACCCGAAGACGGTGGTTCGGACGTATTCGTTCACATCTCAGCACTTCAAGCAGCCGGATTACGCAGCTTAGACGAAGGCCAACAAATTTCTTACGAATTAGTATCCGAAAAAGGAAAAGTATCAGCAGGAAACTTATCAGTTGCCTAATTGAATATAACTCGCTTCGCCCCGTTGTAACAAACGCGGCGAAGTGAGCTAATTCTCATCCTCAGTAAGCGCCCGCTTACATTGCTATCCTTCAAAAGGAAATCTTCTGATAATTTAAAATCACTATTTTCGCTTATTAAGCAATATAGTGATGCCAGCCCAACCCATTTTAGTTCAGCACATATTTAGGCCCTTAGATAAGGCTTTAATTACGCTTTTAGAAAGCCTTAATGCTGAGGATTGGAACAAACAAACCGTTGCCAAACAATGGAAGGTGAAAGATGTGGCAGCACATTTATTAGACGGTAATATCCGGTTATTATCCGTACAACGCGACAAGTATTTTGGTGAAGCCCCGCCTGCCATCAACTCGTACCAGGATCTGGTTAACTGGCTGAATGATTTAAATGCCGATTGGGTAAAAGCTGCCAAACGGATGAGCCCTGCTGTTTTAACCATGCTGCTCAAATTAACAAGCGATACCTGCTGCAGCTATTACGAATCGCTTAATTTATATGATGAAGCCATCTTCGCGGTAAGTTGGGCCGGTGAGGATAAAAGTCTGAACTGGATGCACATTGCCCGTGAGTACACCGAAAGATGGCACCACCAACAACAGATAAGGGAAGCAGTTGGTAAAGGTGGCATCATGACGAAAGCATATTACTATCCCTTTATTGATACTTTTTTCAGAGGGTTACCACATACCTTTAAAGATGTTAACCCGTTGGTTAATACCAGTATTAAAGTAACTATTACAACAGAAGCAGGCGGCAACTGGTATTTACGCAAACTGGATACAGGTTGGGAACTTTATGAAGGATCTACCGATGAAAGCTTTACTGCTACGGTAAGTATCCCGCCACAAATCGCCTGGAAATTATTTTCCAAAAGCATCCGCCCGGGTGAGATTATTAACCATATCGAAATAAATGGTGATTCTGATTTAGCGATGCAGGTTTTAAATATGGTGGCAGTAATGGCTTAGTGCCACAACCGCAGAAAATATATTAGCCTCATTATTAAGGAATAAAGTAATCCAGAAAATATATTTTATCTTTATTTGGAATTATTCTAAATAAGACTTTACTTTGCTTCAACATTAGCAAAATATGCTGCTATTGGCTTAATCAAATTGTTGATACTGTAAAGATATTACCTGTCTAATTGCTGAAACAAGTTCAGCATAATGGCTTAAAAACATTATAAATACAAGTCCTGCTTTACCGGCTAAGTCTTTTATAGATATTGCGGGTAAGGCAGGCACTAATTAAACCAATTTTATGTGTGATGCAAAAGTACTGAGTCACAAAGGCGCGGCGGTGGTAAGCCGTTGCCACGATTGCCGAGGATTATTCATCTGGCACAATAACCTGGTGCTAAACTTCACGCCTGATCAGTTTACCAAGTTCCGCGCGTTCATTCAGGATCTGGATATTGACGAGTACACGCTACCTTTTCCCGACGGGTTAGATCGGGTAGTGATGCGAACGCCATCGAGCGATATCAATCTTACTTTTACCACCGATGAGTGGTATGATTTTAACGAAGCCATGGAAGAGGCCATACATATGCTAAGCGTATATGAGTTGATGGAGGGCGAGTAAACTACCAATCAATACTATGGTTGCCACCAATTACCCGATGCTACTATCATACATAACATGGTGATAGAATCGCCAAAATAACTGTCATGCTTAGTAACGGCATTATCCCATAATGCATTTAACCATTTTTGATTGCTTTTATCAATCATAGCGCTTACCATAAACGGCGATTGAAAAGCCAGGTCGGCGTAATTGCGTTCGGGTAGTACTTTGCCATCCAATTTATAGCCTGATGCTATCTTAGCTGGGTTGCCTAAACTTGCTTGCTGTATCCATCGGTTTGTAACCGTTAGCACTTTGTAGGCCCTTTTATCACCCGCTACAATATAATCGGTACCCAAGCGCCATGGCACACGCGATGAATTGAACGAGTCCGACCCATCAACGGCATCTTCCAGCAACTTACCTATGGCGGGTACAAACTCATTACCCTTTCGCTCGGCAAAATCGGGCATCAATCCGGTTTGAGGGCTGTATTTAGCAAAGATATTAATTACAGCGGTATAGGTGCTGTCAATCACTTTTCCCCAAATAGCATCGCCGCTAGCATGTTGATAAGCGCGCATATGTTGCAGCATAAAATCTGATGGCCGCGTACCGTCGTTTCTGCGTATTCCTTCCCGCCGAGCCCAATCGCCCATTTTAAGGGTTTTATATTTGGTATGGATAATTGATTCCGTCATGGCATTAATTATGCTTAAAGCTTCGGCTTTGTAATTGAAACTGCCATTGCCGCCCCAAAGTTTATCGGCTAATAACAAAGCATAGGCTACATCCATATCCCCATCCGTTGCCGAACTACCATGCGGTGCTCCGGGTTTATAGTTATCAATATTTTCCTGCCAGTTCATCAAATGGTTGTTGGCTCCACTTGGGTTCGCTTTAAAAAAGCGCAGTAAACCATCAAAATAGGTTTGAGCACTTGGATCAAACCAGGCCATATAAGCAACAGTAACCATACCGTAGCCATGTCCTTCGGATACAGTTTCGGGCCTATCAGTACGGCAACGGATAAAATATTGATCTGTGGTGCCAGCAACCTGTTTAAGGTAATTCCTTTTCCAGCGGTTATAAACCGTGCCCAGTTCGGCATTAAGTTGCTGTGTGGTTTTGTGATTGGGTTTAATCACACCGAGTGTGTAAACTGCCATACCGGGCGCAGGCACCTGCGCCCGGCAGATAGCGCATAACAATAAAATAATAGCGATACAGCTTAAAGTCTTATTCATATAGTGGTTATTTAAAAACCGGAAGCAAAAAGAAGTATTTACTGGTTATCAATCAACTAATAAGTACCCTTTAAAAGCAAAGGAGAGGTAATGTAGTGCCTGCAATAATCTATTCCAAACCATCCCCCATCCTATTTGTAGTAACAATACAAACTACTTATAACATGGATATTAAATTAGATCAGGCAGAAGCGGTATCGTTAGCTGCAAAACAAAAAGCAAAAGAGATAGGCGTACCAATGAACATCGCTATTGTTGATGCCGGTGCAAACCTAAAAGCGTTCCACCGTATGGATAACGCCTGGTTAGGCTCGGTAGATATCTCTATCAAAAAAGCTAAAACTGCACGTTTTTTTGATATGGAAAGCGGTGCTATTGGCGGCCTGTCACAACCCGGCGGCCCGTTATACAATATCGAAGTATCAAACGGTGGTTTAATTTCCTTCCCGGGAGGCATCCCAATTAAGGATAGTGAAGGCAATATTGTTGGCGCCATAGGCGTATCTGGAGGTTCTGTTGAGCAGGATCGTGAGGTAGCGCAGGCCGGTGTTGCCGCTTTTAAATAAACATCAATCGCCCCGTACTTTGCAATGATGCACGGGGCGATTGTTTGAATTTTGCAATCAACAGTTTGATTATTGCAACTCTCCTACCGCCAAATACCATATATTTGCTATCATCAATAACACCTGCAGCCATGATGATAGCCAAAACCGAAAGTCTCGAAGATTTTTATCGGCACAAGTTTGATTACCTTCCTGTTGATATGCAAAGTAACATAGGGCATTTCAACGTGTTCCGTTTTGAGGACTGCATTACCACACCGGTTAAATATAGCCGTCGCGATTTTTATAAGATAGTGATGGTACGCGGTAAAAACCGTTATCATTATG
>Ga0116227_10008012_pt1 | contig 20222 bp, 15 predicted proteins | sample S1TSphgellanicum_FD_89693 | JGI IMG/M metagenome (GOLD analysis project Ga0116227, IMG submission 89693) | Host-associated microbial communities from peat moss isolated from Minnesota, USA - S1T2_Fb - Sphagnum magellanicum MG | ecosystem: Host-associated > Plants > Peat moss > Unclassified...
ACTAAAATAGGTTCTTTGATCTTTTGAGCCAATTGAGGGTCCACATACCCAACCTTTACCCATGCCAGTGCTTTCTTTGAAAAAGAGAGAACCTCATCACACTAATTCTCTATGACTATTTTGACAACAAATACAGGTTGAGAATTGATAGAAAGATCCACCTGTGGTCTGCATGAGAGACCAGTGTTGTCTTTACATGTATTAGTAGTGCCTTGATTGTTATGTTCTTTCGTGACATGTGTTCTCATGCTTTTATTTGCCTTGTAGTTCTTGTGGATGGGTTCCAACTTCCCATCCCTGCTTTTTTTATATACAGGGTTTTTCTTCTTATGTTGGGTGGGTATTAAACCCAAGTTCAAAACTGGGCTGGAGTTCAGCCCAGTTCTCTCCGAAAGAACCAGCAGGTATTAACCAGGGTGATACCTGAGGTCAGTACCTTACCGATCGGGCATGATTTTGAAGAGAACCAGTTGGTAGAGAACCAGTTTCTACTGAGAACCTTCATTAAATGAACTTTGAGTAAATTATATTGATAACCCTGTGTATGGTTCTCAGTCTGTATATAGGTTTCTAGGTAGTTAGGTAGGTTAAGGTTAGGTTGGTGATAGAGTTTAAGGTAAGACCATACCCAATCTAGCGAAGAGGGAGCTTGAGCTTTAGAATAAGCTCAGTTCTCCACCTCTAGGACCCACTTTCACACTTTGCTTTGTGTTTTCTTTGCTTTTGCTCTGTTTTCTTTCTTTCTTTTGGTTTCTTATAGTGTTGTAGGTGTGTGCAAGGAGCGCCCAGCTTTTTGAGGTCTGATGTTGTTTGTTGTGAGTTTGAACTAATTACAACCAAGTTGGTTGTGCAATTGTTTTTTCCTTTATGCACTTTAGGGTTTGGCAACCAACAATTTCTTTCTTGAAGTGAAATCAATCATCCAGTCTTGAGTATAGTCTTGATTAATGAAACATATGCTTGTTCCATGCTATGATGGGTTATGGTGTCACTTTAAAGGATCTACATCTACCTATCACAAGTTTTGGTTTTGCGTTGATGATTTGACTCGTTGTGTGGGAGGCATTAGAAAAACTTACATTATTGATAGGTCAATTGTGCCTAAAATATGACCTATGCAAGTAAGGAACAAGTTGACTTGTGATGAGGTGACATTACTAGAAGAAGCTAAATTTGTTCTATGTGAGGAATAAAAATGTGCCCTTTAAATGTTTTTGGGAATGAGAGTTCTACTTTGGTGAATCAACCTTTGGATGCAATTTTTTGGCCAAAAGTTTGCAATAATAAAACTATTTGGTGGCCAACAATGTTGAAGCTTTCAACCTTATAGAGAAACAAGTGGGAGATCAATAGGTTTTTGGAAGTTAGTCTTTTGCATCCATAGATGTTCTTACACCAAGGTATGGACAAATGTACAAGATCACCTTTGGCCCACCCCCAACCACAAAGCAATATGAAGTGCCAATTGGAAATTTCTTAACTTGCATTTATGTTCATTCTATCACAATGATGGCAAGTTCATTGGGTAGAAAGAAGTGAGTGCATTGCAAACACATTTATTATATTCTTTAAGATATCATATATTGTGAGTAGACAAAAGATTTATTCATTTTCTCATCTAAAGTTAAAATGAAATTCAATGTTTAATTAATCATGCTCAGGTTGTAGCCCAAAAATAGTTTGTCATGTAGGTTCAAGATACTTTAATAATTGTAAATAGTTTGAAATGCAAGATGGTTTGCCCAATGTAAAGCTTGAAACACATGAAATGAATTGAAATACTTGTTATCATATTTTTGAATGAAAAGTATATTAAATATACAAATTTTTCAAATGTTGAAATGAATATATTTTCCATTTTAGGGTAGTTGCAAACTAAACAGTCCATTTTTTGGCGTTACATGGGTAGTTTTTATGGGGTACCTTTAAGTATGGTATAATATGTGTTGAGGTTTGATTGAAATTTTTCAAAAGGGTTCATTTAATTAAATTATAACACTTGAAAAATCAATTTTAAAAAATTGAAAATAAATTGCCATCATTTCATTATAAGGTGGATTTTTCAAGTGATATGAGGTGGATGATCATAGTCCATAAAAAGTGTTATGGAATTTTATTAAATAGTAATCAAGTTTTAATTATTGATTTTTTTCTCCTAGTATGATTGTGAGGCTATTATAATCCTAAGATAAGGGTTTCTGATCAAATTTAATATTTTGATTTATTGGGGTTTTACAAGATTACCAATAATTTAAAAACTCCATAACTTATCGAAATGGAAAAATTAATAAATGTTGTTTGTAAAATTGACATTATTACCCAACATAACATCTATCAATTATAAAATTTCAAAAAATCCTTGTTTTTGCTTCCAACTTTTCCCCTAGCTAATCAAATCAAAACACATTTCATAATTTGAAAACTTATAAGTTTAACGTTTAGGTATTGTTCTTGCCTCCTACCTTCAAATGGACTAATTTGCATTCTTAAAGCATCAAATATTTGCATTAAAAATTCTGAAAAGGAAAATTATGGATTCCAAAATCTGACATTGTTGGTCCACCTTAGTATGCAATCACCTTTCAACTAAAATTTGAATACATAATACCTCAATGTATGTGTGTGCAAAAGAATATAATGAAAATTCAAACTTGCAACATTAGTTATGTTATCATCCATTGCCAACTTACATCCAAAATTTTGTTCAACTTTATTTATCATCAAACTTTATTTTCCAATTATAAAGTTCATTCAAAATTTCCATCCAATTATAAATCCAAGTCCTTGGTACACAATTTGCACACAATATGTACAAATGTTAAGTATTTTTCAATAATGTTATATTGTGAACCTATGAACATAAGTGTGAGCCTATGATCATGAACCTATGAGTAGGATAGAATATTTTAAAACATCTTTTGATGATGTGGATGGAATGGGTGCAAATAAGATAACATGAACCATACTTACCCCTTTGGGATTGATTTTGGGATTATTTTATTCTTGTAAGGGTGAAAGCACATTAAGGTGTAACATGTTTAAGCACATGCGAAAATCCATAATTGTTTAATTTGACACTACAAAAGTAGTGTGGAGGCAAGATACCTTGAATGTCACGACCCTAGCCTTGGGTTCGCAACCAAAGTAAGGGCATGGAAAGGTGCGAGTCGAGAGTGCAACACAAGAGTCACATTTACATTCTCGAAGTGTAAAAGAATGTGATGGAATGAACCCACACACTCCCAAGTGCACTCCCACCTTGGAAGTTAGAATCCCCATGGAGTTTTGAATGTTCAAAAAGCGATTTCAAGGGTTAAAACTCATTAGATTGAAAACTTCCTTATACCATTGGAAAGCTCTTGAAATGCAAATGTCTAAAATGGGTTCACATGACTCATTTGAGTACTTATAACATAAGTTATGACCGAAAGAAGGGTCGGGAGTCAAAGTGTCAATGTGACTCCCAACCATTAAAAGTTTAAAATCGCCTTGCATTATGTGTGTGAAAATGGTGCGCCACATATTGTTGGAAAGCTCTCGACAAGAGCTACAATTTTGAAGGTCTACAAAAGAAATTATGGGCCTCCAAAGTGCCGAAAATCTTAATTTTGGGAATTTTGAGACTCCCGACTTAGGAATCTCGAAACAAAATGGCATTTGGGTGTAGCCCCTGTGGCTAAGCACAAAGAATATTATAAGGAGGAAGGTGGTGCCTTCCCCAAGTCCGGGCCATGGTGAGTCTTGTGAATCTGTGTATGCTCGTGGTTCATCCGTGCACCAAAAGTGCTCCAATTACACACTAACCAACTTGTTTGGTTTGTGTAAGCCCATGTGAATAGTTAACCCACTTGTCACTTGTCCTAATCCCCATCTCGGAGCTCCAGCACACCTTTCTTACCCTTGAAATGTTGTGAATTAAGAAACGTACCCTAATTCCTTTTTCTTTTGTTATTTTCACCTTTGGATTCGCATTTTAGTCTTTCAAGGAGTTTGGGGGTGCATCACTTAGTATCGGAGTGACGCACTCCCAAGTTCCTAGTTAGACCCAAAATGGGCCTAAGTTACTTAAACAGCGGAATTGTGAAGAACTCAGGGCACGCTCCCAACTTTCATCACTAAAAGGGGTAGAAGGGTGTGCTAAAGCTCCGGGATGGGATTAGGAAGAATGACAAGCTTTACTTACTTATTCGGACATGCATCAAACGAACCAACAAGTTAGTTAATTCACATTTTAGAACAACTTTAGTGCTAGAACAAGCCACGGGCAACTCTGGATTCACAAGACTCACCATGGCACGGATTCAAGGGAAGCCACCACCTTCCCCCATAGAGTATTCTCTATGCCTCTCCATAGCACCCACATTCAGATGGCTTTTTGTCCCGAGACTCCCAAGGAGGAGTCTCGAAATTGTCCCAGTTTGGGCTCCCAGGACTTTGCGAGGTCATAACTCTTTGCTCAGACCTCCGATTGGGATGAGGTCTAAAGAAAACTTGTAGCTCTCCTCGAGAGCTTTCTAACGGTGTGTCACACTCCACCTGCACGCACCGGGGTTGGGTTGATTCCTGACTTTTAATGGTCGGGAGTCAAACTGCCAGTTTGACTCCCGGCCTTTCTTTTTGCCATAACGTGTGCTGCAAATGTTCAAATGGCCCATGAGCCCATTTTCGACATCTACACTTTGATAGTTTTTCAATGATATAAGGAACACCCCAATGCGAGGTGTTTTGACCCCTACAATCAAACTCTGAAGTTTTGGGAGTCCCGGAAGACTCCCAAGTCCCCATTTCAAGAGTGTGAGTTTCATCCTCACACTCTCTCAAAGTAGGGTTGTGACACGGAATTTCAATAGAATTCAATCCACCAATTGGGGAGTTTGATGGCACCAAAGAGGACCTGTAAGCTAGTACATGAGACCATGGTGGAAGAACCCACCTAGGACCTAGATGCTCCATCCGAAACCATTAAGGAGGAGGAATAAAAGGATTCTGAAAAATAAGAAAACTGCGATAACTATAATGATCATGAAAATGAAGAGGAACAACCAACCATAGTCCTTTTCAATCCATAACAATTGGAGGTGTTATTTTAAATGAATAAGCCTGATTTCACTGAATTGGTTGAAGCCCTCAAAGGAAGACCATTTAAAAATGTAGGATTCAAACCACTAAGCTTGGGAATTTTGATGGGGTCTAAAATTAGAAGGTAGTGGATGCTTGGCTTGCGGAAATGGAGAATTACCTTCATGCCCTAAGGTTGGGCAACATTTGGCCATGGAATTTATTTAGTCTTATCTAAAAGGCTATGCTTCAACATGGTGGAAGACCGTGAGGCAAAAAAAAAGGAAATCCCATGGCTACATATGGGAATTCTTCAAGGAATGCATTGAGTTGGAATTTATTCCAAAGAATTCCCACTACGTTTTAAGATGCAAATTTGGTGACCTTGTGAATACAACAAAGAACAACTTACGCCAATATATAAAAGTATACACCAAACTCATGCTTGAGGTCCGACATATGCATGAGTTAAATTAGGTGAGCCATTTTGTGATGGGACTCTCGACTTGGGCGAAACATAAGCTTGAAAAGAATTGGCCCGCCTCATTATCTGAAGCCATCACGAAAGTGGAAGGTTTCTCGGATGTGGGACAAAGTGAAAAGCCCGGGTTCAAGAAGGAAAACAAATTCCTTCACAAAAAGGTGCGCCATGAAGGGGAATGGAATTACCGACAAGACATTTCAAAAGGAGAAAAACCTAAACAATTTCAAGGCCCGGGTTTCAAACCCAAAGGAAATTTCATCAAGAAGGGGGCTCCTTTAAAAGGGAGCCAACCCAACGAGGATGCTAGCAAGAAGCCCAAAGGAACGTGTTTCAATTGCAATGAAGTGGGACATTACTCCAAAAATTGCCCCAAACCCAAATCGAGCAATGGGGGGTTCTAAAGGTATTGCCCCTACCACCAACCTAGCCCAAAATGAACGCAATCACCTTATTTGTAACAACATTAAAAACATGATTTGTAATAATGATGTTGTGAATATTATTCCACTGAAATTACAACTATTATTCAAGCTCCACCAAATTTCTTTAATTGTACCTATGTGAAACCTTTTTTGATCTAGCCATTGATTCCATTGTTTTGTAAGACTTTATATAAATCACATACCAAAAAAATGGCTTATATAAAATAATTCCCCTCCATTCAAACAATAGACGCATTGGATGTTTAAAATCAAAATAATTGTTCATCCATGTGGAATAGTTACATTATTTGGCCCCAACTACTAAATCCTTCCATGCTCCAAATTTTCCACAACAAAAATAATTTTCGATGGTATAAAAGAATAAAATGGCTAAATTGGCATTGTACTCCTTCATGCCAAAGTTCTTTGCTCCAAAACAATCTGAATTTTGCAAGTCATTTCATAGTTCCCACTCCTTTACAAGTTGATGTTTTGTTTTAATTAAAGTCTATAAATTTTTTGAAGAGAGTCCATGAGCCATGCTAGTCTTGAAAAGTAGTAAACACCAAGAAAAGAAAAACAACATCAAGATGAAACATAGTTGGGGGGAAATTTTGCAAGGATGAAAAACAAAGGGAGGATAAAAAAAACAATGTGGTGTAGTTGTAGGAGTAATAATGTGTTGTTCATGTTGTGGTTAAAGATAGAGTGGGTGTAGTAAGCACAAAGGAATTGAGTGCATTGCCATGGTCTTTTAGGGTTTGAAATCTTTTAAAGGACCTTTGAACTTTGAACCCCAACATTTTTTTCCCATGTTCTTTCCTTAAGTTTGTGTTTCATAACATTTTACTCCAAATCCCCCATCTCCCTTTGTTTTCTTCCATATTGTTATTTTTCTTTTATGTTATCATCATTTGAGTAATTGCAAGTTGTTTGATTAATTGTTCAATCCAAATCTAGTAGTGACATCACTCGACTAAGAGCTAATGCGTGTTGAATAAATTATTCATACAATTCCAACATCTACATGTTGATTTTTGTAAGTGAAAACACGTCATCAAACATGGTGGGCCCCAATTTTAGCATCTACTCAATAGTTGATGGCACAAATGTTATGTTCATGTTATATAATAGCAATTTAAACGTTAAAATGGCAATACATTTTGAGCACACCCTATAGAATGGAACCATCTTCATCATGTTTCTTGCTCATGTGATGTCAAAGAAGGACAAACAAATCCACCATAAACTATGTACATAACTATGGTTGCCATTACCATGGACCAAGACATCTAAACCAATGATGTATACATCAAAGAATTCTACACCACTTTAACAAAAAATTGGTCATAAAACAAAAACCATTAAAACTCAAAACATGTAAATGAACTGTAATCAAAATTACTACTAAAATTCAAGATTAGTTTGGGTGCTAGTCCTTTAGGGTGACCCAAAAACATTATCCTAAGCAATGTTTTACAATTTTTTAAGTGGAAAATACCATAGATAACAATTTCAAAATGATTATTACATTGTTTTAAATGGAAATGATCTTAAGCATTATAAAAATATCATGATTTCAAAAGGTGGATTACATGCAATTGGTTTTGTATGGTGTTTTATAGGTATTTTATGTTTGTCCAAAACAACATACCTTCACTGCATCATATGAAAATATTATGTTACATAGATCACTTTTTGCAAAAAATTAGGTCATGAATAGGTAACATATATGTGCATCTTTTGATATGTGTATTGGCCTCAATAGGATCATCAACCACCCACTAAGATGTTTGCAACTTGGCAAAATTGAAAATTCTGTCCACGTTTCAAAATACTCAATTTTTTGTTGTTTATGACATTGTGTCACCTTTCTATCTATTCAAAATTATTTTTACTAGTGCCCTATAAAGTTTTCAACTAAAAATTATAATGATCAAGTGGCCTATTGACCAATTTGTTGACTTTTGTGTGGTATTTTCCTTATGAACCTCATTGAATACTATGAATACTTGTTGGAAATAATAAAATGCACCATGCACTTAAAGTTTTGAATTTTGGTCCCTTAATTGATGATTATATAAAATATAAATTATGTGGACTCATTAAGGTTATTTCTTTGCCAATTATAGCCTTCATTTTGCAACTAACCCATGGGTATTCCAAAATACAGAACCATTAAATACTTGATTGTTTTTGTGCCACCCTAAAGGACTAGCACCCAATTTATAGAATCTGGAAACAAAACCCTTATTCTAGATAAAGTAGATTTTTATTTGGAAATATATATTGTGTTGTTTAAGTTTTTTCAACCCACCATCAAGAAGCACATGCATCTCTTTCTCTTAATAGTTTTTAACCTAACATCATGACTTGAAAATCAACCTTAACAAAAAGGCTATGTTTAAGAGAAAAAACATGCCTTCTAAATTGTTAAGGTGTAACTTCAAACTTTCATCACCAAATTGTGTCACCATCAAAAGGTAACTTAACCTTGAAGAACTTGGATGGTAAGAAAAATTGTTCTCCCAACAATGTTGTGGGGTTTAAATTGCAAGTAGAATGATATGTGTAACTTGCATAGTTTTTCCAATGTCTCATTCCAACACCTAAAGGGATGAGACATTGGGAAAAACAACACATGAAACAAACAAAAGATACATAAACTTCTTCAAACCAAAGTTGGGACACTCTTTGCTTTGCAAAAAATTGGCACCCATCTTGTGTTAGATTCAAATCCAATTCCAAAAAGTATAAAAGTACCCTTATAGTACAAGCAAATTTCATTGGTCTAACACATATGTTGAAGTTAACCATTTGCAAGTGGACATCATAGCCTTAAACGATGATAGTATTACCAAGTTAAATTGTTGCAAAATTACTTGACATCAAATACTACTAGAAAATAATTTGTGGTGAAGAAAAATCCAAATAAGTATTGGGCATAAAATTACCAAGCAAGGCCAAATGATCAAGTAGTGGAAATTGGATTTTGAAAGAGGCACCTTTGACACCTTCACCTATATAAGCTTTACAATTGCATTCCAAAATTTGAAAGTCTTCAATGAATGGAATTACAAAATGCCCACAAAAAAAATATTATGGCATTTAAAGGAAAACAAACCTATTATGTGACAAAAGCAAAAGATCCAAATCTACTTTCTATACATAATCAAGTATATCCATGAACCCGATAGTCCTTAAAATTGAAGTTAAAGAGGGCTACTAAGTATAAACCAAAAAAAAAACTTGGGATTACCTTCATTTGGCAATTCAACCTTGTAAAAAACAAAGGAAAGAACCCTAAAAAGGGTAATAGCATGCCAAGATTCAATGTTGTGGCAAAAATGCCATTACCTTTTTGCCCATTTTCCCCTTCTACCATAGATTATATATCCCATTATGGTTAACCTGCCTTCACCAAATGTAATTGTTGCCCTCCAACATGGCTACCTTCCATGGTGTTGCGACTATCATCCAAAATGAAGAACGAAAAACCAGCAAGGTTTCCACCATCCATTAACCCCCAAATGCACTATTAAGCGCAAATTTAGTGCATCCTTAACACCTTGACATGGGCCACTCCCCCTTGCCTCCTTAGAGGTCTTCAAAAGGGGGCATCACAATTTGTTACCTAATCCACCTCCTTGCCCTTGGTTTTCTATCCTAAATAAATTTCAATTACTCCCAAATCATTTCCTTCCAACTATCATTCTATAATGCAATGGTTTGAATGTAGTCAAAGGTAACTTCCTTTCCTAACAACTTTTTTTTTTTTTTTTTTAATATCTTTTTTTCTTGTTTACTATAAACAGCAATCCTACCTTTCTCTACCATTCCTTTCTCTTTGCACTTAACCAATTACAACCCTAAACCAAAGAATATTCATACAAGCATCATCATATAAGAATTTTAATTATTCTTTACACACAAAGCAAATGTCACATCTTCAAGAAAAGGTTATAATGTAGTTTTGTTTCAACCCTAGGTCTCCCACTCCTTTTTTTGATTAAATCCTAACACATTCTCTATATTGTCTTTTTTCATTCCAATCCTATCTCCCAACTGCCTACACCTCCAAAATTCTCTACCACACCCCAAAACAACCCTTCATGTTCTACCTCTATAGGACATCCTATCCCTTAATTATTCTTTCTCTTGCTCCACAACAAGGTAGACCATTACCTTTCGTTCTAAGCCCCACAACAACCTTTTTCAAGCTATTTCCCCTTTTTTACCCCTATCTCCTTTATTCAAGAACAGGCCCAAGTACCCCTTTTTGAGGTTCCATATTCACATCCACATGACCAACAATGGATTAGTAAAGGTTTATTAATGGAAAGAAGGGGAGTAAAGATACTACTATGTGTGTACCTAATGAGACATTATGTTACGAGGATGATACACTACAAAAGATTGATGGACAAGTCATTATTGTAGAAGGCATCATACCTATACACATGGGCAAGTTTATTAAAGCTAAAACCTCCCAATTCAAATTTCTTGTGTATAAAACTAGCATGGTCTTTCGAGCCACTATTTCATCAACTATGAGCGAATGGGTGTAATCATAATCAAAAGAGCCAAAAAACATGTTAAATCCCAATGAAAATTATCAAATTTTGTACATATTTTTATGCATTGTCATGTGAAAATCATGATAATCATGAAAAGTTGTGCTAAATGAATAATATGAATGTTGAGGAATTCAAAATTAAAATTCATTTCAATTCATTTAAGGTTTTGGTTTTAGTAAAAAGACTTTTGAATTTTAACAACTCCATCAAATATGGGCAATTTTTCAAGGATTAGGCAAAAGAATTTTTTAACAAATAAATTTTGATAGGAAACAAATTGAAAAAATAATAACCTAGTACACATATTCAAAAAACACTCACATTGTATAGGATGTGGAATTTTAAGTTTTTAAATTTTCAAAGTATGTTTTAGAATTTCAAATTTTCAAAAATCCTTGACCACATGTAAATGGGTGTGTAATGTACATGATATTAGAAATTTGTATTTTATAAGTACAAAAAATAAAACCTTAAAATAGTTCACATATTTTGGTATGAATTGAAATTATGATATTTTTTCAAGATGAAGTTACAAATATGAACACTTCTTTAAATTTTTATTTATTAAAAATAACTAAAACACAACAATTGATGTATTAATGCAATTCAAGGCATACTTAGTAACAAGTTGCCAAAAAAAATTCAAAAAGTCATTTCTATGAAAAAGTTAAAAGGAGCCCCAAAGGACCCACTTGCAATCCTTGCTTTAAGTACCGTGAGTGGCTCCTTTGAGTGATTTGACCCAAACATTGGATACTTGGAAAAGCTTGAAATGGTTAAATAAATGTGAAAAAAATCAACAATTTTTGTTACACCTTTTGAAATTTCAAGAGAAATTGTGTAAAAGATCAACAATGTACATGAACAACTTGGTATAAACATTATTAAAATTAATAGTCGGATTGATTTTGGATTATACTATTACATTTACCCATTGCACATAAAAGTCTAAGTAATATTTTTAAATTTGATGTCAAAAAATCACATGATATCTGATTGAATGTGTTGATTCATACCAATTGGAAAACATCAATTTAGATAGAAATTCAATTAACCTCACTTGTTGAAAAACATGTTTTAACCCAATCCAAACATTGTTGGCCATTAAATTCCCTAAAACTTGAATTCATTTGTGCAATATTATTTCATCTAAGGAATCTAGAATCAAATTTGTTTGTTTGATCATGAATTTGTGTGTATACTATTGAATCAAATTCATGAGGACAAACTTCAATTTTCCTAAAGAAAACAAATGATCGAAGATAGGGCAAATTAACATACCACAAACAAGGGCAATGGGAAAACAAAGAGGACAACATCAATGTGCACCAATGTGTCACAAGGACAAGGCAAAAATAGAACATGTGGAACCATTTGTCACAACCATCACATAGAAGCATTCTTGTTCATTGTCACCATGTCCACATTTCTTGCAAACCAATTGTATACACTTGTCATCTTTTTACTTGAAACTTTAAAACTTGAAAACAAAGAGCATAAGATACCTAGAAATGGAAGAAGGTTCACATCCTAGAGGACAAGGACTTGAAGCAACTCTCCTCACTCAACTCCCAACTTTTTCCTTTTGAAGACAAAGAAATTAAATATTACAAAAAGATCATGGAACACACACAATCTCTCTCTCCATGTTAATGTGCAACATGTGCCTTTTCATGTCCATGTTATACAGTAAAATCAAGATAGTGACACAATTTTGTTTCCTTCACTTTAATTAATGTTCATTCCTTAATAATTCTTTTCAAATGTTTTAGCAAAATAGCATGTTTCATTTTTAACCACAAGAAGTAAAAGATTTATATCAACAATAAAATCCATGTACATCTTATATATTCATTCTAAGATTAGGACAAAGAAAAAATTGTATGCATTTTCTAAGTTGCATTTTTAATATTGTAAGTCATCGATGACATAGATATGCATATGGGCCGCTTGAAATAATAGAGTCTGGACACATCCAGAGAACATGTCAGACACTTGATCTTACAACTACTTTCATACCTGTCCAAACAGCATTGGAACAGACCATGGGCAGCAGTTAAATGCTTGGACAAATGCTTTGCTTAAACCTACCCAATCATCCAAAATTCCACCCACTTGCCTTCCTCTACATTACCGTTTGTTTCCCTAAATCTGCCCATAAGTTTTGATCTTTATTCTGACTGTCACACTACTGGGGTGGAATATTGATTTTCACCCGTTGCTGCATGTCCTATGTGTTTCCAGTGTGTTTCAAGAGATTTAAGCATTCACCTGAAGAAGAATTGCACAGCAGCCAAACCCAACAAGCTCTGGGCTCCAACTGCTGCTCTGAGCTATAGAATCTCCAAGTATTCAAGAATGGAACTAGGAGAAATGGGTTACATACACTAAACAACATTGTTATCACATAGCTGGTGTAGTCCAACAGCTAAGAAAGAGAGGCAGGGTGCTAATCATCAAGTGTGAAACACTACAGCATCTATCATATACGCTAGATCTGAAAACAGGTTCCATGCCTCAAAATATCATCAAATTCCAGCCTTGAGGAATGCTATTCAAGAGGTAATTAGATTCATAGCCAAGTCCTCACAGCACGGACAGCAAGAGAAGCTAAAAGCCCTCCTTTGCGATCATCCCCAACAAAAACATTAGCATTTACTCGGTGAGAATGGACATAAAGGTCATCACGTTCCCTTTCTAATTGTTGATGAAGGTGTGGTGCTTTCGAAAAAATCCATAACTGAGCTTCCAAGTCACGGTCACGGGACCGGTACCCAAAATTGGAGCTCCCAATTAGTGTAACATTGGGTCCCTCTTCTTCCCCTGGAAGACTACACCAAAATCCTTTGGCATGAAATGTCCACCCTTTCCTCTCATACTCATAGATGCTCAAGCCATTTGTTGAACTTGCATCAAAAACTTGAGATCTTTGTTGCACATTCTTCAACTGAGCTCGCTCATACAGGCTTTGCTCTAGAAGAGAGTATGCACGAGGAATTGCACCTGAAATCCCTTTGGAGCCATAGAAACCATTGGCCTGCCAAAAAAGCTCATTCAGACTCATAGGAGGAAATAAGTTTTTCACACTGAACTCACATTTCATAATAATGCGCCAAAAATTTCAGCATGGTATTATATAAAATCTACATTCTGAGTTTCTGTTGCATTTTCCAAAGCAACAGGAACACTCAGTCATGCTGCTGGCTAGCACTCATGTTCACAATACATAAAGATGTCTTAAGACATCATTGAAGGTTTGTCACACTGAAGATTTGGACTGCAAAGCCTTGACTGACATTCAACATCAAGGGGAGATCTTAAGCCTTAGGGTGGCAAAGGATTTAAAGAGGGCAGCATGAGGCAGCATCTGCAAATTACTGCTAAGTAACAAACCTTTGGAGAAGCAGTAAGGATGTGAACATTTTTGTCATTTGCAGCTTCAAGTAATGCCGCTTCATAAGCAGGTGTCAAATTGAAATAGGGCGAAGATAAATGGATGTCTGTGCCTTTTGGCATCTGTTTTAGTAACCAAAGCAAGACTTCCTCATCCTGTCGAATACCAAGAGGTCCCATTTGTACTGTCGGAAACACCCAAGTGTCAAAACCCTTATCAACAGTTGGTTCTGAAGTTGGAAGGAATAACTCGGTCACAGACAGTGCCATCTCTGACCAAAATGATGCAGGTTCCCGCACAGGGTCAAAGTGAACAGAACAAGGCTTGAGCTTTCCCTCCATATCCAATGTATAGGAAAAGGAGGCCACAATGTTGATGAGTGAACAGAAATGTGATGCCAATTGATTACAGTTCAAGAAGCACAAATACCGATCTTGGCGGTGAGTGAAGTAGGATGTGCTGAGATTTGCACCCGACAATACAAGGGTGTTATCAAATATAAAAGCCTTGAGGTGGCAGACACCAACAATTTCCCTTGCCCTTGCTGGAAGCATCCATCTCAGAGTCTCAGTCAATTGTGGGGTGTGATACAAAGCTATGCGCAATTGCTCCTGTGATCTACCCCACGTCTTTTTCCGCCAGGAGGCATCTTCTGAAAGCAAAACCCGGGCAAGCATTGCAGCACTGGAAGTGTCAATACTTGAATCCTGAGATGAGCGAGTTGTTCGTAATGCATCACATAGGAGTGTCACCTGAAGGGAGGGATTACAGGCAAGTGCATCTGCAATTACATCCAGCTGTGGTTACTGACCTTCAGAGCTTTTCTTATATCTATCATGCAGCAAACAACTTCCTCAAAACAAACAGAAATTCAGATCAATCAAGTGTACGATCCTAGGGTATGATTCTAGAGTTGCACAGATGAAATTATGGTGGTTACAACTCGAAGGCTAACATGAATGACTGGTTCATGAAATGAGCGGAAACCAACCAGCTCAATCTCGAGGCTCCCAGTGCCGATGTACAAGGAAGCTAAAACCACTCTCTCCTTCGCATTCCTGATCCCTTCCTTCACCACCTCCAGAAACTGCGTCGGAGTTTCCAAAACCTTCACGTTCTCCCCCTTCAGTGGAAATACCGGGGCAAACGACGCCATCCCTCCCACCATATCATCGATCGCGCTCTCCTGATCCTGGTACATTGTGACTTGCCTTTGTTGCCTCCAGTTCCACGGTTGCAATTTACCGAGCGGCGGCAACAAGCAGCGATCCATCATCATCATCATCATCATCCAATGTGATTTCTTGCCATGGACAGAAGAAGAAGGTTTCGAGATGTGCACTGCCAGAGCTTGGGATGCTTGCAAAACTTTCTTCACCGCCAAACTCATCACTCCTGTTCAAACTCACCAAAGACGCTCTCTCAAAAATATGGGTGAGAATCGCAAAAGGAACTTACATGAGTTGGACCTCCTCCTCCTCCTCCTCCTCCTCCTTCTTCTGCTCACATGCTCTGCCCAGTTTCTATAGCTCGCTCCATGGAAGGTGTGGCTGTTGCTAAGAATATACTATTATGTCGAGAATCTAACGTTTTAGTGGCGCAGCGTTTCCTGGCACCGTTCGTCATCTTCTTACGAAGTCCCATGCAAAACCAAACCCTAGTCTGTTACTGACAGTTTGCTCAAACCCTAGTCTGTTACAGATTCGGACGCACCACCCATCGTTTGCCGTCTGGCCACAGTGAACCAGCACCCACCAGTGCGCCATCCATCCACTGGATGGCTGTTATTACTCAGTTGTGGATGAACCTCAACTGAGTTAATATTGGTTTCACCTTGCTAACCCAATTCTGTAGGGAAATAATAGGTCTCATATCTTATCTATGAAGCAAAGTAGTTTGTTTGTTGGCTTTTCCAATATGGAAGAGACTATGCATCTGTGCAGGATTTGGACTTGATGATAAAAATTTTGCTCACTCATTGACCAATGTGAAGATGACAAGTGTTCACAAAATTAAATTTTTCATATGAATGTAATTTTTCATTGTTTGGGTGGATGTAACCCTAAGTACATTATGTTTTTAGATAGTTGAACATTGTAGGCTTTTCATAACCATCATCACGGAGAGGATTCGGTCTACCCATCATTCATTTGTTTGTTCTCTCACATTGCATTGTCAATAGAGGATTCAGTCTACCCATCATTCATTTGTTTGTTTTCTCACATTGCATTGTCAATAGCAACAGACAAAGAAAGAGAAGAGTTGTCAACGATTTTCTTCCTCTTTCGCTATTGTCATTGCTTCATTTCTAGGTGAGTTTTCACAAATTTAGGTTTTGCAAAGTCTTGAAGGATCTTTTCTTGTGATGTAGTGTTATTGTTCATTGTTGGACAAGGGCTAAGGGGAATATGATTGGTGAAAACCAATGTGAGAAACAGCTTCCTAAATAAGAAGTTTTGAGAAGATAAATCACCATGGCAGAACAAGGAGTATGGAGGGCATCATGGTGAGAGGCCTTTTAGCCACTCCAAAATGGTGTGGTGCTTGTGCTGCCTTCCATCCTCTACAAACTGCTAGCAAAAGCTTCCACGATATCGCTTGTTGCTTCAAAGGTTTCCCTTCAAAAGGTTTGACATCGTAACACCCCCCCCACCAGCCCCCTTTCCTCTTTCACCACAATCCCTTTCGTTGCAATTCAATGATCACATTATGTTGCATTTCAAATTTTGAGGCAATGTGGAACCAAACCGGACTTGTAGCTGGTGTGTGTGTGTGTGCGCATGCATGCATGTTCAGAGACCTTGCTTCAATATGTGGACCAGAGATTGATCCTTGCATTTTTTTAAGTTTTTAAGGTTTTGCATTGATGCACCCTAACTTTTGCATCTATGGAATGTTGTGTGGATTTTGGAAATTAATTTACAATTTTGAACTTAGCTTTGAGTTCAATTTTCCTTTTTGCATTTTTAAGGCAAACTTCTTGCATTTATTTAATTGTCCACAGATGTTATAAGATTCATGTTTCTTGCATTAGGTTTTCTTACATTTGTTGTATTGCTTCTTTTGTTTTTGAATGTCGATGACCTAATGATGGTTTAGGAAGGACTCTCTTCCACATGGGTATAGTGGAACTTCAAGACCTTTAGTTTGAAAAAATTTAATTCAAACAATTGATAGTTTTTTCTTTATGAGGTAATTGACATCTTTAGACTATTCCTGTTCAAATCATGTGCAAGTTGTAGTTGACTTAATGTTGTTGGTGCAGTCAATGATGGCAAGATGATTGCCTTTTCAAGATGTAGAAATTACTAACATCTGTTACTCAGTATGCAAATTGGTAAGGTTTCTTATAGCTCTATGTGAAAGCTACCAATATGTGTATATAGCATATGTATGATATCAATTTCTTTATCTTACACAAAAGGAACATGAAGGCATTAAATGTCCTTCTAACTATTTGTGTTGGTTGAGTAATCACATGAGGTGGGGGATTTTTATTTTGTTGGAGCTTTAAGATTCAACTTTTGCCTTTTTTTTTCCTAGCCATAATTATGGAAGTTAATTTCTTCATTGGTGGTAGGAATTGGTTCTCGTCTACAAGATGAATTCAAAGCAAGTACTATGTTCCTCTTAATGTCATTTTTCCAGGAAGTTATCGAGTTTACCTCAAGTGGTGTGCTATTGAAGGAAGAAGGGAGCCCCCACATCTTCCAAGCCACAACTAAAGCTTTGAATAGTCTTGGGTATGGATCTAACTATTGGATTTGCCATCCATTTCAACACTGAAATGTTCAAATGTAATATTCGATTATTCTTATGTAGCACTTGTCTCTATTGTCATGATTTGATATTGATGACTACAACTTAGAAACATGATCATTAGAATAGATCTTCACATGGGAAAGAAAATCAACCTACTAGAAAATATTGTTCATTCTTTGTATTCTTGTTGTTGAATGTCTTGGCAAGCAAATTATTCATGGTAATGGTGGCTAATTACTAGTGGAAGAAATTTTGTCTCTTGTTTTTTTTTTCTTCCAATAGTATAGTAAAACTTCTAGGTGGCATAATATTGATGGCCATTGTTCTATACCAACCTCAAAAATGGATCATGTCGTGCGGTCAAAAGCAAAAACAAGGATTTGTGAAAGTGAAAAAAAACTACAAAGAACTTTTTTTGTTGTAATTGGCAACATATTTGCCCATGCAAAGGTCCTCCATTTGCAAAAACACTTGGAGAATGATAGTTCAGGTTTATTATGCTTGGTTCATTGGCCATATGCAAGTCTTTGGCACATTCCTTTATTCCCTAACTTTGCCTTGACATTTTTTATTTTGTACTTCCTCCTTTAGATTGTAGTACAGTTTGAGTATTTGAAACACACTTTTCTATAGCAATACATTATGTCTATGAATGGTATAAATTTGATTTGGAGCACTTTAATCAAATGAAAAGTTTCTTATTTTGTGTGATGTGTTAGAACAGTGTCTTCATAATAAATTAAAACAATGCATATCATGAACAACTAAAACCTTTTGGACAAATCACAAACCTATTCATTTTGCATTCAAATTATCTAACCATGTAACATGATTTCATTGTCCATGATGATTTTGCATCAATATATAATGAAAGGGAGAGCCATTACACAATGAGTTACTTGTTTTATTTTGTTTTGTGTTTATGAAATCCATTGAACCGAAATGCTTCAAATCACATTTTTGGTCTCCTTGGAAAGCTCTCGAAGAGGAGGGGTGCATTAGCTTGGTTTCATGGTGTTTGGACTTGAATTTTGTGTGGCGGTGCAAAAGTTCTTAAATATTGAATAATTATTTCATTGAAAATTAAATTAAATCATAACTAAATTTTTTGGAGGGATTGGAATATGTTGTTGGAAAGAACTTGATGAGCAAGATTTAATGGAATTGTTTTGGTAAGATTTGGAATCAGAATGTGGGAAATATTGAATTTTAAATTATTTATATTGTTGAAAATTCAAATAAATTCCAAAAAACCAAGTTTTGGAAGGAAAAATCAGTTGAAAATGTGGTAACACTTCAAGGCTTACCATTTAATTTGTCAATTGTGTTAGTTTAAGTACTTAATTAAATCTTAATTAGTTAAGGATAAATTGAATTAGTTAATCTTGAACCAGTTTAAGTGTGTGAATGAGATTTGAGATATTTGTCATGGGATATAATCTCATCTTGTGTGACCTCAAATCATTTTTGGTGATTTGAAATTCTAGAACACAATTTATGTTTTATAGTTTTTTTTTAATGCAAATGTTTTCGTTTACTATATTTTGGGCTTGGATTCCTATGTTGTTATAGGTGAGTCAATTTTTGAATCACCAAAAATTGGTTTAACTCAATAATGTTAAAGCTAGATTTTTTTTTTAGCACTAGGTTTATGGTTGGTTTTGTGTGTTCTCCACGAAAGTTTAAGTCAACAACAAATGTTGTGTAGTTTGTTTTGTTTTATGTTATTACATGTTGATTTTTGTAGTAGTTTTGCTCAGGCTACAAATACTATTCATTTGCGAATCTTGGTTTACTTCTTGAATTGAAGAAGCCCACTGGACAATTTTGATGTTTTTGTATTTGTTTTCCATCTACAACTCCTTTAGGAATTAAACCCAAACATGGACAAATCCCTAGAATTTAAAGGTTGTACAGAGTTGTGGAAAAAAAAATCACAAAGGAAGGCCCCCCTACCATTGTTGCAAAGGGTCCCCCCTCCCTTTCTTTTCTTTTCTTCTTTTTCTTTTTCTATCTTGATACCCTGCATGTACAACAACGGTGGTAGCCGAAGCTGTTGCCGCCATCACCAAAAGCTCAACTAGTTGTTTGGCCTAGAGAAGGGCAGGGAGAGGAAGGTCAATGTTTTCATTGAATGACCAGTTGTAAAAATTGTTGTGGTTGCAATAGCCACTAGAGGAGCTTGGGTGGGGAGGGCTCGACAACACACCAGCCTCAATGTTAATGGGTGTGATGAGCTCAACAATGCACCAACCTCAACGTTAGTGTTTTTGTTGAAGAACCAACAACAATTCTTGTTGTGGTTGCAACAACCACTAGAAGAGCCTGAACGAGGGGGCCTAGCAACACACTAGCTTCCTCTTCATCTTCTTAATGGTCGTTGTTTTTTTATTTGGTCCTTAACAAAATGCGAAGCTCAAGAGGAAGAGTAGGAGCAATGGGGAGAGGAGCTCCTTGCCTTGGTGATTTTTGTGGGCAACACTTGTAACATAGAAAAAGGAAGGAGAGGAAGAAAAAAAAAAGGA